>Ga0209600_1002018_pt1 | contig 12334 bp, 17 predicted proteins | sample COGITO_mtgs_1104_FD_185518 | JGI IMG/M metagenome (GOLD analysis project Ga0209600, IMG submission 185518) | Pelagic marine microbial communities from North Sea - COGITO_mtgs_110421 (SPAdes) (version 2) | ecosystem: Environmental > Aquatic > Marine > Epipelagic ... | reverse complement strand
CTCGATAGGATAGGGGATAGTTAAGATTTCGCCTTTGTCAGTCTGCATCCAGAAAGGCTGCTCATCACAGAGACCCCAGTCCAACAGATATTCATATCCGGCTGCAGATAAGATATCCGGCGTTTTTTGACTTGGGGTAAGGTAAGAGGACAGCCATCCATTAGGGCGTTTACCATCAGCCTTGGTCATTATTTCTGTTACTTCGGCGACCATTCTAGTTTCTTCCTCAATGGTCATATCAATTGGCCTTGTGGTGCCGTTTGAGATGCCGTGACCAATCATTTCATCACCGCGGTTGCGGTAGCGTTCCAAAAGCTCAGGGCTGTGGGAGTAATTAGCTGCATTCGCGATAACACCGATGTTGATTTCAAGGTTGTCAAACAGATCTGCTAAACGCCAACCACCAACTCGATTTCCATATTCGCGCCACAGCCAGCTTCTCTGGCTCCAAGGCTTTGTCTCGCGATCTAAGTCGATACCGCCACCTTCGCCAAACGGAAAATGCTCGATGTTTAAAGCGATATAGAAGGCTATGCGTTTTCCACCCGGCCATTCAAAAGAAGGCCTCGCCGAAATACCCGAATAATTAAATCTATCATGATCTCTAAGCATTTTCCGCGTCCTCCTGAGAAATGTTGCCACAAAATAAGGCCAGCGCAAAGGCTGATCGAGTTGATTGCCATCCAAGACATTGGAGCATTGTCGAAGCTAAAGCTGACTTGCTCTGGTCAAGAGAAGGATATGTCTTCATCGTCTTATTACTCCAAAGTCTCACGGTCACTAAAGAACCTAAAGGAGAGAAAGCTAGTTGGTGTCGACATCAACAATATCCTCATCACTTGTTCGAAAGACACTTGGCTGAAAGCAAGTAATGACAACCAGCCTAAGCCTGGTGTCTTCGCCAAAAACTCACGGCTCAAGGACGCCAACTGGATAGCGAATACCACCAGAGGAACTAATGACTACATCCACTGTTCGCATCTCGTCTACCTCTACGACCAGAAAATCAATCCCATATTGGCACGTTGGTTGGGAGACAGTCCTCAAGACTTCAAAGATGCGTGTGCTCTTACTGAACTAATCCAGTGGGTGTGGCCTTCTAGGGTCAGAAAAGGGGAGCCAATCACCCTTTATCTTCCGTCACCCAGGATGCGTAGGTTGTTTGAAGAGTGGCTTGTGGGTTAGGCTTGTGTTTAGTGCCATTTGTAGCTTAAGGAGCCAAAGCCGTGATGCGTGAAAAAGCGAAACCAACCGTTCAAATTGATAATGACAAAGTGAAAGTGACCCGATGGGATTTTTTACCAGGGGCCGAAACAGGGTGGCATAGGCACGAGATGGATTATGTTGTAGTACCTCTAACTGACGGCACTTTGGCAGCAGAAATGCCGGATGGCTCAGTCGTTGAGAACAAATTGACCGTGGGGGAAAGCTACGTTCGTCCAGTAGGCGTTGAACACAACATCATTAACAACAACAATGGGCCGTATAGCTTCATTGAAGTCGAATTGAAGTAACTCAAAAGAAATTGATCAGTTCATTGAAAACATCGTCTGGCACTTGTTCTGCTGGGTAATGTCCACACTCTAGCTTTTTCATCTTTACTATGTCGCTACAATATTGGGGCCAGGCGACTTTGGGATCGAAGAATTTCTCAGTGTGACTATAAGCACCCCAGTAAACAGCTGTTTGACAAGTGACCAAACGACCTGCATCGTGGTCTGCCGTATCATCCTCCATGTCGATACTGACCCCAGCTCGATAATCCTCGCAAACAGCATGAATGTTTTCTGGTGTGCAGCATCGTGCATATTCAGCCAATGTTTCTTCGCTGAAGCCGCCTTTACCAATACCCATTTTAGTCAGCTTTTTTAGAATGTAATAATCTTCTCTGCCCTCAATCAGTTTTTCGGGGATATCATAGGGCTGTGCCATGAAGAACCAATGATAGGAATTTAATGCAGATCGCCAGCTTGTGTTGCTAAGTACATAGTGCGTCGGAAGAATATCGAACGTTGCTAGCCTCTGGACTGTTTTTGGGTGGTCAAGCGCCATGCGATGTGCAACGCGACCACCACGGTCATGCCCGGCGACGCAAAACTCATCAAAACCCAGGTACGCCATGACGTCAATGTGATCCTGAGCCATGCGACGAAAGGAATAATTTGAGTGGTCGTCCTTGCCACGCGGTTTGCTGCTGTCTCCGTATCCCCGAAGGTCAGGAACCACAACCGTAAACGTCTCAGCCAAGCGTGGGGCAACAAGGTGCCAGTGAACATGGGTCAGAGGGTTGCCGTGGAGCAGTAGTATAGGTGGGCCATTTCCGCCGTAGCGAAGGTTGATAGAGACTTCAGGGTCAGTCGTTTGAACTTTTACGTGGCGGAAGTTTTCAAACATTTTCGTTATCCCCATAGAAAAGCTGTGTCTATGCTTCAAAGCGTATGTTTTAGCTTTTTAAAAAACAACAACAACCGTCCATTTAGTCCCTTTTTTGAAGTTGTGAGATTTCGATGGATACTGGGGTGTGATTTCAATCAAATCAGTCAGTCGTCATAGAAATAAACCCCATCTGCGTATTATAAAGTGTATAGTCAAGTTTAACATATTCTAGGTATATTTAGAGGGAGGTAATCAGCAGCCCTCTTATTTAGGCTTTGCTCGAAAGTTTCTTTTGAGGGGGCGTTTTGGAGGTTGTGATGGCATTATCCGTGAATATCGAAGTGCAGACAAAAAATGGCAGCTGGTGGGGCGTTTGCCTTGGGGTGCCTAACGACCACCAAACCATACAGTCTGAATTTAGAAATGCTATCAAAAGCCCAATGTGCATAAAAGGTCGCGCCAGGGCAGTAAACCAGGAAACAGGTGAAGTTGTAGCCTCCAACTGAGCTATTAGCTTATCAGTGGAGGCTTACTTAAATGCTTTAGCTAACTTGAACCGCAATGTAGACACACAACGCAATTATTAACAGCTTTCCATAATCTAAGTCAAAAGCTGTTCCTTCGCCAAATTTCTCCTCGAAGGCGTTCTTCTGAGTTGCTTGAGCCATAGCTGCCTGTGCAATCTCTTGTGCAGCTTTAGATGGACGACCGCTTCTCTTCGTGACTGCTTTCTTAAAAGCTGCCTTTTTGGTTGGTGCCTTCTTTGCTGCAGGTGCTTTTGCCAAATCTTTTGGCCTCCTTGTAAAAAAAAATACTAACAGCTGTTTAAGCGGTTGCTGCACAATAATAAAATCATCTCATCATAAGTCATGTCTAGGTTAATAGAGCAGGATCGGTAGAAGTAGCCTTTAGATAACCCAGGCATCAAATTAGCCTCAACGAAGTGTGGCAAACCCCTTGCGCACAGCCTTATGTCTATCCTACCAAAGGATCGCCCACCCAAGGCTTTAAATGCGGATTTTCCAACCTCTGATAGTTTCTCGTGTAGCGTTTTGTTTTTAACTTTTCTAACGGTTTCTTGGTCTAGTCTTTTGATGTCGTAATCCAACAACCTGTGACCACGGTGGTTTTTTGGAGCTATTATCTCAATTGGCATTGCTGTTAAAACGCTGCTCAATTCATCTTCAAGAATTCCAACGCTAAACTCTCGACCCACTAAATAGCTTTCAACCAGCACGTCACAATTAAGGGCATCAAAAATTTGTTTTATCTTGGTATCGAGCTGTTCCCGATTGAAAACGAGAGATAAATCATCAATTCCGACACTGTCTCCACCGATAATCGGTTTTACAAAAACTGGATAGGCTATGCCCATGGTTTTGTGTGTGGACTCACCATTTCTTTTAATGACCACATAGTCGGCAGTAACGATCCCAGCCTTTTTTACCAACAATTTTGCTACGCCTTTGTTGTGCTCACTATCTAACGCCGCATGGTTTGATCCAATGTAGCAAATTTTATTGAGGTCAAGAACGTCATTCAGCCAGATTTGATTACCATCAAATTCAAAATACTTTACACCTGAAAAAACTAGGTCAGGCTTTCGTTTTACTAATTTGGCTAAGCATTCAGGTGTGGCAATCTCTGTAGTAGAAACTTTAGAATAAGCTTTTGAAAGAATCTTATTAATTAATTTTGTATCAAGCGTGATTGCAACATTTTTTTGGTTCTTTTGGCCGCCAGGGTTAGGCACGGTTATTATTTCTATTGATTTTTTTTCTTTAGGGGCACTTTGGTGATGAAAATTCGTATTATTTTCTCTCACGCTGTTCCGTGAAACATCAAGCATTGAAGGGACAGGGCGAATTTGGTTGATCACAATTTTTGGTTTCCTCTCGTTGTTAAGTCAAATCTATAACTCCAAAATGCAGATTTATTGAAAATGCTAGAATGTTTCTAATTTGATTCGGTTTTCTCAGTGCAGCGTTGATTTTTAGCCAGCTTTTCGATCAGCCGCGCGCTTGGCTTCTGCGAGCGCGTCGGTTTGGTTGTTATATTTATAAGGGCCAACATGATAGACGTCTGTTGAAACGCGCATAACGCCAAGTTTTTTAAGTGACGTATCGGACATATTCTTTTTGTCATGATTCATTATTCTGGTTCCTTGCGCTAATTATGCTCCGTAAGTTTCTTGATGATTTCTTATTCGGCTAATTTACCAATCAGTGTGCATTCATATTTTTGGTCGTCATTAAAAGACATTTCCCAAACTTGATTTTGGTAGATAAAAACATCTCCTTTTCCTGTTGAGAGTTTTGTGCCTTTCGAAAGTGCATACAGGCACTCGTTTAAGGAAATGTAGTTATCAACTGGTTTGCTTAGTTCAAATTGCTTGGCTTGTGCATTTGTGAAAAAGGAAATTAATAAGGTTAAAAATATTACAATGGTTTTCATTTCATTTACTTTTCTTGGTGCCAAGTTGAATTGATCCAGGATTTGTCATTGTGTTTGCTGTTGCTAAAACTTTCACGGCGTCTTTTTTTGGCTTTTTGATTTCACGATTACCCTTGCGGCTGTTGCCTTTTGACATTTTGCTGATCTCCTCTTGTTAGTATCAGATGTTAAGAGACGTTTTGTGGGTGGTATTTTTCGAAAGGTCGGTTTTAATTCGCGCAGCAATAAAGCAGCACCAAAAATCGCACAGCAAAAACTGCTGCTTAATAAAGCTGAATTGGAATTAAAGTAATGCTAGTTCAATTTAATTTGCTTAGGTTAGTTTAACTTTTAAGCAATCCATCGCAATGTCTAAGGCCGCACGGCTTTAATTCTCCGCGCTTATTTGCGCATTGGTGCAGCAGATGTAGACTATGAGCGTTTTGAGCAATTAAAGCAAGGTTATTAGCGCAGTGACAAAAAACAACAAACAACAAGTGACCCTATAGCCCCTTTTTTGAAGTCGTGAAATTTTGATAGGTACTGGATTGCGATTTTAGACGTAGGATTCCTAAATTCTTTAGCCTTAAAAAGGTGTCACAATCGGTATCACAAGGCTCTTGCCAATAGTTATAACTATATATAATGTTCAATTAGTTACACACTATTATTCCGCACCACATTGCGTCTTGGACGCACCATTTCTCTTTTCGATATTTCCGATCAATGGCAGCGCATCACCATCGGGCGGTGTGATTATTTATCTTTCTGGATTTGTCCAAGCGGATATTGCGCAAAGCCAGTCGCCCAAAACAAATCTTCAAACCTCTAGTCGCGGAAATTTTCATATTGCAGCGGCAGATCAATATCCAACGCCTTGATCATTGCCATTGTTGCCTGCAGATCATCACGCTTTTTGCCGGAAACACGAATTTCCTCGCCTTGAATCGCGGCTTGTGTTTTCAGCTTGGCACCTTTGATGGCTTTGACAATTTTCTGCGCAACCTCGCGATGCACGCCTTGCCGTACTTGCACCGTCTGCCGAATGCTGTTACCGCCAGCCTGTTCGGGCTTTTCAAATTCCAAAGCCTTGGTGTCTACACCTTTACGGGTAAGATGGGTGACGATCAATTCTTCAACCTGACGGCGCTTTAGCTCATCATCGGCCTTGATCAGGATGGCGTCTTCGGTTCGCGAGACTTCGCAATGGCTGCCCTTGAAATCATAGCGCACATCCATTTCCTTGGTGACGCCCGCAAGCGCGTTATCAACTGCGGTTGTGTCAATCTTACTGACAATGTCAAAACTTGGCATAATGCAAAACCTCTTTTGAGACAAATATTGCCCCAATCATATCAAAAGTGGAAAAAAGGGCAATCAAATGCCCCGTTGATCAAATGCCTTAAGGGCCAAGGGCGGTGATTTGAAAACCCGCGTCAATGCTGTCCCCGCGCCAGTGCTGCCCTGTGCTATTTTCGCCTAGCAGTAACGCTCGGGGCCAACCCATTGTGCATCGGTATAACGGTCGCCATGCGCCCAGCCAATTGGCAAAGCCGCCTCGATGCGATCCATATCATCAAATGATAATGTTCTCGCCGCGCCGTCACAATGTTCTCGAAAATGATCAACCGATCTTGTTCCTGGAATTGGCAAGATATGCGGCGCTTTATGCAGCAGCCATGCAATTGCAAGCGCCGCCGCGCTCATTCCCATTTCGGCGGCCAATGTGCGGAAACGCGCGCCTGCTTCGATATTGGCCGTTAGATTGGGTTCGACAAATCGCGGGTTTGATTTCAACCAGCCACTTGCCACCGCCGCGGCGCGCGAATGCGGCTTGTCGGTCAGCAATGACCGGCCCAATGGCGAAAAGGCCACTAATGAGACACCAAGTGCAGCCGTTGCCTGTACTAGGCCCATTTCCGGGCTACGAACCGATAGTGAATATTCGGATTGGACGGCGGCGACATCGTGAATGGCGGCGGCCCGGTACAGCGATGTTGGGGCAATTTCGGAAAACCCAAAGCCGCCAATCTTGCCTGCCTTGACCATCGCTGCCAGCGTTTCGGTCACCTCTTCAATCGGCGTTTCACTATCGCGGCGGTGAATATAGTAAAGATCGACATAATCCAACCCCAGCCGCGCAAGCGAGGCGTCTAGCTCGGCCTGAAGGTAGGCAGGGCTATTGTCGAAATAGCGGCGTCCTGTTTCCTTATCAACGGCGATGCCAGCTTTGGTGGCAACGTGAAAAAGCTTAGTCTTTTGCGCGCCCTGTTTGGCCAGAAAGCTGCCAATTACACTTTCGCTCAACCCTCCGCCATAAACATTGGCGGTGTCGATGTGGTTGACCCCAAGATCAAGCGCATTGGTCAAAACTGCGTGTGATGCCGCTTCAGATGTTGCGCCGTAAAAATCAGTAAAAGACATAGCACCAATGCCGATAGCGGATAATCTGGGGCCTGATTTGCCGAGCTGTCTTTGATGCATGAAATCTCCTTAAATGAGCTTGGATCGCGGCGTGATCATGATATGATTTGACGGCGGTATGGAACGCCAATGGCGCTATACTCTGCCATTTTATGATAGGGCATCAGTATTTCATGCCAGCAAAGCCGCTTCAAGTAATAACTGCCATAAATGATGACGGGTAGATTATGCAGGGCAGGTCTTGGTTGAGTGAACAGCCATTGTCATGGCGGGCTTGTTGGGTCACAGTGACAAGATGGTTTATTCGAATTGTGTAAATCACCAAATCGTCACGATAGAATGAGGTTGGAATGAAAGACAGCATTACCCTAACAGCATCGGATGGACATTCGTTCGAGGCTTATCTTGCCACGCCTGTCGGAACGCCAAAGGCTGCGGTGGTTGTCATCCAGGAAATTTTTGGGGTGAATGCCCATATTAAAGAGGTTGCTGACCGGTTTGCGGCGGCTGGATATCTTGTCATTGCGCCCGCGTTGTTTGACCGGATTGCGCCAGATATCACGCTCGCCTATGACGGTGATGGTGTTGCCGAAGGGCGCCGTCTGAAAGAACAGGCAGATGCAAATAGCGAATTTGACGTCAAGGCGGCTATTGACCATATGGCATCTGCTGGGGCGGTTGGCGTTGTTGGCTTTTGCTGGGGTGGGTCACTTGCATGGCGCATGGCCTGTTACAAAACAAGCGGCCTTGCTGCGGCGATTAGCTATTACGGCGGTGAATTACCATCGCTTGCAGGGCGTGATGCGGTCTGTCCGGTCATGGCGCATTTTGGCATTCATGACGCGTCAATTCCCGAAGCGGGCGCACGTAGCTTTGCCACCGCGCAACCATCGGTTGAAACGCATTTTTATGATGCTGGGCACGGTTTTAACTGCGATCATCGTGGCCAGTATGATGGGGATGCGGCAGCGCTGGCATGGGGGCGTAGCATGGCGTTTTTGGAAACGCATTTGGCCTGACAATGGCAACGGATGAAACGCCGGATATCAAAGATTGCCAATTTTATCAGCCTCTTGCAAAGGCGGTGATTACTTTTCAGGTTTGAATGGTGAATTTTAGGGAGATTGTAATGATAATTTTTAAAAGAATTTCAATGATGATTGGCCTGTTGCTATTGACGGTGTTGGCATGGCGCCATCGGGGGTTGTGCGGTTGGTCGAATTGCAGGAACTGGGCTATGCCTATGTCCGGCCATAATCTGTAGGGCTTATCTTTAATGACTGAACAAAATACAAGGCCTCGCCCCAAAGGGCGCGAGGCCTATCGCCATTACACCGCCTTTGCTACGCGTTGGCGCGACAATGATCAATATGGACATATGAATAATGCTGTCTATTACGAATTATTCGATTCGGCGGTCAATAAATTCCTGATTGATTCAGGTATTTTGGCGCTTGCCGGAGATAAAACCCAGTTTCTGGTGGCGTCATCTGGATGCGATTATTTTACCGATGTAGCCTATCCAAGTGATGTTGATGTCGGGCTTGCGGTGCGCCGCATTGGAAAAAGCTCGGTTACTTATGATGTTGGCCTGTTTCTGGCCGATGCTGATATCACCGCGGCAACGGGTATTTTTGTGCATGTGAATGTCGCCACTTATGATCAGCGTCCGCTGGCGATTGACGCGGCCACCCGCGCAAAATGTGCCGTCCTGATGATTAAAGATCAGTAAGGTAAGCCGCGCAAACGGTTGCTTCGCAAGCGGTTGTTTGTGGCCAGATCAATGGCTATTCCAAACCTTCGATAATCCGGATTTCGCGAACAGCCCCGTCACCAAGTGCGTCGAGTGCCGCGCCATAACCTTGGCTGTCATGCGCTTTAATGGCGGCGTCAAGACTTGGAAAAACGCTTAAAACGGTTCGTTCGGTAATGCCTGCCTCATAAACCGCTTGGGCAACGCCGCGCGCTAGATATTGCCCGCCACAGGCTTCAACTGCTGGTCCTGCCAGCTTGGCATAGGCTTCAACTTTGCTGATGTCAGAAATGCTATGATAGGTTGTGATCCAATAGGCCTTTGGCATTTGACGCTCCTGTTAACGGTAAAATCTACTGATTTAGGTGGGGGTTTCTCCAATGACTGTGCAACGTTCCATATAGCGTGGCTCATCATCGGGATAATCCATAACGGCAAAATGCATCAAGGAACGATTATCCCAAATCAGCAGATCACCCTCATTCCATCGATGCCGGTATAAAAATTGCGGCTGGATTGAATGTTGATAGAGAAAATTAAGAATGGCCTGACTTTCAGCAGCATCAAGCCCGTCAACATGAGAGGTAAAACCCGGATTCACAAACAGGCTTTTGCTGTTATTTTCCGGCTTGGTGCGAACCAGGGGGTGGCGTGCGCGATTGGCACCATCCATATCATTTTCGACAATGACCGGCTTGGCATATTGGGTGCGGGCTGCCACTTCAAAATCATGCCATGCGTAAAGCGGGTCAAGAATGGCTTTCATGCCGTCACTCAAGGCGTCATATGCGGCGGCCTGATCGGCAAAGATTGTATCACCCCCCACTTTTGGGATGGTTTTGGCATGAAGCAAAGATGCTTGGGCTGGACGGTCACGAAATGACACATCCGAATGCCAATAAGTGCCAGCCCCTTTTCGCCCTTTGGGTTTACCATCTGTACTCACCTGATTTGATACACGGTAAATTTCTGGATGATCAGGATGGATATAGCGGCTAACAGTGTCTTGCAGTGGGCTTTCGTTTGGAGCACCGAATAAGGGGCCGAAATGCCGTGACAAGGCAATATGCTGTTCGCTTGATAGGGTTTGATCATGGATCACCATCAGGCCGCCAGCGTCAACCCACGCCCCAACCAGATCTTGTGCCAGATTGTCACTAAAGCCCGAAGCCAGATCAAGGCCGAATATTTCGGCGCCAAATCCTTGCGTTAACGGCCTGATTTCATAACCCATAACAAATACCCCATTTGCAAAAAGGCCGCTGATACGGCGGTTTTATTTGGTGGTTTTATTCGGCAGCTTCGACAATGCGAATTTCACGGATTGCACCGCCATCAAGCGCATCAAGTGCTGCGCCATAGGCAGCGCCATCATGCGTGCTGATTGCCGCTTCAAGCGAGTCGAATTCGATCAAGACCGTACGTTCAAGAACGCCAGCCTCATAGACTTTTGCCGGTGTGCCACGAGCCAGAAACCGGCCACCACCAGCCGAAATAGCAGGTCCAGCCAAGGCCGCATAGGCAGCTAGTTTTGTGTCATCAATGACTTTTTGATAAGTGCTAATCCAATAAGCTTTGCGCATTTTACATTCCGTTTTGCCCGTAGTTGTTTAAAAGCCAAACTCTTGGTTTTGCGGGATCGAAACCAGATCTGGATCAAGAAAGAACATCCCTGTTACCAAGATGTTCGGTGAAGATGAAAAAGTTTGGCAGGCGATTTGGCGAATTACAACTGGAAAATATTTGCCTGTTCTGCGGTTTTTGATACTATATAATTCTAACGGCAGATACGGTTGTTTGTTTCTTTTGCGCGCGTCGATGGTATGACCTTGCAAGCTAATGCCATGATTTTTGATTTCATTTCGATTTGAGGAAAGCAAGACTTAAAAAATGCCATCCGATCCCCAATCAGACCAGATTATCCCTCATGTTGAAGGCTTTTTTCACGTGGCAAGCAACACCATCAGCTATGTGGTAAAAGACCCGCAAAGCAATGCCTGTGCGATTATTGACAGCGTTCTTGATCTTGATTACGCCGCTGGCAAGATTGCCTATACGCATGCTGATAAGATCATTGATTATGTTGAAAAACATCAATTATCGGTTGAATGGCTTATTGAAACGCATGTTCATGCTGATCATTTATCAGCTGCCCCCTATATCCAGCAGGAACGCGGCGGTAAAATCGGCATTGCCAAACAGATTGTCGAGGTGCAGGAAGTTTTTGGCAAAATGTTCAATGCTGGCACCGAATTCCAGCGTGATGGCAGCCAGTTTGATGTTTTGTTTCAAGATGGAAGCCGCTATTCGATTGGCGAAATGCCAGCCTATGTGATGCATACCCCCGGCCATACTCCTGCTTGTATGACGCATGTGATTGGCGATGCCGTTTTTGTTGGTGATACGCTTTTCATGCCTGATGGCGGCACTGCACGCGCCGATTTCCCGGGTGGTGATGCCGCCCAGCTGTATCAATCGATCCAGAAGATTCTAGCGCTTGATGACGCAATGCGTATCTTTGTCTGCCATGATTATGGCCCTGACGGGCGTTCTTTTGCCTGGCAAACAACGGTCGCTGAAGAACGCGCTAAAAATATTCATATTGGCAAAGGCGCAAGCGAGGCCGATTTCGTGGCGATGCGGTTAAAACGTGATGCCACGCTTGCCATGCCAGCCTTGATCATGCCGTCAATTCAGGTTAATATGCGGGCAGGCCATATGCCCGCTGCCGAGCCGGATGGCGATGTCTATCTAAAGGTTCCTATCTCCGGATTAAAATCCAAAGAATCTTCCTGATTTTTATGGTTTTGACGTGATTAACCGTCTAAGGTCGCCCGATCGCGATCGACCGACAAAATTATTGCTGCTAAAGGAAAATTGATGACGATTGCATGGTCGAGTTTTACCCCGATCAGCGCCTTTCTGGGTGGATGTTTAATCGGGCTGGCAGCATTAATGCTAATGGCTTTTCAAGGCCGCATTATGGGCGTTAGCGGCATCATTGGTGGGTTGTTTGGAGCCGTATCATCGGCCGAACGTGGCTGGCGGCTGGCGTTTTTGCTCGGCGCAGTGGTTGGCCCAATTATGTGGCAGGTTATTACCAAGGCACCAATTATCTGGCAGGCGGTTGCTAGCGGGCCGCAATTCTATATCGCGGCTTTTTTGGTTGGGCTTGGCACGGCAATCGGGTCGGGCTGTACATCGGGTCATGGCATTTGTGGCCTTGCCCGATTTTCGCCACGGTCATTGATTGCGGTGATGGCCTTTATGACAAGCGCGGTGGCGACTGTTTTCATCGTCAATCATGTTTAGCGGCGGGGATCGATCATGACACGTTTGATAACGGCT
>Ga0209600_1002015_pt1 | contig 12347 bp, 8 predicted proteins | sample COGITO_mtgs_1104_FD_185518 | JGI IMG/M metagenome (GOLD analysis project Ga0209600, IMG submission 185518) | Pelagic marine microbial communities from North Sea - COGITO_mtgs_110421 (SPAdes) (version 2) | ecosystem: Environmental > Aquatic > Marine > Epipelagic ... | reverse complement strand
TTCTCGGCGGTGGACACGACCTCACTACTTCCATGTACCGGGCACTTGAGCCCTTTGGAAAGCCTGTTCAGCTGGTCACCTTGGATGCCCGATTGGATTTCGGTGCCGATCCAGATCAAGGGACATCGCGCAATTTTATGAACGACATCATCTTGCACGAGCCGAATTACCTTTTCAGCTACACAAACATTGGTCACCAAGGATACCTCACCGATCCCGACACCCTCGACCTTTTGGAGAAAATGCAGTTCGAATCCATTCGACTCGGGCAAGCCGTCGATCGACCGGAATGGATGGAACCCACCCTCCGAGATGCGGATTTAGTTTCCATTGATACCGGCGTCATTCGCGGTAGCGACCACGCAGCGAATGCATTTTCCGGGCCCAATGGCATAGATGCCAAAACAATCTGCCAACTCGCACGCTATGCTGGATTGAGTGATCAGCTGAAAGCAATCGGAGTCTTTGAACACAATCCCGATTTGGACAACCGCGACTTAGGCGCACAATTAATCGGCCAGGTGGTTTGGCACATCTTGGATGGCATTTATGCCCAGAAATCGGACTACCCAAAGTGTCCCCTCTCCGAATACGCTAAATACGTTGTTGACCTCTCGGAAATTGAACAGGCCGTGACATTCTACAAATCAGGGAAAAGCGACCGATGGTGGATGGAGATTCCATATCCTGGCAACAAAAATCAAACCCACCTGGCCGGATGTTCCTACGAGGACTATGTCGAAGCGAGTCAAGGAAAGATGCCCGATCGGTGGTGGAAAATCATCCAGAAACTGAACTAACTCCGCCCGGTTCATTCTACTTTTTTCACAAAGAAATTCACAAGTTTTAGAATTTCTCTATATTAGCGTTCTTGGGGAAAACACCCTCAATAACAACCTGTTGAAAACCAACCAGTTAATATGACTCGACTTCTCCTTTCTGCGAGCCTTTGTCTGCTCATCGCGACGTCCATGGACGCGCAGCAAGACCCGCAATTCACCCAGTGGTTTATGGAGCCAGCTTCATTCAACCCTGCGGTTGCTGGAAACAGCGAACTGACGTGCATTTCTGGCACCTACCGCAATCAATGGGTCGGTTTGGATGGAGACCCCAACACGTCCATGTTGACAGCGCACACGTTTGTCGACCAATTGCAAGGAGGTGTGTTGCTGTCGTTTTACAATGACGCGCTCGGGCAAGAAGAGAACACGATGGCTCGTTTGGGATACGCCTACCACATGGAACCTCTTTCGAACGGTGCAATCGTTAGCGCCGGTCTCTCCGCCTCCATGTTCACCAAAAAATTAGGCAACGAATGGATCTCAATTGACCCGTGGCAGGATGACAATGCGATTCCGAACGACAAATCAAGCTCGAGTGCGATCGACATCGACCTGGGTGTCTTCATACGCAAGCCTGGCTCCTTCTACGCAGGAATTTCAGCGACTCATCTCCTCGAGCAAGAATTGTCATCTTTTGGAATTCAACCCCGTCGTCATATCTACGCAATGGGAGGTTACACGCATTCGCTGGACGGTGATTATTTGCTTTTGCGAACAAACGTTCTGGCCAAGACAGACTTAGCCGCGACCATTGCCGACATCAACGTCAATGTTCTATGGAATCAAATGGTTTGGGGCGGGGTCAGCTGGAGACCAGGCGATGCCATCGCTCCTACGGTTGGATTCGAATACGCCACAACGTCCAAGGACCGAACGAGCACTTCTCAGCAAGTATTTCGCCTAGGATATAGTTTCGACTCCACTACTTCCGAATTGAGTAATTACTCAGATGGTTCGCACGAAGTCTTCTTGAGTTACTGCTTTAAATTCGAATCTATACCTGCTACAAATCGCTATGCCAATCCCCGCTTCCTCTGATTTGAGGATAATAAATGGCAACCATTTGAAGTTAGTATTCGTACATCCTCTTAGGATACCTAGCCTGCAAGCAACATGAAAAACATTCTCATTATCCTCATCACGGCAGCCACCTTGTTTGGCTGCACTGCCGGACCTCAAGGCGAATTGGTGGGCGTTTATCCACGCGAACAGTGGATTCAAGTCAACCCGTATGGGATGAATTATATCCACCTTGGCTCTTACACCATGGGGCCAAGTGACCAAGATGTTCCTTTTGCGATGAACACGCGTTCAAAAACGGTAACGATTCCCGCCTTCTATGTCGATGTGCATGAAATATCGAACAACGAATACAGGCAATTTTGTGCTTGGGTAAAGGATTCCTTGTACCGAAATACGCTCGCTGAAGACGACAATGAAGACTATTTCTTCGCCGAAGATGCACTAGGCCGTGAACTCGACCGATTCATTGACAAGGGCTATGTCCTCAATTGGGAAACCCCCATTAATTGGGAGGACGAAGATATCTTCGATCTTCTCTATGACGAGTATTTCCTCCAAGGTTCAGACCAGTACTACAACCGCAGACAGTATGACACACGTAAATTGAATTTTCGGTATTGGTGGTTGAATTTTGATGCTGCAGCTAGCAAAGGAGCAAAAGACCTCGAGTTCGGTGAGACGAACAGCCTTAACCAACTTCACTCCGTGCGTGGTAACAGCGATCGGTCGCAGTTCGTCGTAGAAGAAACAATCAACATCTATCCTGATACGTTGGTTTGGGTGCGTGATTACACCTATGGTTTCAACGAGCCCATGGCGGATTATTTCTGGCATCCTGCGTATGACAATTACCCCGTAGTCGGTGTTACTTGGAGCCAAGCAAAGGCTTTCAACGCATGGCGCACGCAGTTGATGAATAACTACAGAGCCGGGAACGGACAATCCGATGTGCAACGATTCAGACTTCCTACGGAGTCTGAATGGGAGTTTGCAGCACGGGGTGGTTTAGATCTGAGCCCTTATCCATGGGGTGGTCCTTACATGCGAAATGCGCAAGGTTGTCCCCTGGCCAACTTCAAACCCATGCGGGGAGATTATGTCGAAGACGGAGGCGCATATACAGTTGAGACAACAAGCTACAGCCCCAATGACTATGGCTTGTACAACATGGCCGGAAACGTTGCTGAGTGGACGAGCACTGCCTTTGATGAGACCGTTTATGAATTTTCTCATGACATGAGTCCGGAATACAGTTACAATGCAAAGGTTACCGACCCCCCTGCATTGCATCGCAAGGTCACTCGTGGCGGTTCATGGAAAGACATCGGATACTATTGTCAGACAGGAACACGTTCCTTTGAATACCGTGATACCTGCAAAGCATACATTGGTTTCCGAAGCGTTATGTCCTACATGGGCAGAGGCAAGAGTGGAGATCCCGAAGAGTGGAATTAATTTTTCGCCGATGACTCAGCATCGATGGAAATATTGGAGATAAAATTTAATTGAAACCTAAAGCAGAAAAGAAATGAAACCAGGAAGCAAAGGCTGGAAAAACCTAATGGCGAAGATGTACGGAATTGGTGCATCCATTGTAATTATCGGAGCGCTGTTCAAAATTAATCACTACCCATTTGCATCAGAAATGCTGATTGTCGGATTGGGAACGGAAGCAATTATTTTCTTCTTTTCAGCTTTTGAGCCGTTGCCACAAGATCCAGACTGGTCATTGGTTTATCCTGAACTCGCAGTTCCTGGAGACGGTCCAAAACCGCCAACAAAACAATTGGATGATATGTTGGCCAAGGCGAACATTGACGAGGATTTACTTGGACGTTTGGGAGACGGAATGCGTCACTTAGGTGAACAGGCCTCCAAGATGGGTAAGGCCGCGGATGTGGGTGCAGCAGCAGAGGACTACTCAGATTCCTTAACCGAAGCGTCGAATCAGGTGAAGGCTCTCGCTGGGAATTATGCACAAGTGAGCGAATCATTGACCGGTCTCAAGGACGCGGGTGAAATGGGAGAAACAGTCGGAGCTTCCATGAAGGCGATGTCAGACAACTTGACGTCTCTGAATGAAATGTACGCAGGTCAACTGCAACAACTGGAAGTGAATAGCGCATTGTACAAAGGCATGGGTGACCTTGTTACGAATTTGAGCGAATCCGTGGAAGACACGAAGGCTTACAAGGAGAACATTGCAAAATTGGCCACCAACCTTGCTTCCCTGAATACGGTGTATGCGAATATGCTGAACGCAATGGGTAAATAATCCAGCCATCGACAATCCACTAAAAGATTAGATCATGGCAGGAGGAAAAGAAACACCCAGGCAAAAAATGATCGGTATGATGTACTTAGTACTCACCGCTCTGCTTGCCTTGAATATTTCCAAAGAAGTCCTCAATGGTTTCGTTAAGGTTGAAAACAGCTTGCGCACTACGCAAGGAACGCTCAACTCCAAAGTCAACGAAACCAGCGCAGAACTGGAAACAAAATACCTTCAAAACAAAGAGAAGGTTGAGCCTTTTTACGCGAAGGCACAGGAAATCAATGGCAATTCAGCGGACATCGTCAGCTACATTACCGAGATGAAAGGCCGCATCATGGCGGCTTCTGCCGGCGACTATACGGAAGCTGGAGAATTGAATCTTGAAGCTTACCTCGGAAAGGACGAAAACGGAATGGATACCGTTTTGAATCTGGCTCTGGTTCCGATTAAGGATGAATATCAAAACGTAACCACTTTCGTGGGCATGGCAGAACCGTTAGCTCCCGAAGAAGGTGAGTGGACTGCCCGAGAATTGAGGATGAAGATGGAATCCTTTCGGGATCAACTCAAAACCACAAGTGTAATCGACAATCAAGGGGTCCGCAGAGAACTCCCCGACTACCTTAAGGCTCAGTTGGATGAAACCTTCGCCTTTCAGAATGAACTGCAAGAAGAGGACTCAGTAAGCTGGGAACATGCTAATTTTTACCACGTTCCTTTAGCTGCAGTTATGCCCCTCATGACCAAAATGACTCTGGACATCCAGGACATTCAAGAGGACATCCTCTCGTGGCTTTTGGGCTCCGTTGATGCTAAATCTTACAAATTCACGAATTTGATGCCATTGGTGGTTCCCGAAAGCAACTACATCCTCCGTGGAGATTCATTCCGGGCAGATGTTTTACTCGCAGCTTTCGATGGAACAAACCCGCCTGACATCTACGTCGACAACGACAAATGGAACGGCCGTGACTCTGCCAAACTCGAGTTTGAAGGAATCGATGCGTTGCCAATCGGCACAGATGGACTGGGAAAATTACGCATCTCTACGCGCGGAATGTCCCTTGGCGATGCGAACTACAAAGGCTTAATTCGGTTTCAGGGACCTGATGGAAACACCCAAGAATTCCCGTATTACACGCCGAGTTTTACGGTCGCAGAACCTGCTTTGGTCGTCTCCCCTACCAAGATGAATGTCTTCTATCGCGGACTACCCAATCCGGTAGAAATCTCGGTACCTGGTGTCCCTTCAGACAAGGTCGACGTCCGAATTTCTGGCAATCATAAGATTAAAAAGGAATCCGACGGCACCTTTACAATTACGCCTGGAAGAGATTCCAAGGCGAATGTAACCGTCTCAGCTGAATTACCAGATGGAAGCAAGAAGACCCTCCCAGCAAAGGAATTCAGGGTCAAGCGAATCCCCGATCCCGCTCCGTTTTTCGTTGGTAAAACTTCCTCAGATCGGACCATCAGTAAACAAGCTCTTATCGGGGCAGATGGTTTGGGCGCTCAAATGGTCAATTTTGACTTCGACGTGCGAGTCGTCGTGAAAAGCTTCAGCGTATCTGTAAGTCGTGACGGTACCTTGGTCGAAAAAAGTTCAAATAGCAACCGACTCTCTCCAGAAATGAAGCAACTGTTCAATCGGGTATCCCGAGGCAACGTGGTTTATTTCGAAGACATCATTGTTGGTATGCCTGATGGAACCGAGCGTCAGGTAGCTGCAATGAAGCTCAAAGTCAACTAACAATCTCACCCCCATGAGTAAGTTCATATCCCCCCTTGTTCTCTGCCTATTCAGTTGGGCCTTTCTATCGTCCGCTGACGCCCAAGTCTCCAATGTCTTGGATGGAGCGTATGTGAAAGAATCCAACATCACCAAGCGAGTCATCCCTTACCCGCATTTGCGTGAGGCCGATGTCATGTACACACAGCGCATTTGGCAAGAGATGGACTTGCGCGAGAAAATCAATCACCCTTACTACTATCCTATCAACCCCATCGCGGATCGGAAGAACCTATTTGATGTGGTGCGGACGGCCTTACTTGTTGAGGGGTCCCTCGTCGCCTATGGAACAGGACCTGCAGGGGATGATGATGAATTTCGATACCCGCTCTCCCCCAATCAAGTTGATTCTATGTTGAATCCAACGGTACGATTTGAGAAGTACGATCTAACGACCAATGAACGACTTCCGGATAGCATCGGAACTGTTGCGATTGAATCGCAAGCAGTTACACGCTATTTGATTAAAGAAGATTGGATATGGGATCGGCAACGAGGCGAGCGCTATGCTCGTATTATTGGTATCGCACCCCGCATTGAGGAATTCGACCAAGATGGTGTTTCCAAGGGCTTCAAGACTCTCTTTTGGCTTTACTACCCCGAATGCCGATATGTGCTTGCGAATGCTGACGCTTTCAATCCGATGAATGACGCCCAACGAAGAACGTATGAAGACCTGTTTCAAAAACGCTTCTTCAATAGCTTCATCGTCAAGGAGTCCAACGTCTACGATCGACCTATTTCGGCATATGCGCGTGGCTTAGATGCTTTGGCAGAGTCCGAGCGCATCAAGCATGAGTTGTTCCTTCTGGAACATGATTTGTGGCATTACTGATACAGATCTCACTGCAAAAAAGCCGGCTCTTTGGATCCGGCTTTTTTTTGGCTCACTCCTGAGCGACCTTTGCCGCCCATGTTAAGCATTTCCAACCTATCTGTTCACTTCGGACAACGGACACTCTTCGAAAACATCGATTTATTTATCGGGCAACGCGAACGTGTTGGATTGGTCGGTAGAAATGGTGCTGGGAAATCTACGCTGCTCAAAATAATATCTGGCCTTCAATCTCCAACCCAAGGCAACGTGAGCATGCCCAAGGATGCCCAAATCGGCTACCTCCCGCAGGAAATGCAGCACAATGAAAACGCGACCATCCTGGAAGAGGCAATGGCAGCTTTTGAAGAGACCCAGCGATTGGAGGAACGCGTCGACGCTCTGACCAAAGAGTTGTCCGAACGCACCGATTACGAAAGCCTGGAATACACCCGACTTATAGAGGATTTGACCTCCGCGAACGAACGCATCGATCTGTTAGGTGGAGCTTCCCAAGAGGAGCAAGTTCAGCGAATTCTCCAGGGCCTCGGCTTCATGGCAAGCGATATGTCCCGTACCATGAGTGAATTCTCGGGTGGTTGGAAGATGCGTGTTGAACTGGCAAAGCTCCTGCTCCGAAGCCCTGAATTGCTGCTGTTGGATGAGCCGACCAACCACCTGGATCTCGAAAGCATTCAATGGCTGGAATCGTTTTTACAGCAAAGTGGAAGCTCGATTCTGCTTATTTCGCATGATCGTGCTTTCCTGGATAACCTTACAACGCGTACAATTGAGATTACCCCCATCAAACTCTTTGACCACAAATCGAGTTATACCAAATACCAGGTTTGGCGAGAGGACGAAAGAATGCGCCAAGAACAGGCCTTCAAAAATCAACAGAAGTACATTGAAGAGACGGAGGTTCTGATCAATAAGTTTCGGGCGAAAAAGAACAAAGCTGCCTTTGCGCAGTCCCTTATCAAAAAGCTTGATAAACTAGAACGCATTGAAGTGGATGCGTCGGACAAAGCTGACCTCCGATTTCGCTTCCCTGCCGCACCTCGCTCTGGAAAAGTAAGCATCGAAGCAAAACAGCTAAGCAAGTCATTCGGCGATCTCGAGGTATTCCAGAACGTCGACTTCATCCTACCAAGAAAACAGAAGGTGGCCTTGGTGGGGAAAAACGGAGCAGGAAAGACGACGCTCACACGGATCTTCATGAAAATGGAGGCCGCTCAAGGCAGCATGACCATTGGTCACAATGTAGACATTGGCTACTATGCACAGAACCAAGCAGAAGAACTCGATGGAAATCTCACCGTCTTCGAAACACTGGATGAGGTCGCGGTTGGAGAGATTCGGAAACGATTGCGTTCCATTCTGGGTTCTTTTCTATTCTCCGGCGAGGATGCGGATAAAAAAGTCCGGGTGCTTTCTGGCGGCGAAAAGGCACGCCTAGCCCTCTGTAAATTATTGCTCCATCCGTATAATTTACTCATCCTCGATGAGCCAACCAATCACTTGGATATTCGTGCAAAAGAAGTGCTAAAAGGAGCACTGAAAGCTTACGATGGTACACTCATCATCGTTTCCCATGACCGGGATTTCTTGTCTGACCTCACCGAAATGGTCTATGAGGTTACCCCCAATGGACTCAAACAGTATATAGGTGACATCAAGCAATTTCTTCACGAAAAACACGCCACGAGCATCAGAGCATACGAGTCCAAAAAGGGATCAACGGTGGCCAATCCAGGTGCCGCCACGTCCAACAAAAAACAAGATACTACTACGAATAAAGAAACTTATTCAGCTCGCAAAGAACGGGAACGAACAGAGCGTAAGCTCAAGAATGCGATCAAGAAGTACGAAACTCGGGTTCAAGAAAAGGAAGCAGAAACCAAGCTATTGGACACAGAAATGGCCTCCATTGATGCCAATGACCGACAAAAGCTCACCGAACTCGCCTACCAATATGAGGCCGTTCAACAAGCGCTCTACGATGCCATAGAAAAATGGACCAAAGCCACCGAGCAGCTGGAATCACTACCGAAAAATGTGTGAAAAATTAGATTGAGTGTTGAAAACCTCTGTTTAAAAGTCCCTCAAACAGGAGTTTTTTTTGAGCGCCCGATTGAAACTCATTGTCGATTTTCGTCGTATGCAGATAGTGAAGAATTCTCTACTCGTCTTTTTGGTGTTTTTCGGAGCTCTCCAGGGTACCGCTCAGCAAACACCCCTTTCCGTCGGAATCAACTTTGGCGGGGCGAATTACCTTGGTGAAATCGGTGGCAAATATGACCCTCGAGCATCCGTGCTGGACGCAGACATTATCACAACCTCGCCCAGCATCGGTGGGTTCTTGCGTTACGCCGCCAATGACCGTGTGCGTATTTCTGGGGAAGTCAACTACGTCAAGATCAAACAGGCCGATGTCAACGCGGAAGATCCTGCACGTCAAGCGCGCAACCTCAATTTTCGAAACCGCATGGTCGAATTCGGTTTCCGGACAGACCTGACGGTGTTTCATATCGCAGATCGCAGCACCAATCGCAATTTCACAAAGCCGGGCAAACTCTTCATCAAAGGCTATGTCTTTACCGGAGCCTATGGAGTTCTGCACAATCCACAAGCGCAAATCACGCATGACCCCAATAACGAATGGGAAGATCGTTGGTATGATTTACGCGCGCTTCGAACGGAAGGACAGGTTGAAGAATATGCTTCTTTGATCGCAGCCATTCCCTTGGGGCTTGGAATTGAATTCGGATTGGGATATGGATGGGTCATGGGCATTGAAGGCTCGTGGAGATCCACCTTCACGGATTATCTCGACGACATTTCTGGCATGTACGCCAATCCAGACGTGCTTACGCCGTTGGCTGAGGCCATAAGCTCACAATCCAATGAAGCGGTTATTGCCGCCATCGGAGATCCCAGTTCAGGTAACGTCGGTAATCATCAATACAGCGAAGGCGGAACCTACCGGGGAAACCCACAATCCAATGACAGCTACGGTACAATTCAATTCACTTTAGCTCGCATCATCGACACGCGCACTTCTTTTGAACGGGCACTCGACCATATTTCGCGCAGGCGATAGTCAGACGCTCATACCCGCTAAGAAAGCCCGCCATTTTTCCATGACTTCCCGCATATCATCGGGCAATGCTGTTTCGAACTCCATCCACTTTTCTGTGATGGGATGCTGAAATCCTAAGGTCTTTGCATGCAGCGCTTGTCGCGGCAAACGCACAAAGCAATTATGCAAGAACGCTTGGTACTTGCCTCCTCGAACTCCCTTCACCGGTCGGTTTCCACCATAAGCTACATCACCAAACAGCGGATGTCCTTTATGCTCTAGGTGAACCCGAATCTGGTGCGTGCGGCCTGTCTCGAGCTTACACTCCAACAGCGTCACCGGTCCCAATCGCTCCAACACATGATAATGTGTTACCGCATGCTTTCCCTCTTCGCCATCCGGATAAACAGCTTGAACCGTGCGATTGCGACGATCCCGACCGATGTGCCCCTCAATGGTTCCATCCAACTCGAGGTCTCCCCACGCCAGCGCGACGTATCGCCGTTCTACCGAGCGTTCAAAAAATTGATGGCTCAAGGAACTCATAGCCTCCTCTGTTTTGCCTAGCACCATGACACCCGTCGTATCCTTATCTAAACGGTGTACGAGTCCTGGTCGAGGAATCACATCAGCCGTGAGGTCATTTGCGTAATCTGGCGATGAAGTGTCGGGAGGAAGTTTTACTTGTTGTTGCAACAGGTGGTGTGCGACGCCGTGCACCAAGGTTCCCGTGTAATTCCCATTGCCTGGATGGACAACGAGACCCGCAGGCTTGTTGATTACAAGCACATGCTCATCTTCAAACAAAACATCCAAGTCCATCGGTTCAGGCACCAACTCAAACGTCCTAATTGGCTTTGAATACTCAATGGTCACTACGTCGGACGCCTTGACTTTGTGATTTGGTTTGACCGAAACACCATTGACCCGCACATACCCGGCTTTGGCCGAGGCTTGCAACCTAGAACGCGACATATTGGAAACCAGGTTCATCACGAACTTATCCACGCGAAGTGGCTGCTGGCCATCATCGGCGACCAAACGGTGGTGCTCGAAGAGCTCTTCTGAACCGTCTTCGGGTTGATTCACATCCTCGGTTTGATCAGCCATGGCATTCATTTTGGGATTCAATAAAGACGATTTATACCTGAGTGTTCTCCGCAACAGATCCTTTACTCGAGAAGGAGGCGAACGGATTGACCTGAATCTGAGCGAAGTAGATACATGCCAGCTGAGAGCGACTCAAGGCTAATCCGGTAAGTCCCTGGCGCGGGCCAAAAACCCGATTGAAGTACTTGACCTGAATTATTATAAAGTGTCCAGCCCCCTGCATCAGGAATTTCCACCTGCACGGTACCATTTGAAATTGGGTTCGGGTAGGAATGCAATTGCTGCGGATGAGGATTACCAGTCCAAGCAACATCTGTCCAGGTCTCTTGCTTATTGGCACGCAAAACAGGACGAATCATGACTGAACCTTCAATATCTGAATTGGCCCAAGCGCCACCCAGCCCCAGTTTATAGTGAAGATGACCCGCATTGGCATTCGTGTTTTTGTCCAGGCCAAAGTTCAATTCCGCATCTCCCGATTGGACCATGCCCACATGGATTGTACCGCTTACAGGAATCGGATCATCGTATGGATAGTATGCAAACAAATCATACCCATCGTTAAAGTACTGCGGCGTTTGAAACGATTGAAACTCTTGGCTATCGACAAGTTCCGCTCCCGGAAAACCTGCACTGTCCTCCCATGCGCGGAGCAAAAACACCTCATCATCAACGTTGGTGTAATAAGGCGTAAAATGTATTGCCAAACCCAATAAGGTGTCTGGGACTTCGAGCGAAAAGCCCACAGCCAAACTTGCACCTGCCGCTGTCAAGGCGTATGCTTTCTCCGCTGTCCCATCGTCGTAGGCAAAGTCATTGAGGAACACCTGTTGAAAGATGATGCTGTCATTATCCGGAACCCCTACCTTTTCTGTGTGCAACAATCCAATGGAACTTTGCCAAACGGAAACATCCCAAATGGCGCAGCTATCATCGGACGACACGTTGTACGTGTACACCGTTTGCCCATCCTGGTCCGAGCCCAAATAAAGCGGGGTCGTGAATTGTGATTGAGGAAGGACCTGTGTGTTTTGAAATAAATTTGGGATCACTTCAACCGAATCAATGTAGTCGACCGAAAAGCCCGTCTCGACATTGTCTGATTGGGTCGCACTTAAGTTTCGTTGCTTCACCACTAAGCTATCCCGCATGTAAAATTCCGGGTTGGGGACAAAGTGATTCCATGGCATCCGGGTGTACTCACGCAAAAATGTATTCACGGGTTCCACTATCGCAACCTCACTGAACACCTCAAATGTGCTGGGATCGATCTGGTCATCCAGCAGGATGTAATCCAAATGCCACAAGTCCACATTGCCTCCCAAAGCACCCCAATTGCGGAAGCGGAATTGAAAGTCGTTGTCCAGCCATTGTGCTTCATTGACGGGCACAAATACCCGATCAAATTCATC
>Ga0209600_1002001_pt1 | contig 12387 bp, 11 predicted proteins | sample COGITO_mtgs_1104_FD_185518 | JGI IMG/M metagenome (GOLD analysis project Ga0209600, IMG submission 185518) | Pelagic marine microbial communities from North Sea - COGITO_mtgs_110421 (SPAdes) (version 2) | ecosystem: Environmental > Aquatic > Marine > Epipelagic ... | reverse complement strand
ATTTCAAACTAACCTTTAGAAGCAAATATAGAGCTGCTGATATAGAACCTAAAAAAAACTCAATTGTTCCTGGTGCTTTATTTGAAATTTCTAAAAGTGATGAAAAAAAATTAGATGTTTATGAAGATTATCCAGTTCTATATAAAAAATATTATTTTACTTATTATGGTAAAAAAGTAATGACTTATATCATGACTAAAAAAACTTTATTTGCATATCCAACAGAACGATATTTAAATGTTGTAAAGAGAGGTTATAAAGATTGTAATTTAGATAATCGTATTCTTAAGAAAGCATTGAAACAATAGATAATCAATTAAATCTTTTTAAAAATTTTTCAACTAAGTAGTTTGTGGTAGCTAAATAAGTTTTGGTAGGCGGTTTGATATCAATTTTTTCAATAATAGACGAGTCAAAACAAAAGATATTATTATTTAATTTTAATTCTTTCAAAAAATCGTTAAGTGAAAAAGTCTTACCCTTAAAATTAATCTTTAAACAATGATAATGATAACCAAACCCATAATTTAGTTTAAAACATGCCAGTGTTTTAAGGCCAATCATATTAAGAATTTGTATCAAATTATCCTTTTTTTTCTTTAAACTTATTGTTTTTCCATACGAGTGGATAGTATCTTTATTATTTATTAGTTTTATTTCATTATACTCATCTGCTATCCATAGCTGACCATAGAAAAAGAATTTTTTTAAAATACCTCTAAATAATGTAATAATAGGTTTCAAAAATTTATTAAAATGATTTGGATCAATATTATATATTATTGAAAAACCAATTTTTTTATTATTTTTATTAATTTCTAAATCAAATAGCTTGCTTTTTTTGTTTTGAAGGTATTTTTTTTCATTTCTTATAATTCCCAAGATGACCCTTGGGTTGTGATCTTTAAATTTTAAATAACTAATATTTTTAAATGATTTAAGTAAAATCATGGCATTACCAATTGGACCAGCACATAAAATTAGATGTTTACAATAAAAAATATTTGACTCAGTACGAACCTCAATTAAATTTTTTTTAATTTTTTTGAAAAAAAAAACTCTTTCACTTATTTTGTTTATATTTAGCTTGTCAATTCTTGTTAAATTAGATTTTAATATTGGGACTGATAATTGATTGATAGTAATGTTATTTATAGGAATTTTTCTGATTATTTTATCTTTGTTTGATGAATATAATTTATCAATTATTTTTAAACCTTTGTTATATATATCAAAATTTTTAAATAATTTTTTTGGCCAATAATCATTAACTTTATAATCAAAAAACTGTTTACCCCAGTAATTAGATAAGCCACCAATACTAGCTGTTGAAAAAATTGAGACTCTTTCTTCTTTTGAATGAATTAAATCTGCAATTTTGTTTGTTTTTTTACCTAAGATCAATTTTATTTTAGGGTGAATTTTTTCTGTATCTACTTTATTTTTAGTTTCTCCAGTAATTATTAATGAGTTTTTTTTTAATTTAGAATATACAAGGTATCCAGTTAATCCTGAACCTACAATTATATTCTTATAGATTTTCATTAATTACACACTCAAAATTAAATCAAATTTTTTTTAATGAATTTTAAAACTAATTTTTCAATACCATTTTTAATAATTCCTTCAAATTCATTTAATTTATCTTCTAATAATTTTTTATCACAGTTAATTGGAGGGCTAAAATTTAAAATTACATCCATATTTGAAGTAAAAGCCATTAAAGAATTGTTTTTTGAAAAGTATTCTTCCATTATGGATGTTGCTATTAATTTATCTAAAAATAATGGATCTTGAATAAAATTAATAGGTATTAGTTTAATAATTTTTTTAATAAAAAAAAATTTTTTTTTAAAAATTATTCCATAATGACACCCAGAACCACGTATATCAGATATTATGTCTGGATATTTATTTTTCATATTGTTTAATTTACTATGCAAAATTTCCTGAAGATCAGAAATATTTTTTATCAATTTTTTATTGTTCATTAAATTTGTTGTTTCTATAACTGTTGCACACTCTTCTGCTAACGAATTATATGTTGTGCTGTGCATGAGTGAACCACTCAATGTGCCATATGATTTGGCAAAAACATTCTTAGTCGTTACATATGACGAAATACTAGATTTCCCTCCACCTAATGATTTTGATAATGTAATTATATCTGGTTGAATCCCATATTTTTTAAAGTAAAAATCATAACCACATTTACCAAAGCCAGAGTAAATTTCGTCAAATACCATTAATATCTTATTTTTTAAACAAAGTTTTTTTGCTTCCTTTAAAAATTCTTTGCTAGATTCTGTAAGGGTGCTACAAGAATATGGTTCAATAAATATTGCATAAATATTATCTTTATTTTTACCGATTATTTTTTTTAAACTTTTAATATTATTAAATTTATATCTAACTACGCCAGGAATTTTTTGAAAAGTAAATCTGTTATTTGAAGATATAAAATTGTCACCAGAACTTATTGAGCCTGCACCAATTGTTTTTCCATGGAATGATCTATCAGAGCACAACACAATTTTTTTCACTCCGTTAAAAAATTTGTATGATATTTTTAAAGCACCATCGATTGCTTCAGCACCAGAATTACAAAAATAAACATACTTGAGTTCACTCGTCAAAATTTTACTTAGATTATAGCTAGCTGCTGCTAAAAATCTATTTAGATAATTTTTATGTATTTCGGTATAGTTATTTTTTTGAAATTTAATCCTTGTTTCAATTATTTTTGGATGATTGTGCCCAAAATTAGCTACACCCAATCCACCTGTAAAATCGAAATATTTATTATTATTTTTGTCATATAAAAATGGTCCTTTCGCTTTTGTAAATATTTTTTTACCAAAACTAAATTTATAATATATGTCAGGTAATTTGATGTTGGAGTATTCTTTATATAATTTTCTAACATCATTACTTTGTAAATTAGAAGCATCCTTAACAGAGAAAAGTTTTATGTTTGATTTCATTAATAAGTAATTATAGAATTTATTATTTAATTTGTTTTTTTATATCACAGTGCTAAAAGAAACAATATTTTACTACAAGGATTTATTTTTAATATATTTGTATTTTATAAGTGTCCAAAGAGCTTTAAAACCATCACTATATTTGATTTTTTTCCCCTGTTTAAATGACCTTGGGTAATATCTAATTTTAATTTCTTTAATCTCTATATTTTGATTTGAAATTTTTGTTGTGATTTCAGGGCAAAAATTAAAACCATTTTCTTCAAGTTTTATCTTTTTAAAAAATTTAGTTTCAAAAGCCTTATAACATGTATGTGCATCAGTAAGTTTTTGTTTATTAATCAAGTTAGAAAATACTGTTAATGCATGATTTGCAAAAATTCTAATTACTGAAGTAGATTTGCTTTCTAAATATCGATTAATACCTAGGACTCTTGACCCATACACAACTTTACTTTTTTTCTTAATCAAAATATTAATAATTTTACTATAATCCCTAGGATCATACTCTAAATCTGCATCCTGTATTATTGTGTATTTTTCGTTAGCGTATCTTTGAGCTGTTTGAATAGCAGCGCCTTTACCAATATTTTTTTTATGAAAAATAATCTTAAATATTTTCTTATTATTAAATTGTTTCTTTTTAAGGTATTCTGTTGTTCCATCTGTAGATTTGTCATCTACTATAATTAATTTTTTTTTTAAATTTTTGATTTTCATAATCTTTTTAATTATTATGCCAATTGTTTTAACCTCATTATAGACAGGAATTATTATTGTAAGCATTTTTTCATTTATACCCTAAGTAACAAAAAATAAATAAATATTTATTTAATATATAATTTTAAATTAACAATTATTAGATTTAACTTTATATAAATTAACTCTTGTTGAGTTAAATTTTTTCAAAAAGTTTCTTGTTACCAATCTATTATTTATTTCAGCAACTTTATAAAGAGCAATACAAGAGGGTAAATGCTCAATTTTATCTGAAATGATATATTTTATGAAGTTTTTTTTTACAAATTCACTACTCTGTTTTTTATCTTTATTTAATAGCATTAATGTTCTGCCTGAATATATATTTTGATTAAAGAAAATCGACGGTCTGGTGAGTGAATAATCCAATATATTTCCCTTAAATTCGAAATTTTTATATTGTTTAGAATTATAATATGAATAAGAAAATCTGTTCATATAGTTTTTTTTATCACTTATAACGCCTTCATCTATATATGAGATATAAGTAAAGGTTATTGCAATAATTAAGATAATCAAATTAAAGAAATAAACAATCAATTTAGAAATTATATCGTTGAGGGATGCATAATAGGCTAATATTAAAAAAGCTTCAAAATAGTATCTTGGCAGTACTTGACCTGTAGAAAACACTATTAAAAAAATAATTATAGGAAAAAAATTTGTTTTTTTTAACAATTCTATATTAAATATCATTAATAGAAATATTATTCCTAGAGAGCTGGAAAATTCTCTAACATTAAAAGATATAAAAGGTTTTAAATATAATAAAATATTAGAAGGATCTCGTATCCATCCCCCACTTCCTCTCACATCTAAAGCGTAAGAATTATATAAAGAGTTATTTTCACCAAACATATTATCAAAAAAAGGTGCAAAAATGTTTTTAAAATAAATTTGTTTAATTAAAAATACTGGAAACAAGATTATAATAAATGAGATTAAAGAAAAAAGAATTATAAGTTTCCATGATTTCTGAAACTTAGCAAAAAGGTAAAAATATAATGGTATAGAAAATAATAGATAAGAAAGATTTCCAGAAGAATAGAATACTAATAAAAAAACTAGTATAAAAAGACCAAGTTTATTTTTTATAAGATCTTTCTTAATAATGATAAATAATAAAAGATATAATATACCAAAAAATAATTGCAATTTTTGTGTTGATATAAAATAAATTAATAGAGGACTTGAAAATAAAATTAAAGAAAATTTTTTGTGGTCTTTAAAGTTATAAAAAATAAAAAAAACAAGTACAATTAAATTTAATTGAGATCCAAAATTATCAGAATTCAATATAGGTGAGATAATAAGTAAATTTTGAGTATTAGAAAAAATTAAAAAAGCAACATTTTTATTCAAATCTATGTTTTTAAAACCATCAAGATAAATTGTATTTGCTAAATTCTGATGTAGAGCAATGCTATCTGCATCCGATATTGGCAATATAGATATTAAAAAAAATATGAAACTAAAAAAAATAATAAATTTTTTAGTATTATTAATTTGTTTAAAATATTTTTTAAAATTATAATTTTTAAAAAAATTGATATTTTTAATAAAAAAAATTATTTGCACCAATAGTGTCAAATAAAAAACTAAATCAAAGTATTTATGTTTATCAAATAGAATTAAAACATTGAATAAAAATGAATATAAAACAAAAATTATATAAAAAATTACGATAGATTGAAATTCTTTAAAAAAAGTTATTTGATTTTTATTAAGTTTAAATGAAACAGAAAAAGAAAATAAAATATTAAAAAATATGAATAAAAAAGTATTTAAAAAATTTAATATAAAATTATTAGTGAATAACTCTTGGTACATTTTATTTATTATACTGTTATGATATATAAAATTTTATAATAATGTTTATAATATTTTATTATTATATAAAATATTATTTACTGTGCTAATACTCTAAATCTCAAATGTTTAAAAAAAGAATCTTTAAAAAATTAGAAAAGAGATATAGAAGTCATGCTTATTCAGGATTATTGGGTGTGTTAATGAATTACTGTCATAGAAAATTAGAAAATTTCAGTAAAAAAAAAAATCATTATGATAAAATATTAGAAATTGGAGCAGGTAGTGCGCCTCATTTTAAATACATAAAAGAGACATATAACGAATATCATATTGCAGAAACTTCTAAACTTACATCAAGAATTTATAATAAAAAAAATAAAATAAAAATTATAAATTACGACGGGAAAAAACTACCCTATAAAAATAAGACTTTTGATAGAATAATCATTTCTCATTGTTTGGAGCATATACTTTCTCCAGAGGAATTTATATCTGAAATGTATAGTAAGTTAAAAAAAGGTGGTGTTTTATCAATCTCACTACCTACCGATCCTGGAATTTTTTGGCGATTAGGTAGAACCTTTTTAAAAATTTTTACTATAAATAGTACATATAAAATTTCAACAGATGAATTTAACTATTTAAATGCTACAGAACATGTTAATTCAATATTCAATTTAATATCAATCATTAGATTTAATTATAAAAAAAAAATTGAAGAAGGCTTCTATCCATTTAAAATACAATCAATAGATCTTAATTTGTTTTATAATGTGCATATTTATAAATAAACATGATGAAACTATTTTATATTATTTAAGTTAAACTAAATTTGATAATTAATTTTATAATTAATATGAAAAAAATAATAAGAATTCGTGAAGAACATCTAGATCAAATATTAGAAATTTTTTTCGAGGAGCTAAATATTTCAATATTATCTTTATTGGGTAAAAAATTTATAAAAAAAAACTTAATTTACTTGATAAGAGATAACGTAGGCTTTGTTTCAATTTTAGAAAATAATGGAAAAGTATTAGGTTTTATTTTTATGAAAAAAAAAAATTTTTCTTTACTTAAGTGCCTTACGTTTGAATCTTTTTTTTACTTCTTAACTAAAATCTTAACTAGTTATGTAAACTTGAAAGCATTTCTAATTTCTTTTTTTCAATTATATATTGGTAGGTCTGAAATAATAAAGAATGATAAAGCAACTGTTGAATTATCTCATTTTGCTGTAAAAAATGATTATAAAAGTAATGGTATTGGATCTGAACTTATAAAAAGATTAGAAAAAGAGGCAAAATTAGTGGGACATAACAAAGTATTTACCTCAACTCATAATTTGAAATTAGTCCAATTTTATAAAATAAAAAAAAATGCTAAAATTTTATCTATAATTGATATTGGTCCTTATAAGTCTCACAACATTGTCTGGGATATAGTCTAGTGCAGAGATAAATAAAAAAAATTAATCTAAAATCACTATAAAAATTATATTAAATTATTGACTCAAATAAATAGAATGAACATATTATACCCTTATAAAACATGTTAGTTTTAGACCATTTATTAATTTATTCACAATCACTGCTTATATGTCTATTTTTATCGCTAAATGGTTTTTTATTTAAAAAAATAATCTTAAATTTTAACGATAATAAAAATTTTGAAGAAAATAGTTTATTTGGTTTTTTATTAATTGGTTTTATCGCTCTATTTATTAATTTCTTTTATCCACTGAGTTTATTTTTAAATAATATCTTCTTTTTATTAATGGCATATTATGCTTTTAAGCTTGGGTTTTTTAATCAAAATAAAAAAAATTTATTAAAAAAAGCTATTTATGTCTCAAGTTTTAGTTATTTTTTATTCATTTATTCAAATGTGAATACTCCAGATGCTCTATTATATCATTTGCCATACTCTAGATTGATTAATGAACATAAAATTATAATTGGTGCTTCTAACATTAATTTTAGTTTTGGTCACATATCGATATTTCAATATATTTCCAGTTTTTTTAATAATTCATTACTTGGAAAAAATGGAGTACTTCTTCCTGCTGCTATACTTGTATCAAATTTTCTTTTCTATTGTTTCAGGTTGTTTATAAATGATTTTAAAAAAGATACATCCAGGATTAAATCATACTTTATTTTTTTAATTTTAATTATTTCACTTTATTCATTTTCTCGATACAGTGGATATGGCAATGATGCTCAAGCACACATATATTATTTTTTAACAATCATTTATTTATTAGAATATTTCTTACTAGCAAAAACTTTTCTAAATTTTCAAAAAATATTAGTTCTTTCTTTTTTTTTATTTTTACTTAAACCTTTTTACATTATCTGTATCTCAATACCTATTTTAATTTATTTAATTGAAATGAGAAAATATACGATTTTTAAATCTAAATTTTTTATATTTATTTTATCTTTCTTTTTTTTATGGTTGTTAAAAACATTTTTAACAACAGGTTGTATTATTTATCCATTAAAGTTTACTTGCTATAAAGATGTAGTTTGGTTTGATAGTAAAGTTAACAATGTATCGATTCAAGGTGAAGCCTGGGCTAAAGGTTGGCCTCAAAATAAAGATAAAACTTTAAATCAAAAAGATTATATCAAAAAGTTTAATTGGTTTGAGCCATGGTCAAGGGTTCATTTTAAATTAATTTTAGAAAAATTGTTGCCAGTGTTAATTTTTATGGTTTTTAATTTTTTATTTTTTTACTTTACTAAATGCTTAAAGAAAAATTATAATTACAAAAATAAATCTTTCTTTATTTTATTTTTTTTGATTAATTTCTTATTTGTGATTATTTGGTTTTTAAAAATACCACTTTTTAGACAAGGCCTATCTTTTATATATATATTTATATTATTTTTTTCTTATTTTATTTTCATAAAAAATATCAACTTTAAAAAAGTTAAAAAATTTTATAATGTTTTTATTTTTTGTATTGTCTTTTTTTTTGTAGGTGTGATTTTTAAAAATATATACAGAATCTCGAGTGATTTTAATCAATCAATTTCACCAATGATATATAACAACTTTAATATTAACACTTCTAATAAAGTTTTTAATACAGACAATGAGTTTACTCACTATCAGCAAGCTAATAATATTTCTTGTGGATTTTCCATTTCCCCATGTACACATTTTAAAATCAACGTTAAGAAGAAATATTTCCTTGGGTATTTAGTTTATATTAAATTTTAGATCAGTTTTAAAATTTGCTTAATTCATTATTCTATATAAAATCTTTTGATGTATAAAAAAATTTCTGTTTTAAAACCTTTTTATAATGAATGCTACACTATAGAAAGTTGTTTGGAGAGAGGTTTAAAGTTGATGTGGGTAATTTAAAAATGGAAATTATTATTTCAGATAATAATTTTAATGATGATACAAATGAGATTTTTTGTAAAATTATGCTCATCACAGCTCTTGAGTTATAAATAGATATAGATATAAAGATGAAAAACTGTAATGCCCTCGTGGTGAAATTGGTAGACACAACGGACTTAAAATCCGTGCCTTTTTGGAGTGCCAGTTCGAGTCTGGCCGAGGGCACCACTAGATGAGAGACAAAGTATATTTAATTTTTGATAAAACTATCGCCTCTTTAAAGATTAAATCAATCTTAATTAAAAGAGTTAAAATTACGTCTTTAATAAAATCCAACATAATAATTGTTATAGGTGGAGATGGTTTTATGCTTCAAACTTTAAAAAAATTATACAAATATAAAAAACCTTTCTATGGAATTAATTCTGGAAACTATGGTTTTTTAATGAATAAGTTTTCTAGTGAAAACATTATTAAAAATTTGAATATCTCTAACAGTATAAAGATTTACCCCCTAAAAATGACTGTTACCAATAAAAATAATCAAACAAAAAAATCAATAGCTATTAATGAGGTGTCAATATTAAGACAAAGTAAGCAGGCATCATCAATTTCTATTATGGCTAATAAGAAAAATATTATTAAAAATCTTATTTCTGATGGAGTGTTAGTTTCAACACCAGCGGGTAGTACAGCTTATAATTTATCAGTACATGGACCAATTCTAAATTTGGATTCAAGAAAATTAGCGGTTACTCCTATTAGTCCTTTTAGACCTAGAAGATGGAAGGGTACCATTGTTAGTGATAAATCTAAAATTTTAATAAAAAATTTAGATACAAATAAAAGACCCATCAGTGCTGTTGCAGATAATTTTGAAGTTAGAAATGCAAAGACAATTAAAATTCAAGCTAATAAAAAAATTAGCTTTGAATTATTGTACGATAAGAATAACAGTCTTCATAAAAAAATAAAGATTGAACAAACACGTAAAGAAACTTCAAATAATTAAATAATAAAAAATTAAATAAATAATTTTTGTTGGAGGTAGTACCTTATTCTAGCTGTGGTGCTCTTAGTCCAACGTTTGATTAATAATAAAAATCTTGTATATGTCTTTAATAAATTGCTATAATTATTTATTACTAGGTAAATGAAAATGAATAAAATATTAATGGTTATCGGAGGTTCAGGATTCATTGGATCTCATTTTATTGATCATGTGATTTCTAAAGATTTTAAAATTATAAATGTAGATAAGATCTCATACGCATCAAATTTACATTATTGTAAAAGTAGTAGTAAAATGACTTTTTATAAAATTGATATAAGTAGCTATAGGGCTATTAATGAATTAATTTACAAAATTAAACCTCAAATAATTGTAAATTTTGCCGCTGAGTCCCATGTTGATAGATCAATTGATGACCCAAACATTTTTATTAAATCAAACATAAATGGGACAACAAATATACTTGTATCAATTTTAAAGAATAGGAATGAGATATTAAAAAATAATAAAAATTTTAAATATATTCACATTTCTACCGATGAAGTATACGGTGATTTTAAAAAAGGACTTGCAAGCGAAGACTCAAAATATAAGCCTAATTCACCTTATGCAGCCTCAAAAGCTTCATCAGATTTAATTTGTAGATCCTTCTTTAAAACTTATGGAATACCCATAATTATATGTAATTCATCAAATAATTATGGGCAAAGGCAGTTTTTAGAAAAATTTATTCCTAGAAGTATTTACATGATGAAAATGGGAATGCCCGTTGAAATTTTTGGAAATGGCAAACAAATAAGACAATGGCTACATGTTTCAGACAATGTAAACGCTATAAGCAAAATAATTAAATATGGTAAAATTGGTGAAACGTATAATATTGGTGGAAAAGATATACTTCAAAATATAAATGTTATTAAAAAAATTGAAGAAATTATGACTAAAAAATTTTCAATAAATAATATAAAAATTAATTTTGTAAAAGATAGACCGGGACATGATACGCGATATGCTATATCTTCAAAAAAATTAATTAGCCATACTAATTGGAAACCCACTATAAGTTTTGAAAATGGTTTATTTCAAACTATAAGTTATTGTCTTAACATTAAAATAAATAAAAAATTTACTAATATTTTAAGAAGAAGAGGAAGTTTTTGAGCATACCAAGACTAATTAATTTAGACAAATATTTAGATAAAAGAGGTTTTTTTGCTGATATTATAACCAAGAAAATATCCTCTTCATTAAAATTAAAAGGCAATTTTTCAAACTATCAAATATCGTTATCTAGTAATAATAAAAATGTAATTAGAGGTTTGCATTATCAAAAACCAATGCAAGCAAAATTAGTTTTTGTTATCAAGGGTAAAATTCAAGATATTGTCCTTGATATAGACAAAAATTCAAAAACTTTTGGAAGGTATTATCAATTTATTCTTAAAGAAAAAGATAAGTTATTATACATTCCAAAAAAATTTGCTCATGGATTTTGTGCACTAGAAAAATCTGAGATAATTTATGTTCTAGATAAAAATTATAAAAATGAAAATCAACACACTATTAAATGGAATGACAAAGATCTAAATATTAAATGGATGACAAAAAAACCTATAATTTCAAACAAAGATAAAAATGGAAAAAAATTTAATTCAATCTAATAATAAAATAGTTGGAATTATTATGGCTGGAGGTTCGGGTACAAGATTATTCCCAGTAACAAATTATCTAAATAAGCACCTAATGCCAGTTTATAACAAACCGATGATATTTTATCCTTTATCGTTGTTAATACTTAATAAAATAAAAGAAGTAATCATTGTAACAAATAAAGAAGATGTAAAAGATTTTAAAAAAATTTTAAAAAATGGAGAAAACTATGGAATAAAGATTCATTATGTGCTCCAAGCTAAATCTAATGGAATTCCAGAAGGGTTAAAACTTTCTCCATCCTTAATTAAAAACAAAGATGTTTTTATGATTCTTGGGGACAATATATTTTTTGGGTCAGGCATGAGTACTTTTTTTGAACATATTTGGAATTCCAAAAATTCAGTTATTTATCCTTATATCGTTAAAGATCCAGATAGATATGGGGTAGTAGAATTTAATGAAAAAGGTATAAAAAATTTAATAGAAAAACCTAATAAATTTATTTCTGAATGGATAATCACTGGATTATATTTTATTAAAAATAATGACATAAAATATGTGACTAAATTAAAAAAATCTAAAAGAAAAGAATATGAAATTACTGACTTATTAAATTTAATAAAAAAAAAAAGTAAGTTAGATTTTAAAAAAATTAGTAGAGGCTTTTCATGGAATGATGTTGGAACTTTTAATAGCTTACTAGAGACCTCTAATTTAATATCTAGTATTCAAAATAAACAGGGACTTGAAATTTCAAGTCTTGATGAAATTGCTTATAGAAAAAAATTAATAAACAAAAAAAATATC
>Ga0209600_1001990_pt1 | contig 12418 bp, 4 predicted proteins | sample COGITO_mtgs_1104_FD_185518 | JGI IMG/M metagenome (GOLD analysis project Ga0209600, IMG submission 185518) | Pelagic marine microbial communities from North Sea - COGITO_mtgs_110421 (SPAdes) (version 2) | ecosystem: Environmental > Aquatic > Marine > Epipelagic ... | reverse complement strand
GTCAGACGGATTCCGCCGCTCCAGCCCCAACCATACTCCTTCGGCCTGAATCTCACTCTCTTCCTATCGTCAAAGTGGAACGAGACAGCCTTCCCATCCGCATTCAAAGACACGACCCTGTTGCTGCCTTCCGAGAATATCTCCAGGTCGCGCCCAATAAAGTTGTGCAGGGTGTAGCGATTCACCACACTGACAACTTTCGTCCCGAGCTTGCCCCCAAGACTGCCGGGGGCGCTGAGAACAACAACGTTGAGTGAGAGCAAGTCTTTCCCCTTGGACTTACTATGCTCTCCTTCCCCCTCGGCCACGACACCCTTCACATCCACCTTGTAAGCATTGAGATCTCGCCCTCTCAACGGAATCGCCTTACTCCAAGCCCCGTCGATGTTCCTGATCCTAAGATTGCTGCTGTCGAAATCACTCATTAATACAACAAAGTTTTTTCGAGAGCCCTTGCCCTTCTTTTCGCCGGTATTTTGGTGAGGCTTATGATCGCGATCATCTCGCAAGTCGAGCGAGCTGAGGAGAGCCTCCAGACCGACGCCCTTTGGCATCGTAACCTCCTTGGTGTTGCCTTTCTTATTGCCCCTGTTCCTATTGTAGTTCTGACCTGCTATCAACCCGTAAGAAGCGTCCGGAACAAAAGTATCCGACGAACGAATGACTTTACGCCCGTTTTCCCTGTCCCCACCGCCGCCGCCGTGGTTAACAGTCGTCGCTGTGCTCGTCTGCCTGGACGTAGTGAACTCGAGCTTGTCTCCGGTGCCATTGATTACCCAGAAATTGGCCCAGACCGAGATGCACCTGTTGGCATCCAAGAGTTCCTCCCCTTCTTCCTCAACTCTCATCATTAACCGCAGCGGGACACCGTCACAATCCTCGACGATCACCTCGCTGGACCATCCCAACTCACTCTCTACCTTCCCAGGAACCTTGACCACACTGCTCCAATTTGGGAAAAGCTTGTTCTCGCTACTGACGTCAACGTCCAGGTCAGGGTCAAGGTCGACGTCGCGCTCATTCAAGAACCGGAACCGGATCTCAACGACGTCGCTGTCGACGCACTCGCTGAAGCTCTGGCTGCCTCCGCAGTCGATATTTCCGAGGCTTACCCACTCCGATTCATTGCGGTCCAGAGGATTCAGCGCCTCTCTTCTCCCTTCTCCGACGCCTTTCCCCTTACCTCCCTCCGCATCCTCTCGAACGCTAGCGCCGCCCCCAGTAATTGCACCAGATAGCCCGCCGCCGGCTCCGACTACCCTTACCTCGCAGCATATTCCCACCGCCAAGTAATTCTTAAGCTTCATGGGCGGGCGGAAGCAAATCTCCTTTCCGCTCTCTCCGCTGCCCCCGACGCTACTATCTACGCCATCGACTACGCAGGCGTAGCTAGTCTCGTTATCGATAGTTACCTCGCTGACGCTGATCAAACTGTTCAATTTCTTTTTCTTGCCCTTCTTTTTCTTCTGCTTCTTTCCCATTTCGCCCTCTCCAATCCCGGGCAAGTTCATGACCACCCTCCCACCCAAGCACAAGGTCTTCGCTGAAGTGTTCGTAGCAAGATGAACCGGGACGAACAAATACTCGCCATAATCAACGATACACCCACGCCACAACTTTGACCCTCTGTTAATATCCCGGATTGAGACATCAACTTTCTTACTAGTCATATTTCGAAGTCGTAGCGGGCTTTCTAAAATGATTATCTTACTGTCTCCGAGTAACTCGACACGGACAAACACTACCGAGTCATTGCTACTATCAGACTTTTCTTTCACCTTCCGAAGCCGGTACTGCAATAATATTATGCGAAGCGAGGCGAGGCGGTCAGTAATTAATAACGAAAGTTTGCAAAGAAACAGTTTTTTTTTGACGCCGCAAGTGTGTGTGTGTGCGCCAAGACAAAACACAAGTTCGTTTACGCACCTCAAACAAACCCACACGGTCTACTGGCACGCGTCGAATCAGCTTGAAATTCTTCCCCCCTCCTCGCTTCAAGAACTCAATCGCAATAAACGTCGTTGCGTTGTTGTTGGTACCGAGTTTGCCTTCCTCCCCATCACCAAGCTTCTTAACCTCCACCCCATCCGTCGTTTCGTTGCTCAAAACATTCGCGTTTTTCGAAGTCGTCTTGTCAACCCAGTACCTCAAAGGCAGGCCGGACTTGTTCAAAATTTTGTGGTGCCGTTTCGTGTTGTCAAATGCTCCCACCCCACCACCTCCGCCCTCGCCAAGTCCCTCGCCAAACAGCTGCTCTAAGAATGCGCTGGTTATGTTCAAGTTGAGCGGTTTATCGTCTTCGATTTTGACCTGAATGGCCGGCACATTAGGCCCACTGGGGCCGTTCATCGGGGCAGCATTACTCTCCTCCGAAATGGGTGACAGTCCGTAGAAAGTCAACAGACTGTGCCGATTCTTCTGTCTGTGAGCGTTCACGAGACTAAAAAAATCAACATCTGCCCGGGTCGTCTTCGCTAGATCATCCGCAATAAGGTGCAAAATGAGGAAGGTAAAGTCGCTCGCAGTTGATACGGCGGCCCCGGATGCAGTTTTGGAGGCTGCCGTTTTTGCAGTCAGATTCAAATGCTGCAACGACTTTGCAGGGGGCAGAACCGCCTTGGAAACTCGCCGGCCGAGGCCCTTAAGCCCTCTTCCTTCCTCCTCTTGCCCCCCCTCAGCCTCTACTCCCGCCCCGTTCTTCTTACCCTTAACGTCGAAAAGGGCAATGTCTATATCCTCGCCGTGATCGAAGACCCCTGTCCTCCCGCCCATTCTCATCCGCAGCCTCACTTTATCCAAGCTTACCCCGACCCTGACGCCCACACTCCACGGTTCAACCAGAGGTTCCCAATTTGCTACGTAGCGATTGAGATAGTCGGCGGCCATTTCGCATCGAACCCATCCGCTAAAGACGGAGCCGCCGTTCAAAAGATACGCCAAGATCCCCCCCGACTTAATGGAGTTGATGTTGAGCCTGAGCATGGGCGCTCGGTTTTCAGCTCTGTCACCTGGAATCACAACGACCTGAAAATTATTGATTTCAAAACCTCCAAAAAAGGACGACCTCTTCACCAGCGACATCAACCCTTTCTTCCTGGTGGGTGGTTTCCGGGCAGGTTGTTGAGCAGGGGAAGAGGGTTGTGTCGTCTGCTCGCGATTGTAGCCTTGGCGAGGGCTGTCAGTCGATCTTCCCATGCTGTAGCTATCGTTATAGCTCAAGTGTTGGGAGTGCTGTTTCAGCTGCGTGATGCTGCTCAAACTCGACGTCGACGTGGAGAGCAAATTTTTGTAGGCGGCCGTCGACTGCTGCTGTTCCTGCCGTTGTGTCGACCTTTTCTCTCGCTTCAATATAGGCGCGAGCGTGACGCGATTCACGCGGCCGATGAAGTCGCTCTTCAGGTAATGCCGCAAGTTGAAGTTGCTCAGCTCGCAGTCCAGGTGGTGCGTGAATGCACTCATGACCTCTTTTGACTTATTCTCTCTTGTGGAAAATCTAGAGTCGAAAGTTGCAAGAACCGAAGTGTGAATCAGGTGAAAATCGAAGGGGAAGATGACCGGTTGTTGATGACGTTCTTGTGCACCACTGGTGGCGCTTGTGGAATTATTTAGGTTCACGATGTTCGCCTGCACATCGTTCACAAGCAGCTTTGCTTTCGCCACCCATAATGACCATGCATGCATGGGAGATGACGTCGTCGTCGTGGTAAGCGAGGCCGAAATCTTCCCGCAGAGGTCTTTGAAAACCTCATCGGGGAGACCTCCCTCGCTGCCACCTTCTTTGCTTGACTTGTACGTCTTTTTACTCCCGACAAACTTTTCCAATTCTTCCGTGGCTACCTTTTGCCTCCCAAATCGTGTTGTGCTTATCTCAAAGAAAAGCTTGGCATTCCAGCTAAATTGGAGAGCCTCGGCCGCCGTCTCCTCGAACATTTCGCTGCACGGGAGTAGAAGCGAAAAAACGCCAAAGCTAATATTCGTCGCGCATTCATCTAAGCCGAATGGCAACCGGGCATTCGGAGAAATGATACCGTCGTCTTCGTCCTCTACTCTTGCTCTGAAAGTGCAAGATCCAAAAAAGTCAACGACGCTATTTACTGCCGAGGGAAGTACAAGAAGCTGCGAAGGGACTAGTTTCACGTCGGTTCTCAGTTTCCGCTTTGACTCACTGGTATTAGTGATAACGAAACTAAGATTAACGTCATCGTTATTGTCAAGGGCGTCGTCCTTGACTGCGCCTAAAACAACGTTGCCATGATGGAGAACTCTCAATGTATTTGTGCGCATTCCTCCTTCCGTGGACAATTCAGACATCGTCAGGTGGACGAAAACATTCCATATTTCCACTTTCAGAATGGCCGAAGACACGTCTTCGGAGAACACGCGGCTGCTATTAGCAGGGCTACTACTACCTTCGTACTGTTTTTTTGGGAGGAGGACAATGGCAACTTGCTCGCACTCCATTTCAAACGCGAGGCGTTTGAATTTAGGAGCCTGATCAACATTTTCACTACGAATATTATCGCGGCAGTTCCCACTCTCGTCATCGCCTTCGTTTATGCCGCCATCGCTTTCGTCAGCAGTCACGCCCGCCACAGCAGATTGCAGCATACTCATGTTCGACGGGGACAGGGTGAGGGCAAAAGGAGCGATTTTCAGCCTTGCCATGACATCTGCAACATCTCCCAGCGCAGGATTCTCAGCTTTCGTATTGGTGCTCCGCAACTGCGTGAATTTATTTTCCCAATGCCACGGAGATGTGACCGGCAAGGTCAGTAGAGGGTTCCTTCTAGAAGATTTTGAACGCTCCCTCGAGACATCCAAATTAACATTAGAGAGACGCATAACGACGGTAGGCGGGGCGTCCAACTCGATCGCGCTTCGGCTGATATGGCTCACGTCTTTCATCGCGACATTAAAATTGTTTATTGCGGTTGTCAAGGCTACGCTGTGGCTGTCACTTTGGCCGGTAAGGGACGAGCAAAAATAATCGAGGGAGAAAAGAAGGAAGGTCGATCTGCCGCTGTCAGCGTTGTGCAGGGCCGGAGTGATTTGGAGAGGCGGGGTACTGGAGTAGTCATGAAAATCGTGGTTGCGACTCGTTGCAGCTTTGGAACTGTTGTTTTGGGTACTTATTTTGCTGGCCGCGGCCACGGGGAGGTAAAGCTTGGCGTCTCGAACAATCAAATCTGCCCGGAAGTCGATTTTGGGTGGTACGATCACGTCTTTTTGGGCGGAATTCGTGTCATGCACACGCGGCGCATCCGCCAATGAGTTCCGCTGTGATCCCCCTTCCCCCTTGAATTGCATCAATTGGTTGACACTTCCGACTATTCGGTTGATGTCCCTCCTCTTAAACTCCACGCAGGGGGAGTCGATCCTCACACCGGCGTGACAAAGCCAGACCGCGCACTCATTGTTATCGCCGTACTTCTTCTCTTCATCATCCATCGTTTCGCCTGGACCGTCTCTGTTACCAATCACCCAATCATGTCCACCTGCGCGCTGCGAGCGAGCACGGAATTGCAGCAACGGCCTCTGTTTCTGGGCCCTCATTATGTGCATACTTCCGACTGGATTCTGCCGGATACCAAAAATCTCGTAGCCAGTTTGGCCGAGCTCGATGACCTGAAAGTTTCCCACCCGAACATCAAACTGCCCTCGGTTTCTGGGGGCAATAGTCCTCGCAAGAGCGATGTCGGTGCTGGAAAGAACGAATGCGGCGAGAGGTTTGTTGTTCGATACAATTCGAGAACTGATATTGTGAAGCTTCAACGACACCGCAACCGCCGGAAATTCTTCATTTTTCATCGTCATCGTGCGCGAGAAGAGATCAAGGGGCAGTTGCTGCCGCTGTTGTTTCAGCTGTGGTTGCTGCTGCTGCTGCGGTTTGAGCTTCCCTCGGAAGCCGCGGAAAAAGTCGAGCAAATGGAGCTTTGAATTCGTGTCGAAACAAGTCTCTAAGGAGCCCGTAATCAGTTTCAGCTTGATGCTACCGCTGTTCTTGTTCTTACTGCTAGGCTTGTTGAACTCCATCAAAACTTTCAGGAACTTGCCCGATGAAGACGGAAGTAGGCCGCGTCGACTGTGGGTATTGTAGGTATTGTGCGTGAGGTGCGACTCGCTCCGCACGCTCTCGAAATCGGGGAAAATCGATTGCTGAAGCAGGTGCGGGAAGTCCGAAGCGAGCTGTGAGCTGCTATTGGCCGATGTGCCGACGATGAGGGGAAGGGTTGTTCTGGGCGACTTCTTCCTCGCAAGGTCATCAAACAGAACCAATTTCTCAATCGCAGTTGCGCAACGAAGGTCATAAGAACGAATTCGGGTAGAAGTCTTCAAATTTTCTATCGACAGCGTCGCTATCTCATCGACCTGCACAGCAAGAGACCTTATCTCGAAGGAAAAGAAACAAAGCTCACGGTTTGCTTGTGCATTTGCGTTTGCATTTGCGCTTGCGTTTGCGCTTGCGCTTGCGTTTGGATTATTGTCAGCGGTACACGGGATGGCAGTGACAGACTGATTATTATGATTAGCCAAGAGGGCCTTGGCACGCAGCGCGACCTCCTTCGTTTTCCTGTCGCCTCTCTTGAAGAGGAGATTTGTGCTGTGTGTGTTGTCATCTGTACTGGTAAAATCGACAACTTCAGTCTTCTGCACGCTCTCGATTTCATACAGAGCATTTTTCAATGCGCGCAGTTTGGCAGTGTTGCGGATGCGGTTCAGATTGTCTTCTGCCTCGGTGGTCTCAAGGGTTTGTATCGCAGATTCTAGATTGCTCTGAAAAACGACGTGGTCGCCAATGGACGAGTCCGCAGAGTGAAAAGAGTTGTTCGATGAATTGGAAGAGTGCACACCGTCATCATCGTCGAGTGTTGTTGCATCCGAGTCTGCCTTATCGAGCTTCGCTAGATTCTCGCTATTGAGGTACCCGGGGTTGTCGTCTGCGACGGTGCCGCTTGCGGAACTGTCCGTTCTCTCTCTCTCTCTTCTCTTCTTCTTCTTCTTCTCCTTCTTTTGGAAGAGCCCAGGATTCATGAATTCGTCCAGCTCGATCTCATGGTCGGAAAAGAATGACTGCGTTTGCTGGATACTACTACCGGGGTTATCTTGCGGCACGTCATCAAGCGCGTCCAAAAATTGTAGTTCGTCGAATATTTCGCTGTTGGTGTCAGCCGCAGAGGAGGGTGGATTGTTGGGCATGGCTTTCGGCGGTTTTTGCGATTTTTGTAAATGCGAGTCAACAGCCGTATCAATGGTGATGTCGCTTTTCGTTCTCGCTCTCGTTTTTTCCTCCATTTCTAACCGGGTGGGGGCGGCGGGGGGGGTCGCGAGAGTCGGAACAAGGTACAACTCCGGCTCCTTCTGCTTTTGCATGATGCTTGCATTATAAACGTCACACAGAAGGTCGATATTTTTCCGCGTTAGGTTGCACTTCAGCGTATCTATCACGCTGATAATTTTTACTCGCGAGAGTGCGTGGTCCTCCGGAATCACAGACTTGTGTATCGTAGTGAGAACACTGAAGTTGTCCACCAGATGGTAGGCACTAGTATCCGCGAAAACTTGTACCTTAATTTCCGACAGTTTGACGCTGAAACTGTCATAAAAATTCTCCTGCAGTAATGTCTGTGCAACGGCAAACTTTGAGCGACGGCCGGATCTCGCATTGTTGTTGTTGTTGTTGTTGTTATTGTTGTAGTTCCAAGCGAATTCGCTTCCCGTCTCGCTGTAACTGGACGCACCAAAATTCGAGGCGGAACGCATTCTGCTGCTAGCAGTAGGTCTGCGGGAAGACGTATGCGAGTTCGAAAATCGGGGGGGGGACATTGCAGACGAGGGCAACAATTTCGGGGATACCGGGGTCGGGGGAATATTCGACGACGTCCTTCTTGGCGTCGAAGTCGGGATGGGAGACTTTAGTTGCAACTGCGAGTTCTTCATCAGCTGACTCGCCGTGAGCAATTTCGAGTTGCCAAAGGCAGGTTGCGGAGATACCAGGGGGCTATTCGTGTTGTCCGTCCGGAGGCTGTCAATTGTCGGGGCAACATCTATGGAGTTCTTTAACGAGACGCCAGCGACCCTCTCCGTGAGTATTGAAATCATTCCTAGATCAAGAGATATACCAGATTCCGAGCTCCCATCCGGTTTAATGATTACTATTGGGGCGTCAATATCTATATCCACGTGCAGATTCTTGTGTCTGGAGAGGACAACCTTCGCGCGGGCCACTATCTGCTTTCTCGTGACGGAACCGAAGTTCGAAACTGTCTTCTTCCAGGCGGGTTGCTGTTGTTGCATCGGTCGAGAGGTAGAAGAAGGCGACGAAGACGGTGTGGGGGGGAAGAAAGCCTTAAATCCTCGAGGAATCGTAGATGTATGCGCAACAACGAAACGAAGGCACTTCAGACTCGACACTATCGAGTAGTCGTAGTTGGGCAAGTTTTGTGGATTGCGCCTGATCGAGAGAGTGAAGAGTTGCCCGTGCTGTTCTTGCTGCTCTTCGCGGTAGATAGCCCTGACCACGTTCCCACGCTGCTCAATCTCATTACCCTCCCAGCCCCCCAGCCCAACATCAGTTTCCCAAGCGCTATAATCACCAAAGAGGGTGTAATTCGCGGACAGATCGTGGTAACTGAACTCTAAGAATGGCATGGGGGGGGAGGTCGGCTTCGAGGAGACCGACGGAGAGAAGAAAGTGATCGCGCCGGACTTTAGACGAAAACTAAAGCTAATCGCAGTGGTTGAAAGGGCCAGATTCTTCGACGTCGTCGGTTTTGAGGAGGAGCTCCGGCGAGAGCCTGAATGCGGTGTCTCAAAAGATTCAAGGTACTTGAGGAGCTGCTCATTTGACTCGTGGTCGTCGTTATCTTGTTTCACGAAATTCACGGCTCGGGCGATGAAATTCGGGTCTGAGGACGACTTCTTGAAATTCGATTTGTTATAAGATTTCAGCGCCATGGCGCGCCAAATATTGATCGTCGTCGTTTCTATGCCACCCCATAGCCACTCAAGCTTTTTTTTATCACCCAGCTCACACATTCCCTCTTCAATATCCACCAGTCGCTTGTACTGCTTTTGATTCTTGTACGATGTGTCCGTGGAGGGAGCCGTAGAGCCATCATTATTTGCGTCCTCGTTGCTCAGGACGTATTTTATGTACAGCTCAATGTACTCGCGACGGATCCTGCCGCGGGACACAAGGCGCCGAGGCCAATACCGACCAGATCTGCCAAGTTCCACCACCACAGCTCTCACTGCCCACCACCACCACTCCCGAGGCTTCTTCATAACTTTGCTCGTAGGTCGGCAGTGCAAGTGAATGGCGTGTGGAGAGGAGGCTGAGGAAGACAAATGCTGGAGGGTGTTCGGGAGATGTTGAGAAAAGAGCTGGGAGGGAAGGCGGAGATTCAGAGTTGTAATTTCCACGTGCGATCTCAGAAGGGGGAGGGTCGTCGTATTGTTCTCTGCATCGTTGAGAGCATCGTTGTAATCGTCATTGTTGTAATCGTCATCGTCATCGTCATCGTCATCGTCATCGTCATCGTCATCGTCATCGTCATCGTCATCGTCATCGTCATCGTCATCGTCGCCGCAATCGTGTGTGAGATTCTGTCGTATGAGTTAAGAGCGCAAAGTCTTCTTCTTGTCTCACCTGTTTCATCGTCGAATACCGGCACCTCAATAAAAGAGTCGAGGTCCACGGGGGAGAGAACAAAGTCGTACCCATTGTCGTCGTAGTGAGATGAGCGCCGACTAATTAGCTTTATCATCATTTCCTTGACCTGAGATAAGGAGGCGGTTTCGCTCCTCAAGGAGAGGGGGAAAAAGGTCGGCTGTTGGCGCACTGTGGGTGATCCCTTTGAACCCTTTATTTTGTTCCAGTACACTGAAAGGTGATTCACTTGGAAAAGTTTCTTCACCACAGCATCGCTGCCATTATCATCAGCCGATTTACCGTGCATGCTCTCCAAAGTGAGACCGATTGCATATCCGCCCTTAGTTATGGGGTCAACATCCTCAAATCGCAAAGAGACATCTCGAACATGGATCTGAACAGAATTGAGAATTCTCCGCAACAAGCCGTACCCCAGCCAATTCTTCAGAAATGATTTCTTCTCCTCGTCATCGCTATTCTCGTCATTCTCACCAGACGCAGCTGTTGTTGCCTTGGGGGAGGAGAGTTCACGACGGCGATTTTCCCGGCGTCGCTGCTTGGAATTGGAAATGCTGTCGTCATCTTCAGAATCGACTTCGGTACCAACGAGAGCACAGACGCCGTCAATCACAATTACAATTGGTTCTTTGCTGATCTTCGTCCACGGGATGGTGCATTGAACAGAGGTGACCGTGATTGAGTGCAGGCGAAGAGGCAGGGAAGACATGAGGGCATCGGCAAACGTTTGACGGAGCCGGAGGTTCTGCAGGTGAAAGTAACCGCTCCAAACTGAAAGTTCCATCGAACTCGGAGCGGAGGATTCGGAGGAGGACGCGGATTCATCATCACCAACTGTGAAATACTTCCCCACAAATGAATTCACAAGCCGAGAAAAGAACTTTTCGAACATAGTGCAGGGCCGACTCGCAGGGACCGACTCAGCTTTCGGTGTAGGATTCTTTCCGACTCAGATTTCGGTGTACGATTCCTTCAATTTAACAGAAATGAGCTTGCCCGTGGTGTTTATTGTGATGAAAAAAGTTTTTGGCCATTTTTGGACATTGTTGTGATGAGCCCCCAAAACGACATATCACGGCATCATCTTGATTTTTAGGCTGGCTGCTGCACAAAATTTGGTTAACCATGCCGAGAGGTCCTTGTCGATTCTTCCCACACGGAAAGTGCAAAAAGGGCGACGCATGTCTCTTCATCCACGATGCAAGTGCGACTGTTCCGCCGAAAGTAGCCCCTCCACCTCCGCATGTGATAACCGATGGCCCGATAGAGCTGACGAGATTGCTGGAGAAGGCACTTCTCTGTCAGTGGCAGAGCGGTGGACAGCAGAATCGCTTGACGCAGGGTTTTTTTGGTCGTAACGCACTGATGAATCCGGGATCGGTCGAGGCTCTTCTCGAGGTCGTGTTCTCTGGCCGAGGTGTGTTTAAGGAAGGAGTAGAAGGAGTATCAGTCGACAATTGTTGCGGAAGAAATAGGCAAATGCGGCGATTGCTTGACCCTTTCTGCGGAACAGGGACGACGCTGGTTGAAGGCATGGTCAAAGGGTACAGCATGACTGGGTGCGACATCTCTCCCCTAGCCGTCGGAATCGCCCGTGCCCAGACGACGATTTGTTCTGACGACGTTGTTGCCTCTTTAAGACTTGCTCTAAAGAAGTTGTTTGCGGCCCTTGAAGGCGGATCCAACCTTGTCGAAAATGTTGGGGGTGAGGCGAGAGTAATTGTAGACAAGGCGGTTCGGGAAGAATGCGACGTCGTTAAGTTGTTAGTCTGGTATCTTTACGATTTTGAGGAACGATACGTCTGGGAGGACTGGCGTCCGCAAAAAACACTGGTCGAGCGAATGAAGAGGACGTCAAAAAGATTTCTCACTAAACTTTCCGAGCTCCGTGAAGCAACACCGGAAAACACAGAACGCGTCGCTGTATATCTACACGATGCGAAGGAGGTTTTGCGTCTAGAGAATATCGACGACGAAGATGGTATTTTTGATGGGGTGGTGAGTTCTGGTGGAAGGCTACTTGCTTGACATTGATGCAGAGGACTGACTAACACAACAACGTCTACACAGGTGACATCTCCGCCCTATCCAGGCGTTTATGATTATGTGAAAGATGACGACGATATAGAAGGAAACGATGGGTTAGGGAATGACACGGTGGTAGCCGACGAAAAAGGTGACGATACGATTCTCTCTTTCAGCCACTTAATTACCTCGGCTGCTAGCACAGACCTGAGTTTGGCAGAGATCGGTCCAAGGTCTGCTTCAAAGTCGACAGACTCGTTCCAGGCCAAGTGGCAGGAGGACACGGTGGCATGGATGGGCGCCGTCGGCGCAAGGCTAAAACCAAATGGGCGCATGGCCATATTGATCGGGGATAACGCGGATATCGATGTGTTGGAGTCGGTTAGATCTGCAACGGTGTTGGCATCCGAAAGGCGGGGATTTCTACTCGAGGTCGTCGCTTCGGCGTCTGTTAGAGAAGAGGATGCCAAGAGGAGACCGTGGGGAAAGCACAAGCGTAACTACCGAACGGAACACACTATTTTGGTCGAGAAGAAATACAAGATAGATCACAACCACCACTCCGAGATGACGACGACGAGAGCGGGAGACGAATAAATAAATTTGCTGGGAATAGTAGTACTAACATGTTTGTTAAGTAGGCTTACTGTAGAACAAAAATCCCATCACTACCTTCTTCTATGCTGTCTTATAACTGACACACATTAGATCACGTCATCTCAT
>Ga0209600_1001985_pt1 | contig 12444 bp, 8 predicted proteins | sample COGITO_mtgs_1104_FD_185518 | JGI IMG/M metagenome (GOLD analysis project Ga0209600, IMG submission 185518) | Pelagic marine microbial communities from North Sea - COGITO_mtgs_110421 (SPAdes) (version 2) | ecosystem: Environmental > Aquatic > Marine > Epipelagic ... | reverse complement strand
GACAGAATTGATCCTGTAGGCGCTTGTGTTGGTATGAAAGGTTCAAGAATTCACAGCATTGTCCGTGAATTGCAGAATGAGAATATCGATGTTATCAATTTTACTGATAACATGGAATTATATATTTCCAGAGCACTTAGCCCGGCTAAAATTTCGAGTATGAAAATCTTGGAAGATGACGGACGAGTATCTGTTTACTTAAAGCCTGACCAAGTTTCCTTGGCCATTGGTAAAGGTGGACAAAACATTAAACTAGCGTCTAAACTAGTCGGTCTTGAAATCGATGTGTTCAGAGAACTTTCTGAGTACGAAGAAGAAGATGTCGATTTGGATGAATTTTCAGATGAAATAGATAGCTGGATTATTGACGAGCTTAAGCGAATCGGTCTTGATACCGCTAGAAGTGTGTTAATGCTAGCTTCTGAAGATATAGTTAGACGAACTGAACTGGAAGAAGAAACAGTAAAGTTCTTATTTGAAATCCTGAAAAAGGAATTCGAGAAGCAATAGATTTTATAAAAACCTGAAAAAAAGGGATATTTGAGTATGTCAGAAGAAAAAATGATGAGACTGAGTCAGATTTCTAGAAAGCTAAACGTAGGTAGAAATACCATCGTTGAATTTCTGGAAGACAAAGGCTACTCAGTCGACAGCAGCCCCAATGCCAAAATCGATGGTGAGCAATATGGTTTGCTTGCTAAGGAGTTTGCTGCGTCTGCCTCAGAAAAAGAGGAAGCGTCTCATCTTACTATTGGCACCAAGCATGTTGAAGATTTAGCGCCTATTGCTTCTAGTGCTCCTCCGGCCGAGGAACCTAATAAACAAGTACCTGTTGCTAAACCTGAAGCTCCAAAAGAAGAGCCTAAACCTGCTGCACCAAAAGCGGAAGCTCCGAAACCAGAAGAGCCAAAGGCACCAGAAGAACCAAAGGTAGAAGCTCCGAAACCTCCTGTAGTAGAAGAAAAACCAGTCCCCGTTAAAAAGGATGAGGCACCTGCTAAAAAGGAAGAAACCCCTGTTCAGGAAAAGTCTGGGTTAAAAATATTAGGAAAGATTGACCTTGATAAGGACAAGAAAAAAGAAGCTCCTAAAGCCACTGTTGTCGAAAAACCAGTGAAGGAAGAACCAAAAGCTCAAGAAAAACCTGCAGAAGAAGTAGCCGCACCTGACAAGGTGATTGAGGCAAGGGCAGATTCTTTAAGAGGCTTGAAGGTGGTTGGAAAAATTAAATTGCCTGACCCTCCGAAAAAGAACAAACCTGACGACAAGAAAAAAACAGGCGCTGGGGCTGATTCAAAAAGACCTAGAAAACGTATTCCATCTAAATTTGAACGTCCTAATAGACCAGGGACTCCAGGAGACCAGGGACTTCAGGTGGGCCAGGAACTGGGCCTTCAAGAGGTGGACAAAGAGGTGGGCCGCCAAGTAGAAGTAGAGTTCCTAAGGAAGAACTTACCGATAAGCAAATCCAAGAACAGATTAAAGAAACCCTTGCACGCTTAAGTGGTGGTGGTAAAGGCGGAAGCAAAAGCCGATCCAAATATCGTAAAGAGAAGCGTTCTGCAGTTGCTGAGGCAGCAGAGGAAAAAATGCTCCAAGAACAAGAGGATAGTAAAGTCCTAAAACTAACTGAGTTCATCTCAGCGAGTGATCTTGCGAGTTTAATGGGTGTGACTGTCAATGAGGTTATCTCTACTTGCATGTCTCTTGGAATGTTCGTTTCGATCAACCAAAGATTAGATGCAGAGGCAATTACCATTATTGCAGATGAGTTCGGATATGATGTTCAATTTACTTCTGCAGATGAAGATGTTGATGTTTTAGAAGCAGTCGATGAGTCCGAGGATTTATTGGATAGAGCTCCTATCGTTACCATTATGGGTCACGTTGACCATGGTAAGACATCCTTGCTTGATTATATCCGTGACGCAAATGTGACTGCAGGTGAAGCCGGTGGTATTACCCAACACATTGGTGCATACGATGTAATGACCAAAGCAGGTAAAAAAATAGCATTCCTTGATACACCGGGTCACGAAGCTTTTACAGCGATGCGTGCGCGTGGTGCTAAAATCACAGATGTAGTAATTATCGTAGTAGCAGCTGACGACAACGTGATGCCTCAAACAAAAGAGGCAATCAATCACGCCCAAGTAGCTGAAGTGCCTATTGTAATTGCGATTAACAAAATTGATAAGCCAAACGCCAACTCTGACAAAATCAAAGAGGAGCTTTCTCAAATGAATATCCTTGTTGAGGATTGGGGCGGTAAATATCAATGCCAAGAAGTATCGGCAAAAACCGGTGAAGGCATTGACGAATTATTGGAAAAAGTATTGCTGGAAGCTGAATTACTTGAGCTCAAGGCAAATCCTAATAAAAATGCTGTAGGAACTGTAATTGAAGCTTCTCTTGATAAGGGAAGAGGTTACCTATCTACGGTAATGGTTCAGGGTGGTACTATGAAGATTGGAGATGTTGTATTAGCAGGGTCTCATTTCGGAAAAGTGAAAGCCATGTATGACCACAGAGGAAACAGACTCGAAAAAGTCGGTCCTGCAACACCAGTTCAAATGCTGGGATTGGATGGAGCACCTCAAGCTGGTGATCGTTTTAATGTGATGGATACTGACCGCGAGGCCAGAGAAATTGCTAATAAACGTGAGCAAATCATGCGTGAACAAAGTGTTCGTACTAAGAAACACATTACGCTGGACGAGATTGGTAGACGTCTTGCCGTTGGAAACTTTAAGGAGCTTAACGTAATCGTAAAAGGTGACGTAGACGGTTCTATTGAAGCATTGGGTGATTCATTACTAAAACTTTCTACAGAAGAAGTTCAAGTGAACATCATTCATAAAGCGGTAGGTCAGATTTCTGAGTCGGATGTATTACTTGCAAGTGCCTCTGATGCAATCATCATTGGTTTCCAAGTGAGGCCTTCTGGTGGTGCAAGAAAAATTGCAGAAGCCGAGGAAATCGAAATCAGATTATACTCTATCATCTACGATGCTATTAATGAGCTCAAAGATGCAATGGAAGGTCTACTTGAGCCGACTGAGAAAGAAGTTATCACGGGTAACATCGAAGTACGTGAAGTCTTCAAGATTTCGAAAGTGGGTACCGTTGCAGGTTGTTATGTAACTGATGGATTCGTGAAGCGAAACAATCAGATTCGACTAATCAGAGATGGTATAGTAGCCTACACGGGTAACATCGGTCAATTGAAACGTTTCAAAGACGATGTAGCTGAAGTGAAATCAGGTTACGAATGTGGTTTGAGCATTAAGAGCTTCAACGATATTGTCGAAGGTGATATCATCGAAGGATTCGAAATTCAAGAAGTGAAGAGAACTTTATAAAAGTTCTAAATCGATATATTGAACCCTGACTCTAACAGTCAGGGTTTTTTTATGCAAAACATATTACTATTTATCATTTGGGGGAACATCGCCATCCTCGCTCTAGGACTGATCAGCCCTTGGCGGGCACTCTGGTGGATGAGCAAACAGAACCGACTCTTGGTGCTGAAGTATTATGGTAGTTCGTTATTGATCCTGTCGAGCATCTATTTTCTCACATAAGATCAATTGCTTTCCTGATTGATCAGTAGCTCCAAAAAGATATTGATCACCTCCCTCTTTTAGGCCACTCTTCTTTCTAATTTGTGCCACCGTCATAGGGAAGTTTCGGACGGTGATATTCGCCTTCATTTCCGGGAAATGATGTTTCAAGACCTTCTTGTTTAAGGAAATCTTGTCGAGTACACGGAAGGTGCGTCCTGGGAAGCCTTCGATCAAATCAGAAGATGTGTATAGATGCGTGTTAACTTCTAGCTTCTTCAATCCAAACGCATTACCAATAGTTTTAAAGGCCCCAGCCTTCAGAATAGAAGCGTTCGGTTCGTAAAGGTATGCTTGTACTTCATTAAAGCTTGAAGTGGCCCTTTCTTCAGCATCAAAAGTGAAGTCAAACACCTCCTTGTTATTGCCTTTTAGGTTAATGCAATGAATCTGAGGGGTACGTTCAGAATTATTATCTAGTAAGAAAACCAGTTCTTTAACTTCGTTTGCAACTGCGATCACGTGAACCTTAGCCACTGAACCCAATTGCTGAATAGCTCCTTTAATATCAAGCAAAGGCGATGTCTTAAGCATGACTTGCTTTGCTTTTGACAATAGTTTAGGAAGTAAAGAAATTACATTTGGCTCGCAGTCTTCGAGCCTAACTACCTTTTCATTATGGTCGTCTCTCCTGGCTGGATCTAAATAGATCAGATCAAAATTGTCTTGGCTAGTTAAAAATTCTTCCGATTGCCCATGGTGTGCTTCAAAACCAGTAAGACCTAATAGGTTGAAATTATATTTAGCATGCTCTACCAGTTCGGCTTGTCTTTCTACGTAATGAGCCTTTGAAAACTTCTCCGAAAGAAATGCAAAATCAACACCGAAGCCTCCTGTCAAGTCGATCATTTGTAGTCCTGCATTAATCAAACTCATTTTATACCGAGCGGTATTTTCTGAAGAACATTGCTCCATTGATAGTACTGGAGGGTAAATCAGACCACGTGTTTTAAACCAAGAAGGGAGCTTAGTCTTGGCCTTTCGCTTTGCTTGAATTTGCTCAACAATGAGCTTCATTGGCCAATCGGGGTAATGATTGGCTTTTAGCATTAATGATGAAGGTTCATCATAAAGATGATCCTTTATGAATTCTTGAATTTCCGGTTTGGTGAGCTGATTAATCAAACGGATCGCATTTGCTTCTGCAAATATTCAACGATCTGAACAGCATTGGTCGCTGCTCCTTTTCTAAGGTTATCAGCTACTACCCACATGTTCAATGTATTTGGCTGACTCTCATCTCTTCTCAGTCTACCGACAAAGACTTCGTCCTTTTTATGCGCTGTCAGCGGCATAGGATAAAGGTTTTTGCTTGGATCATCTTGAAGGATAATTCCTTCCGTATTGCCCAAGATTTGTCTCACTTCGGCTAACTCAAAGTCTTCCTTAAACTCAACATTGATCGCTTCTGAATGACCTCCCATGGTGGGAATCCGTACAGTGGTTGTTGTAATCGCAATTGTATCATCACTGAAGATTTTCTTCGTCTCGTTGATCATCTTCATCTCTTCTTTGGTGTAACCGTTCTCTTGGAAGACATCTATGTGAGGCAACGCATTCATATCAATCCTATGAGGATAGCACATTTCTCCGACTAAGCCATTGCGCTCATTCATCATTTGATCTACCGCAGCTTTACCAGATCCTGTTACGGACTGATAGGTGGATACAACAATTCTTTTAATCCCAAATCGTTCTCTCAAGGGTGCTAAAGCAACCACCATTTGAATAGTTGAGCAATTGGGATTGGCGATAATCTTATCGTCAGCTGTCAATTGATCGGCATTAATCTCTGGTACAATCAATTTATGATCAGGACTCATTCTCCAAGCAGAAGAGTTGTCAACTACTGTGGTACCTACTTCAGCAAACTTAGGAGCCCACTCCAGAGAAGTGCTTCCGCCAGCTGAGAAAATGGCAAAATCGGGTTTGAGAAGAACTGCATCTTCCAAAGTAATAATGGTGTATTCTTTACCCTTAAATATCTTCTTTGTACCTGCAGACCTAGCAGATGCCACCAGATACAATTCATCAAATTGAAGATTTCTCTCTTCTAAAACTTCTAGAATCTCTCCTCCTACAAGTCCTGTCGCTCCAACAACGGCAATTTTCATTTCTATCTCTTTACGCTTATTAATTAGTTCGTATAATTCAAGTTTCTTATATTAAAGTAACAATTAACACACATGAGGTTTATACTGAGCATCTTATTCGTGCTATGCACAAATATACTGTTAAGTCAGGTCAACAGTTTTCCCTATACGGAAAGTTTCGAGCAATCGTTTAACACGGGCAGTAATGTAGATTTTATAATCAACTGGAAAGGTAATACGGTTGCCGCTAGCAATAGGATCTTTGCGGGAAGTGATCCAAGAACAGGTAATCAATCGCTAAATATTATTCCAACCTCAAGCTTTAAGGGCACCACCGAAATCTCCTTAAACCTTTCTGAAATCAACAATCCTAAAATTTCATTCTATGCTTTCTCAAAGCAAAATGGCTCCTCCACATCCTCTCGTCCGATACTATTAAGCTTCTCTACTTCCATAGATGGAGGAGTAACATATACAACGCCTGTACCCATCGGAGATGCAACCACTTTTCCCAATAACGACTCAACAGCGTATGCGCAATACACCTACGAATTGCCTGCTGAAGCGAGTGGAATCCCCAATGTGATTGTAAAAATGGTTGCAGAACGAGGAAGCGGATTGGGGTCTTCTGCAGAGTTGGTTATTGATGACTTTTTAATTGAAAGTCAAGTACTGCCGCTCGCGTTGACCTCCGCCAAGGCAGAGACTCATCGAACTGTACTTTTGAAGTTTAACCAGGCAATTATAAAGGCCTCGGCCGAAAACAGTACGAACTATACTATTGATAATGGCATCACGATTGGCGAAGCGTTACTGATCGATCCAAATACGGTTCAGCTCCTCACTTCTACCCTTTCAAATGGACCTTACGAAGTAGCCGCTTTCGGTATAGGAGAGGCTTCCACTAACACACTCTCTGATACCTTAAAGGCCAGCTTTTCCTTTATTGAACCGCTTCAAGTTATTGCCCTTAGCATAATTGATAAGCAGACCATAGAATTGGAATTCAACCTTGATCTAGACACAGCTGCAGCAAAAATTTCTGATTACTATTCCATAAGTCCAGACATTGGTCATCCATTACACATTGCGTTAGATGAAAGTATAAAAAGCAAAATAACACTCTCTCTAGCGGAACCTCTCGAAGAAGAAACTTATGTGCTTGTGATGAACGGGCTAAGAGACAAATCGGCTTTGGCATTCGCTGAAAACTTAAGGGTGTCGTTTAACTATTTACCACTAGGAGTCTCTGAGCTATCCGTAGTTTCTGCCACAGAGATTGAGCTCACTTTTAATCAAAAAATTGAGGATAGCAGTGCCCAATTATTAGCCAACTACGGATTCAATTTTGATATTCAACCGATACTCCTCTCAAAATCCGATAGCCTCATCAACATAAGGCTCAATCGCCCACTGGTAAATAATACGTATACAATCAGCATAAATAATGTCACGAACCTCAGCGGTAATGCTAAGGCCGAAAGCCTCCAAGTACCTTTTAAATATGAAACCGCAACACTTCCACGCCAGCTCATTATCAATGAAATATTTGCCGACCCATCGGGAGATCACGAGCCAGACCCGACCGTACTACCAAACGAAAGTAACGATGAGTACATAGAGTTGCTTAATAACACCCCGAATACCAAATAACACCCCAAATACCATAAACCTTAAGGGTTTTCAGTTATCAGGTGGAACTATAGGTGATTTTGTAGTTGGCCCATTCGACTACATGATTCTTACGGCAAACAGTAATTTGAGTCTATTTCAAGCCTTTGGCGATGTGGCAGGTGTCTCATCTTGGAACAGTCTGAGTAACAATGGCGAACAAATAATATTGACAGACAACCTTGGGAATGTAGTTGATAGCCTCACTTATGATAAGTCTTGGTACCAGAGTAGTGATAAAGCTGATGGTGGTTGGTCTATTGAGCAAATCAATCCTACGCCTTCTTGTATTGGCGCCCATAACTGGAGTAGTTCTTCTGACCCAAAGGGTGGTACGCCTGGCAAGCAGAACGCTATCTATGACCCTTCGCCTGACATTATCGCACCAGAAGTGAATGCCCTCCAAGTCATTAATGACACAACCCTTCAAATAAATTTCAATGAGACGATGGACACCTCCACGCTCATAGATAGCAACTTCTCTTTATCCAGCGGAGTATCAGTGCTGAACATTACAGTGGCAAACCAACTGGGGACGGAAGTTTATATTCATCTCACTGAAAAATTTGAAGCTGGTTTGGTTCATGGCATCAGGCTGTCAAATGTGATGGATTGTGCGGGTAACGCCATTGAAGACATCACACTCGACTTCCTTGTCGGGGCCAGCCCCAACCTATATGATCTCATTATTACAGAAATCATGGCAGCTCCTTCTCCATCGCAAGGCCTACCAGAAGTGGAGTATTTAGAGCTTTACAACCCCTCAAATAAGGTGCTTTCCATAGCGGGCACTATACTGGCTGATGCTATTAATACCACCATCTTAGATGACTACAGCCTTTGGCCAAATGAGTACTTAATACTAACACCTAATTCAACCGCGCATCAATTTGATGCATTTGGACAAGTTTTAGGTGTAAGTAATTGGGTAAGCCTAAATAATAGTGAAGACAAACTCTCACTCTTCAACAGCCAAGGAGAGCTCATTTACACCGTCAGTTATTCGGATGCTTGGTATAGAAGTAGCATCAAAAGTGATGGCGGTTTCTCTTTAGAAATGATAGATCCCACCTTCCCCTGTCTGGAGGAATCCAACTGGACTGCATCAGAAAGTACGGCTGGAGGTTCTCCTGGGAAAATCAACTCCGTGGATAACTCCAACCCCGACCTGTTAGGTCCAAAACTTGTGCAAGCCATTGCAATTAATGCCTCCACGATACAACTACGGTTCAATGAAAAGCTGAATACTTCAGCCATTCAGCCCAGTCATTTTAGTGGTAGCCTAGACCTAAGTTTCATTGCCATGGCGATGAATGAAGATGAAAGATCTCTTCAGTTGACAACTGATAACGACCTCGTTGAAAACACTGTCTATGAAATCACTGCCAATAGTATTTCTGATTGTAGTGGAAACTTAATCCGCGAGAGTGATAATGCTATAGACCTCATCATAGCGGCTGAAGCCAAGCCTCGTGATATCGTAATCAACGAAATTTTATTTAATCCGAAAAGTGGAGGAGCTCGATTTGTAGAGATTTACAATAACTCTACAAACTATATCAACTTAAGCGGATGGTCGCTCGCTGGCTTAACCAATTCGAGAATCTTGACAGAGGAAAATCTATTTATGCCGCCTTCGACCTATTACACGATCACTAATGATGCTAGCGTGCTTTCAAGCCAATACCCAAATGCTCAATCCGACACTTTTATAAAGCTGACCTCAATGCCAAGTCTACCTTCTGACGAAGGGCAGGTATCGCTCATCAACCCAAGTCAAATTGAAATTGATGCCTTTTCTTATAATGAAGACTATCATTCTCCATTGCTTTCAGACTTAAAAGGAATCTCCTTAGAACGCATAAAATTCTCTGGACAATCTGAGGATCCTAACAACTGGTTTTCCGCATCCTCCACAGAGTATTCCGCAACACCAGGCTATGAAAACTCACAATCTCGTTCCCGCGAAGTACAAACTGGTGAAATAAGTGTGGCGCCATTAGTCTTCTCCCCTGAATCCTCCAATGGGGCTAATTTCGTTACTATAAATTATTCGTTTCAAACGCCAGGAAATACGCTGAACATAAAAATAGTTGATGCGGAAGGTAGAATGATCTTAGAACTTGGCCAAAACGTCATTGCTGGTAAAGAAGGCTTTCTTACTTGGAATGGAACTACTCATCAAGGAAGTAAAGCGCGGATAGGATATTACATGGTGTTATTAGAAATTATCTCCCCAACCGGAGAGATCAGATACTCCAAAAACAAAGTAGTCGTTGGCACACAGTTTTAAGTCCAGCCTACTCTTCATCCGTCAAAATTAACTATAGCAAAATTATCTATTATAGATTTTGTCAGGTGCCTAATATTTCTTGTGCAATTATGGAGAAGATAAAATTTTTCTTAACTATATTCAGACCATAGCCACAACCTAAAAGTTACAACTAATATGAATTGCTTAATTAATGAAACCATTGATCGCTATTTGCGAAGAGGCCGCAGGGTCGAAGTCATAGCCCGCTACATGAGTATGCGTTATCGGGTAAGCATAGAGGCATCTGCTCTGACCAAAAGAATGCAATTAATAAACATTAGCTAATAAGATTTAAAGACTCCAAAAGAGTCTTTTTCTTTTTTATTGAACACATTTGGTATAAATCTGTATGCTCAAAACATCTATGCATTAAATAGCACTTTTTACCAAATGAACTATTGCATAGTACAAGGATCAAAAAACATAGTTATACTTTGCAAATGAACAAGGCAGCCTTATTTTTGTGAAAAATTTTACTCAAAAACTTTATATAGTATGAGCAGTTCTGAGAAGACAAAGTATTCAGGAAGTGAACTTCAAGAGTTTGAAGCACTGATCATGAAAAAAATTGATGCTGCTAAAGCTGAGTTAACCGAACTGAAGCGCAGCTTGACTAAGAGTGGTGACTCTGGTGATGACATTTCCAACAACTCGACAAAAGTACTTGAAGATGGTGCTGACACCATGGAGAAAGAAAACCTGAATCAACTTGCTGCTAGACAACAAAAGTTCATCGCCAACCTAGAAAACGCGTTGATTAGGATTAAGAATGGTACTTATGGAATTTGCATAGATACAGGAAAACTAATTTCGAAAGAAAGGTTAATGGCAGTTCCACACACGATGCATTCGATAGAAGCAAAACTTTCACAAAGGAAGTAGTGGACTTTCTAGTCCAGCATATCGAAGCGCTCATATTCTGTGCACAAAAACCAATCAGACTCATTGAGTTGAAGGCGTGTCTTACAGAAATGTTCGAAGCGGATGTTCCTGAAAAAGATATTGAAAAAGCAATTGAGCAACTCGTTGAAAAATATAGTAACGATAACTTTTCATTCGAGGTAGTCAAAAGCGGAGGTGGTTATCAATTCTTAACCAAGCCATCTTACCAAACAAGTATTGGCATTCTATTGAAGCAACAGTCTAAGAAGAGGCTGTCTACTTCCGCTCTAGAAACGCTGTCTATCATAGCCTACAAACAACCTACCACGAAGTCGGAATTAGAACAGATAAGGGGTGTTAATTGTGATTATTCCGTACAAAGGCTTTTAGAAAAAGAGCTTATTGAAATTAAAGGGAAATCCGAAAATGTTGGGCGCCCTATACTATACGGCACTTCAGATCAATTTATGGACTATTTTGGCATTAACGATTTGAAAGATTTGCCTACTCCAAAGGACTTCGCTACGCCAGACAATGAAATAGGCTCTCCAGAAAAAGAGGGAGAGAATCCAAGCGCTGAATAATTAGCTACCTTTGTCGAAATCCAGTAGTGATACTGCATACATATGACAAATAAGAATTTCAAACCAAAGAAGAAGCGAAGCAATACTAAGGTTAGCAAAAAGCCAGAGTATAAACATAAGTCGCTTCAACAGCCCACTGAACAAACTGAGGCCACTAGGCTCAACAAATACATTGCGAATTCAGGTGTCTGTTCAAGACGCGAGGCCGATAAACTCATCGAAAAAGGCGAAATAACCGTTGACGGAAAAGTAGTCAAAGAGATGGGCTATCAGGTTCAACCAGGACAGGTAGTTCTACATGAGAAAAACGTTTTAAAACCAGAAAAACAGGTCTATGTGTTGCTCAATAAACCCAAAGGGTTTATTAGCACGACTTCAGATCCCGAAGGGCGTAAAACGGTCATGGACCTTGTTGCCAAAGCTTGTCCTGAACAAATTTTTCCTGTAGGCAGGCTTGACAGAGGAACAACTGGGCTTTTACTGTTTACCAATGATGGTCAATTGTCTAAAAAGCTCACCCAGCCGAAGCATCAAATAAAAAAAATATATCAAGTCAGTTTGAACAAACCGATCACTCAAAGTGACTTTAATCAGATATTAGAAGGGCTTACTTTAGAAGACGGAAAAGTCACTGTAGACGACCTAGCCATTGTCGATGGGGACAATACAACCCTAGGAATAGAAATACATTTAGGGAAAAATAGGATCGTTAGGAGAATATTTGAGCACCTGGGGTACACCGTTGAAAAACTCGATCGAGTAGTCTATGGCGGGCTGACCAAGAAAGACCTTCCAAGAGGGAAATGGCGTTTTCTGACTGAAAAAGAAGTGCTTTGGATAAAATAAAATAGTATGCATGCATACTATTTTACCTTTCGTTATTATATTCGCAAGGCTTATGCAAACGATTTCGAGGAGTGTAAATAAAAAAAGCCTCTCAAAAAGAGAGGCTTTTGGTGTGGTGCTGAGTGGATTCGAACCACCGACTCACGGATTTTCAGTCCGATGCTCTACCAACTGAGCTACAGCACCCTGAAACGGAGGACAAAAGTATATAAAAAGTTAAACCGTGCAAAACATTTTTAATAAATTCAAAACTGATTACAAGACTAACAGCTACTAGCACATAATATGGAGTTTCTACCTCAAATAGCCTTTCTAATTATCGTTGCCATTGCATCATTCTTTCTCTTCAAAAGAATTACGAGAATTAGAAAAAATATCTTCTTAGGAAAACCTTCTGGAAGGACAGATAGACCATCCGAAAGATGGAAGAC
>Ga0209600_1001974_pt1 | contig 12484 bp, 8 predicted proteins | sample COGITO_mtgs_1104_FD_185518 | JGI IMG/M metagenome (GOLD analysis project Ga0209600, IMG submission 185518) | Pelagic marine microbial communities from North Sea - COGITO_mtgs_110421 (SPAdes) (version 2) | ecosystem: Environmental > Aquatic > Marine > Epipelagic ... | reverse complement strand
TAGCACCGCCTTTTTTGAAAAGGGCGGGGTTAAGGTCGCGGTTATCGGCCAGCATTTCCCCTATACGCCAATCGCCAACCCGCGTTACATGGTGCCACAATGGTCATTTGGTATCCGTCCTGAAACTGTGCAGAAAAATGTGAATGCCGCACGGGATGCTGGTGCCCAAATTGTGGTTCTGTTGTCGCATAACGGGTTTGACGTTGACCAGAAATTGGCAACGGTTGTGACCGGTATTGACGTGATCTTGACCGGCCACACGCATGATGCGGTGCCGCAGGCATTAAAGATCAATAAAACTTTGCTACTGTCATCAGGGTCGCATGGCAAATACCTTGGCCGTATCGATCTTGATGTTAAAGGCGGCGAAGTTGTTGATTATAGTTCAACCTTGATTCCGGTCTTTTCTGATGTGATTACACCCGATCCTGAAATGTCGGCTCATATTGATGCGTTGCGCGCGCCTTATGAAGCCGAATGCAACCGTGTGATCGGCAGTACAAGCGGGCTTTTATATCGGCGTGGCAATTTCAATGGCACATGGGATGATTTGATTTGTCATGGCATCATTGAAGAACGCGATGTCGAAATTTCGCTTAGCCCCGGATTCCGCTGGGGAACAACGCTCCTCCCGGGTCAGGATATCACCATTGATGATCTTTATACCCAGACAAGCATGAGCTATCCAAATGTTTACCGAACCGAAATGACCGGCGCACAAATCAAGACCATCCTTGAAGATGTTTGCGACAATCTTTTCAATATTGACCCATTCTATCAGCAAGGCGGTGACATGGTTCGGGTTGGCGGTATGAATTACACCTGCGCACCAAAGGCGAGCATGGGCAATCGCATCAGTGATTTGACCATGGCCAAAACAGGCGAAAAGCTAGATGCTGACCGAAAATATGTTGTTGGTGGTTGGGCATCGGTGAATGAGAATGTCGAAGGGCCAGCCATTTATGATCTTATGGAAGGCTATATCAGCCGCAAAAAATCAATTGATCTGCCAGCACAACAGGCGGTCAAGGTGATTGGCCTGTAACGCCGCATTAAATGATGGATCACGATTAGCGTGATGGTTTTTGAAAGGCTGGCCCGATGGGTCAGCCTTTTGTATTTTCAGATGAAGCCCGAACATTGAGAGCGTCATTTTTACCGATTTTAATTTGACAAGCCGCTACGACCATTCTCTAATCTTTAGGTACAGATTGCGTATAATGGCCTTCGGATTCCCCCATGACCCAAAAGCTATCCCAACAATTTAGTTGTGATCCCATTGCTATTCAATGAAGGCCAGTCTCATTTGCTAACCAAACGGAAAGAGCCGGATGAAACCCGTTCGCTTTGACTATAAACGACCTGCAACGATTGACGAGGCATGTGGCCTTCTTGCCAGCGATGATAATGCGCGCATTCTTGCTGGCGGCCAGTCACTGATCCCGATGTTGTCGATGCGGCTGTCGCGCCCGTCATTGTTGATTGATATCGCGCATATCCCCGAATTGACCACTTTTGCTGAAAACGAAACCCATATTGAAATTGGCGCTATGGTGCGCCAAGCGGTGGCGCAGAAATCCAAATTGGTTAAAACGCATATTCCACTTTTGGCGAAGGCGCTTGGCTATGTTGGCCATCCGCCAACCCGTGCGCGTGGCACGGTTGGTGGTTCGGTGGCGCATGCCGATCCTTCGGCTGAAATTGCGCTTGTTGCGGCGACTTTGGGTGCGGAAATCACCTACCGCGTTGATGGTGCCGATGAAATATTTGATGCGTCTGATTTTTTCATTGGCCCAATGTTGACCATTGCGCCGCCAACTGGATGTTTGACGCGGGTGAGCTTTGCCAAGGCACCGGCGGTTTGCGGTACGGGCTTTCATGAAGTTGCCCCGCGCAAAAGCGATTATGCGCTGGCATCTGCGGCAGCGCAGATCAATTTTGCCGCCGGGTCAGGTGTAACCAGCATCCATCTTGGCATCGGTTCGGTTGGCGATTTTCCTGAACGGTTGGATGTCGATCAGCTATGCGGCACGCCGCTTGATGATGCGGCAATTGCTGATGCGGTTCATGCGGCAATCCAAATGGTGGAAACGGTTGAAGATTTGCACGCCACCGCAGCTTACCGCAAACGCGTTGCCACTGAATTGGCGATCCGCGCGCTTCGCGAGGCGCGTGACGAAATATCAAAGGATCTTAATCAATGAATGATGTGACCTTGACGATTAATAGCAAGCCAGTCTCGGGCGTGACAGAGCCGCGCGTTACCTTGCTGGATTTTCTTCGTGATGTGGCTGGATTAAAAGGCACCCATGCCGGATGCGAACATGGTGTTTGCGGGGCTTGTACGGTGCTGATTGACGGCACTGCGGTTCGGTCTTGTTTGATCCTGGCGGTTCAGGCTGAGGGTGAGGATATTACTACGATTGAAGGCATTGGCGGGTCGGGCGCGCGTGCTGGTGAACTTGGTGTTATTCAAGATGCGTTTTGCGAAACACATGGGCTGCAATGCGGCTATTGCACCCCGGGCATGATCTTGGCTGCCGAAGCGTTATTATCGGTCAATACCGACCCATCCGAACATGAAGTCCGCGAAGCCATTTCCGGCAATATTTGCCGTTGCACCGGCTATGTTCAGATTGTCGACGCCATCCTGCTTGCGGCCAAACGTCTTGGCCAGCGCAATGATGCCGCGCCGTCCGATGCGACTTTGGCTTAGGGGTTAGATTCATGACTGAACAGAAATATAAATTTCTTTCAACCCCGCGCCGTCCGGTTGAGGATCGGCGTTTTGTTGCTGGCCGCGGAAAATTCATTGCCGATCTTGATCGGCCAAATATGCTTCATGTTGCGCCGCTGGCATCGCATCATGCGGCGGCGATGATTAATGGCATTGATGCCAGTGCGGCACTTACCATGCCTGGCGTTGTGGATGTGATTACTGGGGCTGAACTCGCCGCCGCTGTCCGGCCTTTGATGAATGGTTTGAACACACCAAATGTTCGCCGGTTTCCGCTGGCGGTTGATCGGGTGCGCTATGCTGGTGAATGGGTTTGTGCCGTTGTTGCCGAAAGCCGCGCCTTGGCCGAAGATGCGTTGGAAAAAATCATTGTTGATGCAACGCCACAGCCTTTTATTCTGGATGCCGAAGCGGCATTGCTGGATACCAGCATGCCGGTTCACCCTGAACATGGCAGCAATTTGCTTCTTGACCGGAAATTTGTCTGGGGGCCGGTTGATGATGATTTTGACGCGGCCGCTCACAGCCTATCATTTTCGGTGACATGGGGCCGCAATTCTACCGTGCCGATTGAAACATTTGGCGTTCTTGCCGAATGGAATGGCTGGGATCAGATGCTTGATATCTGGGCGTCAATTCAGATGCCAAAATATGCTGATCAGATTGCCCGCAGCCTCGACCTGCCAGGCAATGCCATTCGGGTGCATTATGATGTTGATGTTGGCGGCAGCTATGGCGTGAAACGCGGCATCAAACATTCGGTTTTGGTTGGTTATATCGCGCGCAAACTCGGCTGTCCAGTTCGCCTGATCGAAGACCGGCTGGAAAATATGCGGGCTGGCGATGCACATGGGCCGGAACGCAAATTTGATATCACAATAGCCTTTGATCAAGATGGCACTGTCCGATCAATGAAAATGCGCGCGCTTGATAATGCGGGTGCCTATGCTGGTCGTGCGCCGTTCCAGCTTGGCAAGCCAATCAGCGCCATTGTTGGTCCTTATCAGATCAATTCGGTGGCCTATCATGCGCTGTCGGTAACAACCAATAAAACGGTTCAAGAAGCAGTTCGCGGTTTTGGCCAAGCGCCAACCAATTATGCTATTGAAACCGCAATGGATCGTGTCGCCGAATATCTTGGCATGGATCGGCTGGCATTGCGCCAGAAAAACCTGATCCGCAAAGATCAATTCCCCTACCTCATTCCAAGTGGCAGCTATTATGATAGCGGTGATTATCACGCGGTAATTGATAAGGTTCTTGCCGCTGCTGATTATCCGGCATTGCTTACCGAACGCGACCGGCTTCGCGAGGCTGGCATGATGGCTGGCATTGGCATTGCTGCCTGTCTTGAGCCAAGCGGTGGCAATTCATCATTCGAGCCGTTGCTGAATCAAAGCAATCAGACATCAACATGGATGGAATCCTGTCAAGTCAATATTGACGCGCTTGGCACGGTAACAGCACGGATTCACACAACATCATCGGGTCAAGGCCATGAAACACTTGTGTCAACCGTGCTTGGCGAAGTCATGCAGATTGATCCGGAATTGATTCGCATCACCCGGCCTAATTCGCTGGAAAGTCTGCCGGGCAATTCACCGGTTGGCAGTCGTATGGCGATTATGCTTGGCGGTGCTGCGGCGCGGGCTGGTGAAAAGCTGAAAGCCAAGATCATGGCCATTGCGGCGCACCGGTTTGGCGTTGCCATTGACCAGCTTTGCTATGAGGGTGGTGACGTCTTGGCAAATGATGGCCGCCGGTTTACATGGGATGAAATGGTTGAACTGGCGCATCGCCAATATCACAATCTTCCTGATGGAATGGATCCGGGGCTTGCCAGCTTTGATATTATGCAAGTGCCAACTGGCGATGCCTTGCCAGTTGATGACAAGGTGCAGATGTATCCTTGCTATTCATTCGAATTTCATCTTTTGCTGGTGTCCTTTGATCCGATTATTGGCCGTCCAGATATTCATTCCTATTTCATTGGCCATGATTGCGGCACGGTGATTAATCCGGCGATTGTTAGCGGCATGACCTATGGCGGTATCGCCCATGGCATCGGGGCGGCGCTGTTTGAAGAATTTGCCTATGACACCAATGGCCAGCTTTTGACGCAAAGCTTTCTTGATTATTTGATGCCTTCTTCACATGAAGTTCCCGCGATCCAGATTGTCAAACATTGCACACCGTCACCCCATACGGTTTTTGGCCAGAAAGGATCGGGTGAAAGCGGCTATCTTGGAGCGCCTGCCGCTGTGTCGGGTGCGATTAATGATGCTGTTTCCGGTCTTGGCATCCATTTTGAAAAACTGCCAATTCGCATGAGTGCAATTAGCGATGCCATTGCCGCAAAAACATCTTAACCCCTTTTGATCTGATCTTAGCCGCACTTCACCACTTCATTAATTTAATGCGAGACCAACCCAAATGATTATCGACAGCCACGCCCATTTCATTCCGCCAAGCCTGCTTGCTGCGATTCAGGATCGCGCTAGCGAATTTGCCTCACTTTCGCTTATCCATGATGAGTCAGGCAGTTTCGGCTTTTCCTTTGCCGGCAGCAAGCCAACACGCCCCGCTAGTAAAATGCTGTCAGATACTAAGGGGCGGCTTGAATGGATGGATACCAACCAGATTGACCGGCAGGTGATTGGTGGCTGGCTTGATATGTTTGGCTATGAATTGCCGGTTGATGAAGGCCAGCGCTGGTCGGCCATGATCAACGAACATCTTGGTCAGTTCTGCGCCAAAAATGATCGGTTTCTGCCGCTGGCAAGCCTGCCGATGCAGAATGGTATTGCCGCGGCAACGGTTCTTGATCAGGCGCATCAAAACGGATTTAAAGGCGCCATGATCGGCACCCAGCCAAAGGGCAAGGGCGGCGTTCTTGATGATCCTGAATTGATCCCATTTTGGGAATTGGCGCATCGCAATGGATCGGTTTTATTCATTCATCCGGTGTTTGATTCAGGTGATGATCGGGTCAATGATTATGGCATGAATAACGCAATTGGCCGCATTACCGATACCTTGATTGCGATTTCGCGTATCATCTATTCAGGTCATGTTGAAACCTATCATAATGCCAAGATTGTCATCGGTATTGGCGGGTCGGCATTGCCGTATGTTCTTGGCCGGATGATGCGAAATTACAATCTTCACAAAGATACGCTTGCCGATCCGTCAAAGGCATTATCAATGCTGTACTACGATACTTTGCTCCATGATCCAGACGCATTGGCCTTTTTGATTCGCGCGGTTGGGATTGACCGTATCATGCTTGGATCGGATATGCCGTTTCCGATTGGCGATCCATCGCCCCTTGCCGTTCTTGACGGGCTGGATATGGCCGATCGCAACAAGCTGGTCAATGGCGTTGCCAGCCAGCTATTTGGGCTTTAATCCGCTGCGATCCAATTAGGCAAGGCGAGGAGACATATCGTGAATATTGAGTTAAATGGCAGCGAACAAGTCAATACCAGTCCAGCAAATCTTTGGGAATCGGTTATTGATCCGGTGGTTTTGCAACGCGCGATCCCAGGCTGTATCAGCATGACCGAAACTGGTGAAGGTCAATATCAAATGACCTTGGAATTAAAAGTGGCGGCGGTTGGCGGCAGTTTTGAAGGGGCGGTATCGCTTTCCGAAATGAACCCACCGCATAGCTGCGTCATTACGGTGTCGGGAAGCGGCACGCTTGGCACAGGCGGCGGCAATGCCACTGTTGCCATTACCGAAGGTGATGATGGCAATGCGCTGATTTCCTATCAGGCGCAAGGCGAGGTGAGTGGGCTTGTTGCCGGTGTCGGCCAGCGGATTTTGATGGGGGTTGCCAAACATCTGGCACGCCAGTTTTTTACCGCTTTGAAAAAGGAATTTGCCGCAGCCTAGTTAGTGCGGCCAGTCGTGATCAGTCTATCCGGTCTTGATCGGTTATTTATGGAGAGCATTTTGATGAAAACCTATGATGTGGTTGCCGCCGCGATTGAGGCGCAGGAAACCGGGCATTGTTTTGCACTTCTTGGCGATGGCAATATGCATTTTGCTGGTGCGCTTGCCCATCTTGGCATGCCTTTTACCTATGCACGGCATGAACATTGCGCGGTATCGATGGCGATGGCTTATGCCCGGGTGACAGGAAGGCCCGGTCTTGCCACGGTAACTTGTGGCCCGGGTCTGACGCAGGTGATGACCGGCCTTGCTGCCGCAGTGCGGGCGCGCATCCCGCTGGTGCTGTTTGTTGGTGAATCGCCACTTCGCAATTCATGGTATAATCAGGAAATTGATCAAGCCCCCTTTGTGACCGCTTGCGGTGCGGAATATGTTCGTATCTTGCACAAGCCGCGGATCACGCGGCAGATCCAAGATGCTTTTGCGCGGACGCAAATGACCGGCATTCCGATTGTGATTGGCATGCCATTTGACCTTCAGGAAAGTGACTGGGGCGATATTGCCTATAAAGTTGAAAAGGCGGCTGACCTGATTCCCGCCGCTGGCAAGATGTTTCCCGATCCGGCAAATATAACCTCAATCGCGGCGATGGTGGCGGCGGCAAAAAAGCCGGTGATCATTGGCGGGCGCGGTGCAATCGCAGCCGATGCTGGGCCGTCTTGTATGCGCCTTGCTGATCATATTGGCGCTATATTGCTAACCACCCTTCCGGCGCGTGGTCTGTTTCATCAATCGGCGCATTCGCTGAATGTGGTTGGGGGGTTTGCTTCGGATACGGCACGCGAGGCCTGTCTTGACGCTGATCTGATCATTGCCGTTGGCACGAGTCTGGCATCGCATTCGGCCGATGCTGGCAAGCTTTATCCAAATGCCAAAATCCTGCATATCGATACCAAACCGGTGGTCTATAGTCAGGGACGTGTTGCCGCGCATTTTCATTTATGTGCCGATGCCAAAATTGGTGTTGATGCGCTTATCAGCGAAATTGAAACCAGCCATGGCACAGCAGCAGCCGACAATAGCTGGCGCAATGCATTGGTCGCCAAACAAGATGCGGCCGAATATCCTGATGCCATGCCGTTTCAGGTTGCCCCTGATGTTCTTGACCCGCGCGCGATGATCAAGGCGCTGGATCAGAAATTGCCAAAAGACTGGTTTATGGTGAATTCATCCGGCCATTGTTCTTATTATGCCGCGCATATGACTGGCCGTTCATCTGATGCGTTTTTGACCATTCGCGAATTTGGTGCGATTGGAAATGGCCTATCTTATGCCATTGGTGTTGCTGCGGCACGCCCGGAAACACAGGTTGTTTTGATTGATGGTGATGGCGGATTCTTGATGCATGCGCAAGAGTTGGAAACCGTTGCGCGTCATGGAATCAAGCTGTTGATGATTGTGATGAATGATGCGGCTTACGGGTCAGAAATTCACAAATTGCGCGTTGATGGCCATGACGAGGATGGTGCCGCCTTTGGCGCAACTGATCTTGCATCAATGGCGCGCGGCTTTGGCCTTGGCGGTGTATCTTTCCGCAATCTTGATCATCTTGATTCGGCGTTTGATGAATTTATCACATCTGATAAAGCGGCTTTATGGGATTTTCATATTTCGGATCAGGTGGTCTCGCCAGTGATGCGTCGTCTGACCGCTGGCAAAAAATAAGGCTGGCAAAGATTAATGCCGGCGTCTAACCGTTCGATCGGGTGTTCGGCTTTTGTTTGCCATGCCGGATTGCGGGGACAAACCAGAACATTGACAGGCCAAGACAGGCAAAGCCAAGACTAATGGCAAAGCCGGTATTATAGCCGCCAGTGAGATCATAAAGATATCCGGCTAGAAATGCGCCAAGCGCGGCACCGCAGCCTTGACCAATATTGGTGGCACCAAAAATCGAGGCCAGCCCCTGTCCGGCAAAAAGCTCGGCCATTTGTGCGGTGATGATCGGCCCGCGTGCGCCAGCTGACAGCCCAAAAGGCACAACAAATAATGCCAGCATCCACCAGCTTGGATAAAGCTGCAGCGCTGCAAGCGCAAGAATGCCAAGGATCGTCAATCCATAGCTAAAGGTTGCGATAAGATGGCGCGAAAACCGTTCGGCCAGAATGCCGGTAAGGGCAATGCCAAGGATCGTCAGCATGCCAATACAGCCAAAGGCAAAGGCCGCCTGTACCGTGCTAAAGCCACGCTCGATCAAATAGGCAACAGCCTGCAAAGAGACGGAAAAAACAGCTACAGCAGAAGCGCCAAAAATGGTGAAAAACCCCCAAAATTCGGGTCGCTTTATCGCCTCACCCAATGACAATCCAGTTTTGGCTTTATGTTCCCGGGTATTGGCTGGAAGGGCATTATCTGCAAGGGGCTTATCTGGAAGCGCATCACGCTGATCGGTGGAGGCATTCGCTTGAGGTGATGATGCCGCCCTATTGACACCGGCGGCAATCCGCGTCCATGGCAGCAATAGGATCAAGATAAATGCACCAATAAAACCATAGCTTGCCAGCATATAAGCATCTTGCCAGCCAACCGCTTCGATTGTGATTTGCGCCGCCGGCGCCAGCAACATCACGCCAATGCCTTGCCCCGAATAGGCAATCGATAATGCCGTTGTTCGGCCGCGCATAAACCAGCGCGCGATCAGGCTTTGCGTTGGCACAATCCCCACCATCGCCGCGCCAACACCGCCGCAAATGCCAATCACAAGATAGAAAGACAGGATCGATTCCAGCTTGCCAGCAAAGCCGTAACAGCCGGCAAGCATGCCAAGGCCAATCATATAATTGAAACGCGGGCCAAGCCGGTCAAAAACCAAACCCGATAAAAGCGAGCCAAAGCCAAATGCAACCATATAGATTGAATAGATCGACGTTACGCTGGCACGATTCCAACCAAAGCTATCGCTAAGCGGCAACAGGAAAATCGCATAGGTCTCGCCCATGCCGCGGCTGGCGGCAATCATCATCAGACAAAAGGCAAAAACCGCCAATGCTGGTAAAAACCGTGTCGGTTCATGTTTGTTATGCGATGCCATGGCAAAGATTCGTCCAAATGGCCCGTTCTGGAACCGGCAACCCAAAATGGGCAAGCCTGATAATGAAATGATCTATGGCCAGCAGATAATCGGCCATATAAGCTTTTTTAGTTTTGGCCTGCATCTCTAAAATTGCAACTCACTTTTTCATCAAAAATAAAATAAAATTTGCAAAGTTGGCTGGATTTTTTACGCCAAATCGCGCCTCATAGATGATGATTAACCGATGCCATAAGGCAATCTTGCCAATGGCTGAAACAGGATTAAAACCCATGAATGTTCGTGATGCAGTGACGTCTTTTCCTACTAATCCAAAAATTGGCTTTATTGGGCTTGGCAATATGGGGTCGGCACTTGCGATGCGGTTACTCGATTCGGACTTGATGGTTTATGATCCTGATCAAACGGCGATGAAACCCTTTGTTGATGGCGGGGCGATCGCGGCCGCTGATCTGGCGGCAATGGCGAGGCAATGCGATATTATTTTTGCCTGCCTGCCAACCTCGGTGGTTACTGAGACAGTGCTGTTTGGTGATAACGGCATGGCAGGCCATATGAAACCGGGTCAGATTTTCATTGATATGACATCGGGCGATCCGGCGATAAGCCGTGATCAGGCGGAACGCCTGAAACAGACAGGCATTGATTTTGTTGATGCGCCGGTAAGCGGCGGCCCGCGTGGCGCGCGCGAAGGGGTGATTGCCATTATGGTTGGTGGTGATGCGGCGCTTTATGCGCGACTATTGCCTTTGCTTGGCCGCATAAGCAGCAATTGTTTACATGCTGGGCCGGTTGGGGCGGGGCATGCGCTAAAAGCAGGCAATAATCTATTAAACCTGATTTGTCGGATGGCCAGTTTCGAGGTTGTATCCCTTTTGGTGAATGCCGGTGTTGATGCTGGTCGTGCGGTTGATATTTTGCAAAAAAGTTCGGGTCGAAACTATGCAACTGAAATCACTTTGCCTGACAATATTCTGTCGGGAAAAATGCATCAGGGATTTTCCATGGCGCTAATGCAAAAAGATGCTGGATTAGCACTTGGCATGGCGGCGGCGATGGCTCAGGATATGCCGCTTGGCGCATCGGCTTTTGACGCGCTGCAAGATGCGATTAACACGCATGGTGATGCGGCTGATATGAGCCTTGTCGCCCTTAGCTATGAGGCGAAAACAGGCGCACGCATCCGGCCTGAATAACCGGCAAACATATGGTGAACAACCAAAGTAGATAATTCAAAAAGGAGATAGACAGATGAAGCTAACCGTTTACCTGTCGGGTGAAATTCATACTGATTGGCGTGATGAGGTGGCCTCGGCCTGTGCCAAGCAAAGTCTTGATGTCATGTTTTTAGGGCCAGTGACCGACCATGCGGCATCTGATGATTGCGGCGTTGAAATCATGGGCGCCGAACCGGATAAATTTTGGCATGATCATAAAGGTGCCAAGCTGAATGCGATCCGCACCCGAACTGCGATTGGCCGTGCCGATGTTGTCGTTGTTCGCTTTGGTGAAAAATACAAACAATGGAATGCGGCTTTTGATGCTGGTTATGCTGCCGCGCTTGGCAAGGCGCTTGTCATTATGCATGGAAGTGATCACCAGCATGCCTTGAAAGAGGTTGATGGGGCAGCACTGGCGACTGTCGAAACCGCCGATCAGGTGGCGGCAATTTTGGATTATGTCATCACAGGCAAATTACCGGCCGCATCATGAGTGATAATGCGCCCGTAACGCCGCCTATTTTTGACGGCCATAACGATATTTTATCGCTGTTATATGATGCTGGCCTATCAATGGATGCGCCGGTTGATATCGACCGATTTATCACCGGGATGCCGGGGCATCTTGATGTGGATAAAATGCGCAAAGGCGGGTTTGTGGGTGGCTTTTTTGCGATCTGGGTGCCATCGCCAATCGATATGGATGTCAAAACCACGCAAATGAATTTGCCGGTTTATGATTTGCCATTGCCGTCAGAAATCGCCCTTGATCATGCAGTGCCAGTTGCCTTGGCGCAGGCGGCAATTCTGCATCGCATGGAAGCGGCAGGATATCTGAAAATCTGCACCAGCACGGTCATGCTTCAATCCTGTATTGATAATGGTGAGATTGCGGCCATCATGCATATTGAAGGTGCCGAACCAATTGATCGGGATTTCTATCATCTCGATATGTTTCGCCGCGCCGGATTACGATCAATCGGGCCGGTCTGGAGCAGGCCAAACAGATTTGGTCATGGTGTGCCATTTCGCTATCCAAGCAGCGGCGATATCGGCCCGGGTCTAACCGATGACGGCAAACGGCTTGTCACCTATTGTGACGCGAATGGCATCTTGATTGACCTGTCGCATTTGAATGAGGCGGGGTTTTGGGATGTTGCCAAAATTTCGCAAAAGCCTTTGGTGGCAACGCATTCCAATGCTTATGAAATCAGTCCGCATTCGCGCAATCTTACCGATCGCCAGCTTGATGCGATTGCCGAAAGTGATGGCATGGTTGGGTTGAATTTTGCTGTTGCCTTTTTGCGCTCCGATGGCCGAATGGAAGCCGATACGGGTTTTGATATCATGCTTCGCCATCTTGATCATTTGATCGAACATCTTGGCGAAGACCGCGTCGGGCTAGGGTCGGATTTTGACGGCACGACGGTGCCGCAGGCAATTGGTAATGCTGCGGGTCTGCCGGCACTGCGAAACGCCATGAGCGCGCATGGATATAATGCCGATTTAATGACTAAATTATGCCATGCGAATTGGGTG
>Ga0209600_1001965_pt1 | contig 12526 bp, 10 predicted proteins | sample COGITO_mtgs_1104_FD_185518 | JGI IMG/M metagenome (GOLD analysis project Ga0209600, IMG submission 185518) | Pelagic marine microbial communities from North Sea - COGITO_mtgs_110421 (SPAdes) (version 2) | ecosystem: Environmental > Aquatic > Marine > Epipelagic ... | reverse complement strand
CGCGCGTCGTCTCCAAGACATTCACAGTTTCCCAGACACACGAGGTGTACACATACGACGAGCAGGCCCTTGCGCTGATCAGAGAGGAGGCCCACAAGCTGTACGGCAGCATCAGTCCCGTTTCTTAGCAGCTACCCTACAACGCAGGTACAGCTGCTTGGCTGGCAGCATGACCACGGTATCAAGCACCCCCCCTGACAGGGGCACCCGTACGTGGGTCTCGAGGTAGCACAGTATGGGGGGGTGCTCTGAAGAGGCAGACATACTAGTAGCTCGTTCCAGAGGTGTTTATATACCCCCCGAAGCGGGGGGGTAAGCATATGCAATATTTAATAGAGTTTTGTATCACTATTACACCAACCCGCTATGCGTTCTCTAGTGCTATTTAACCCCATGAGCCTTACCCTGTGTTTCGTGTGCTTGGTCGTACTTTTCCCTCTGAAATCCTTGGCAGCACAGAGCTGTTCAGCTGGTTATTGGTGGTATGCTCCTTTTGGCATGTGCGCTTCGTGCCCACGGGGTTAGCTGTCCCATGATTGCATGGCTGGGACAGCTAACCCCTTATTCGGTCGGCTCCGTAGCTCCGCTGTCTTTTTGATGGCAGCTCTGATCTTGTTTATGAGTTCAGGTTCACGGGGTACTCGCGGTTGGTGTGGAGGCATTACCAGCGTGAACAACCGGTAGGTGGTGGCGTCACAAAAACGCTCTTAAAGACAGAGGAAGGGCATACGCGCGTCCTGTCTCGTACATGGTTCCATGATCCTACCATTTTCCACGAAACTTCATATTAATGTAAAGCAGTGTGTGTGTTTGCATATGTTGGCAGGGCAGCTGCTGCTGCTGGCATTAGTCGCTGTGCCAATCTCTGCACAAGAGTGTGGTATGGGTTACACTTATACCTACACTGCACAAGGTATAGGATATTGTGATTCATGCCCTGCTGATACATACAAGGGAACTATCGGTCCGGGCGCGTGTACCCCTTGTAATGCTCATGCATCAACTATATTGTACGCCGTGAGAACATCAATATCGGATTGTAGATGTAACCCAGGATATGGGGGTAGTGTAGGTTATTGTGAACTTTGCCCAGTGGGAACGTATAAACCCTCAACAGCAAATGTTGCTTGTAACTCATGTAGTCCCTTAACAAATTTATTGGTTGGATCTACGACATATGATGATTGTGTCTGTGATGTGGGATGGACAGGCGTGTATTGTTACAAATGTCGTCATAATACATACAAAGATTTTCCTGGACCAGGGGCATGCATTGATTGCCCGGCGAATTCTGCTTCTGTACAGGGTGCACCAAACATAGAAACATGTAAATGTAATATGGGGTATAGCTGGAATGCTACTACTCGTCTTTGTGTTGCTTGTGTTAGTGGAAAATACAAGGACGTTGTTGGCCCGTCTGAGTGTATTTTCTGCAGTACCAATCTACCAGTTTCACAGATTTCGCCAGAGGCATCTACGTCAAAGAGTATGTGTAAGTGCAACGCTGGATATGGGGACAGTGCATGTACCATATGCGCAAGTGGGGAGTACAAGGATATCGTCGGGGCATCCCCGTGCATCAGTTGCGGTGATGCTACTTCTTCTCCAATAGGAAGCACCAATAAATCAGATTGCATCTGTGGGTTCGGTGCATCTCCAGAAGTTATACAGGGCGAAACAGTGTGTTCACTGTGTGATGTTGGCCATTATAAGGATGCGGAAGGGCGCGGTGAATGCCACGCCTGCGGGATTCCCGTCGGAGAAAGAGGTGCAGGAGGCGAGTACAGTGGCGAAAAAGGGGCCTCTACTTGCACACTATGCCAGCCCGGGGAGTACGCAAACACCACCATGGCGACTGCCTGTACGCTGTGTCAGGCAGGGACATATGCTGGTACAATTTTGAGCACTGCCTGCGTGGACTGTCAAGCAGGGGCATATGCGGCCGAAGAAGGACTCTCTGCATGCGTGAACTGCACACCAGGCACGTTCAGCCCCACAACAGCAGGCAGGACCTGTGAGCTGTGCCCCAGGGGCACATATGCTGGTACAATTCTGAGCACTGCCTGCGTGGACTGTCAAGCAGGGGCATATGCGGCCGAAGAAGGACTCTCTGCATGCGTGAACTGCACACCAGGCACGTTCAGCCCCACAACAGCAGGCACGAGCTGTGAGCAGTGCCCCAAGGGCACATATCTCAATACAAGCGGAGGCACGGTGTGTCTCAACTGCTCCGCCGGGTACGAGGACAACATAGCACGCACCCGCTGCCCTGCATGCCCCCTGGGGAGGTTCAGCGCTGCAGACAGAGCGTCAACCTGCGACCCCTGTCTTCCGGGTACATATCTCAACGAGAGCGCAGGCACTGCGTGCTTCCCGTGTGCGTACGGCAACACGACCTCCCCTGCAGCCAGTGTGGCCCCTGCAGACTGTGTTTGCCGGCCAGGGCACATAGCGTCTGCCGGGGGGGGGTGTGAGTCCGATTTTTATTATCCGCCGACGTCGGGGTCTGCGCCGGCGTCAGGGGGCTACACGTTGTCGGCCATCGCCCTCACGCTCTGGGTTTTGCACTCTGGCTGGGTGCATTGTAGAATGCTGCTGTCAGGGACGCAGTGGTGACATTGCAGCAGTACGCACAGTTCCTGAAAACCAAACAGGCCAAAGACAAAGGCGCGTGTGTGTGTAGAACTGGGGGCCCCCCCCCCCCCGAATGCATTTGATTTAGTGAATCGAAAGTATCTCGTTAAATATTATTTATGTCAAAGTCACGGGGTACAGCAATGGAGCGTTGTTTGGGGGGCGTTTATGAACGGCAACACTATAGAGAATCGAAAGGCAGAGAAGGGTATCAGCGTATCCACGCTGGCCAGCGGAAGCTGTTGATGAGCGAGATAGAATTCCTAACGGTGATGCTCCAGAAATTCCAGAAAGCTGGAGATACACGGGAAGTAGTAGTCGTGTATGCTGGGGCTGCACCGGGGGGGCATACCCCCCTGCTAAAAGAAATGTTCGGCACAGTCAAACACTGGGTTTTGTATGACCCTCGTCGCTTCCACCCACACGTGTTAGATCTCCACAGGGCCGGTGTTTTCAATGTATACCAGGAATTTTTCACCAGGCGTACTGCACAACACTTGGCTGCAAGATACCAACCACAAAGGTATAATCTATTGTTTGTTTGCGACATTCGAAGAGACGCCCAAAACGATGCAGCAATTGCACAGGACATGGATGACCAACAAACATGGTGCGTGGACACGAAGGCTGCAGCAAGTATCCTGAAGTTCCGGTTGCCATATCACACGACCGACAGACAGCGAGGGGAGCCCTGGTGACCCCAGAAAATACCTGGGCGGGACTGTATATCTGCCCGTATGGGGGCCACGCAACACAACAGAGTGCAGATTGATTGTAAACAGGCGTGTTTTGGCCGAAGATGTCGACAAGTTTGCCGAGACCTATTCCTGCAAGAAGGTTGAAGAACAGATGTGTTTTTTCAACAACCAATGGAGAGAAAAGCGACATTATGATGTTCAAGCGCAACGATACATTATCCAGCATTACATTGGAGCTCGTCTCACTTGCGCGCCCCGATACACCGAGAGTGAGCTTTTGCAGCGTATAGCCGCTGTTTGCAGAGATGAAGCAAAGTTCCCCCCCCGGTGCGACGTTCCCCTTGACACGGAGGATATCCCCCCCCCCCAAAAAAGATGCAGGCGTGCATAGTTTCGAATGCATCTACATGCCCTATTCTGTTTCCGATTCTGATCCCTGATCATATATAGCTTCAGTACCCTCCAACGCCTCATACGCCTTCAGTGCCTCATCCCCCCTAGCCCTTTTTTCCCTCTGCTTCTTGTTCTTTGCTGCCTTCCTAGCCTGGTACTGTCGCCGCTGCTCCGGTGTCCACAGCTTCCTCCTTTCTCTGTTCGCCTCCTCCCGCGCCATCTGGGCATCCCATGCCTCCCTCTTTGCAAGGGGCCATTTCTCCCTTTTCTTCCTTTTCTTTTCTAATTGTTTCTCCCTGTACTTCTTCCTCTCTGCTCTGGTGTACTTATTCCTTTTCCCATTTTTGGGTTTTCTCCGCTTGTCTCCACCTATCGGATCGTCACCCTTTGTGTCCATTTCTAGTGCACATGTGCGCCGTGCATGTTTTAAATACTATTGGCCCGTCTGAACCGCATGTATGTGTGCTGCCAATGTGAGACCAACTGGACGACAAACACGGCCCAAAAGCCCCCACCCGATGGTGCCTCGAATGCACACCACTTCGCAATACTACTAACGTGACGTTGTTGCCACCCCCCGAAGCCCCTTGCTTCCCACATTGCGTGATCAAACCGAACTGGTATTTCAGTGTGCGCGGTGAGCAGCAACAACAGACGAAGCAACGCCAACGCCTGTCATGTCCTTGTTCGTGACTATAGTCGCTGCCATTGTTATCTTCTGGGTCATGTTTTGCGAAGAACAACGGCAGCTGGCCGCAGAACAACGGCAGCTGGCCGCAGAACAACTGCGAGCCGAACGCCAGTTCAAAGCACAGCTGCAAGCCAAAGTCCTTGGGTCCGCCGCTGTGGTCATATGGGGCCTGTTCGGGATGGCAGTCGCCGTCCGGCGCGGGCTCCTCCCGTCGGCGCGCGCGATGCGTGCGTCCGTGACGCTGTGTGTGTTCACCACATTGACCGTGCTTCTGCACTGCACTTTCGGAGAGCCGCTGGTGACGGGAGGTGCCCTGATCACGTGGGTGCTGTGCGGGCTGCTCGAAGCCGAAGGGCGCGGGTTTCTCGAAGCGGGGGTCGTCGGCGGGGCCTCGTGGGGTGCTGCTGTTGCGGCGGTTCTGACGCACGGGCTTGCCGCTGTGACGTGCACGAGGCGCGCTTCTGAGCGGTTCGTGCAGCTCGGGCGCACGCATGCCTGGGTGGGGGAGCTCTGGGCTGCGGTGGCGCAGGGCACGCGGACTCGGGCGATCAGGGCCTGCGTGGCCGACGGGGGCACTGTCGAAGGATGCTTCTATGAGTCTATCGAGCTAGGGGCGCCCGACTGGCTTGTGGGGGTCGCAAAGTTCATCGACTGGCTGTGTGGCAGTTACATGCAAGTGGCGGTGCCCGAGTCAGGGCCGTGCCTGCCGCCCGGGGAGGCTCTCTGCCTGCAAATGGTCGTCTTTGTGTGCGTGCTCGTCGCCCTTGTGCTGCTCTACACTGCGGTAACCCCCCTGTTCAGGAGAAGGCAAATTGCATAATAAAACATGTTTCTACATCTGCCTTGTCTTGTAACCGCCGCTCAAGAGCATGTTCACATATAAGGGGGCGCGCGCGGCGCGCCCTTGAGATGCACGAGCTTCAGAGCCTTCGCGACGACATAAGGCAGGCAAGTGCAATAACAACACACCTCATCGACACGGCACTTGCCAAAATCCCGCAGTCCACACACCCCGAAGTCTGGAGCACCGTGGCCGTCGCACAGTCGCTCCACATCATGCAGGCGTGCACCAACCGGATACACGCTCTTGCCGCGCAAACGCGGGAGGAGTGAGAAGGAGCGAGGGCTTTATTGCACACTAGGCAGGCACACTAAACCGGCACGCTAAGCTCTCTGTACAGCCCCCCATACACCTCCCAGTTCACATCGATCATGCGCCGCAGGGGGGGCACCTGCAGTGCGAAAGCCTTCGGCACAAAACGCGCCAGCAGGGGCGGCAGCGCCTGCATATCCGTTACCGTGATCTCGCCGCACATCGCGCACCACAGCAGCGTGAGCCGCTTGTCCGTCGCCTTGTGCACCGCACACTCCCCCGAGCTCGGCTCGGTCTTGAAAAAGCGCGCCATGTCGGCGGCCGCCTCCGGGCCAATGTCCCCCAGGTGCTCCGCAAGCGCGTCCTGCAGGTCCTCCCGGTCGTCGGCCGTGCAGCTCGCGAGGAAGTCGGCCGTCGGGCCCGCGTACCCCTTCAGGCGCTCGCTGGTCCCGAACAGCAGAACCGCCGTCGCAGCGCCAACCCAGAACCGGAACTCCTTCTGCGCGCGCTGCAGGCGCTTCACGTCCAGGTAGAACGTCTCCGGGCAGCTCCCCGCCTCGAGCGGCGTCGCCGCCGACACCATCGCCGCCACAGTCACGCTGTGCACCCTCTTCCACCCCGCCGCAGTCCAGCCGCAAGCCTCCGCCCCCGCCCTCGTCCACCCGGAAACCCACGCCCGCGTGCGCGCCACCCCGGGGTCCGCTCGCGTGAACCCTCGCAGCGCACAGCCCCCCTTGCAGCCCCCCAGACGCATCACCTCCCGCTGGAACCCCCGGCGCTCGTACTCAATGCCGCCCTTCTTGACCTTCTCCGCAAGCCCCACCAGAAGCGCGTTTTCCAGCTCGAGCCGCAGGACGTCGAGCTGGCTCGAGAGGCTCCTCAGAGACATTGCGAGCAGATACGACTCCCCGAAAAAATAGCTGATCCCCACGCCGCTGTCGAACCCGGCCGCCCACCATGCCTTCTGCTCAGTGTCCCCTGGCAGCTTGAGCACAAGCTCCTTGAGCCAGAACAGGTGCGCGCGCGTCGCCGTCTCATCCCCCAGCCGCATCGGCGCGCGCGCCCTGATGCTCGCGATGATGTCCGCTGCCATCGGAGAGCCCCCCCTCTTCGCGCTGACCTCTGCAATCGCGATGATGTCCTCCCGCACCCCCCGCTCCGCCCGGTCCGTCCGCACATAGAAGGGCCCGTCTGCGTCCTCAAGGTCGTCCTGCAGGCCGTCCCAATACGCGCGATCGAAGAGGAGGCGCACCTCCGCATCCCCGCGCTCGCCCGCGTCCTCGTAGTACAGGCTCTTCAGCCGAAAGCCGGGGTCGACCAGCAGCTCATGCGCCAACTGCGCGGAGCTTATTTTCGTCGACACAGGCGCCAGCATGTCGACCTTCTCCGAAATCGTCGCCGCGCTGCCCCGCGGCAGCTCCCGCACCCCGTCCCCGGCGTCAGCGTCCACGTCGCGCAGAGCCTGGACCCCCCCGAGATGCATCACCCTGTAGCGCAGGCGCTCCTCCTGCTCCCGCAGGATCACCCGATCGCTCACGAGCATCGACTCCTGCACCGCCCCGAGCGCGCACTGCACGCGCTCCATCGACCGCCGGTTGGTTGAGGTCTGCCACTCGCAAAAAGCCGCCGTATACGCGTCCACGGCGTCGGGGAAGCTCGCGAGCCCGGCCACAGTGCGCCGCTCTGCATTGCGCGCCGCGCGCATGGGCTCCTTCTGCAGGAAAACACACCCCACGTCGAAGAGAGCCACCAGGCGGCTCGCCGCATCCCCCACCGCCCGCTCCTTCGCACATATGCCGTCCGAAAACACCGTCTCCGGGTGAGACTCCATCAAAAACGCAGCCGCCAGAGCCGACTTTGTGAACCCCCGCCTCCCAGCCCTCACGGCCCTCGCAGGCCCCCCCCTCGTGCGCAGCGCAAGCACCCGGATCCTGCGCGCCAGCGCGTACGTCGCAGTCGCCCGCTTCTTGTCCCAGCACAGCTTCCTCACCTCCGCAAACCCCCCGGCAGATTTGCACATCTCCCCCGTCAACCCCTCCGTGCACACCTTCGCACACATCGCCCGCGTCATTTTCGGCGCGTTCCTCTTCATCCACCGCAAAATCCTGCGCCCAGCCATGCGCTCGCGTTGCAGTCCGTGTGTCATCTCTTCGTTTCGGCTCCCACCTCCCCTTTCCATGATTTAATACCGTGCCACGACTTTGTGGCTCCGCTATGGACTAGGGCCTAGTCCCATACTAGCCCCTACTGACTAGCCCTACTGAGTAGCCCCTACTGACTACCCCCGACTGGCTAGCCCCTACTGCGGCGCGTAGGTCTTCCCATGCCACCCCGGGTACAAAAAGCCATGACCCCCCGGTACAGAAATATGTACTGTGGTACGTCTTCCCATGCCACCCCGGGTACAAAAAGCCATGACCCCCCGGTACAGAAATATGTACCGGGGTACGTCTTCCCATGCCACCCCGGGTACAAAAATTTGTATGGGCGCACCGTACAAAACGTCTGTACCGGGGAGCTGGAAACATGATACCGCACTGGGCGTTTTGTACTGGTCGTGGTTTGTACTGGTGTCGAAATTAATGCAGATTTTTAAAATAAAACACATATGTTTTGTACTGGTGTAGGTGTTCCCATGGCCGTCCATATGTTTGTAGTAGTGGTGTAGGTGTTCCCATGGCCGACCTCGAAATTAATGCAGATATTTAAAATAAAAACACATAACCGTACCGCAAATTTTAAAATATGTCGATGCGGGGTCCGAATATCGAATCCAGACAAACATTGTTTATTATTCTTTTTAATGTTTGTACAGTGATAAAACTGGGCTTTGGCCGAGCACAACGCAAAAATCCAAGATGCCGCCCCGCGCGCCACGCAGCCCCCTGAAGCGTCAGCGCGCCACTGCCTTTTCCGATTCGGGCAGCGCTGTCGAGCAAGAGAATGCCGCCGGGGACGGTGGTGTTGCCCCCAGGGGCTCGAACCTGCTCCTGCGTGCCCACGGTGCGCTTCTGGAGGAGAACGGGCGCCTCCGGAAAGAGATCGACGAAAAGAACGAGAGGATTTCTGATCTCGAGGAAAGAAATGCCACCCTCGTTGCAGCCCAAGCTCCCCGCACGCAGAAGCTTCACGCGGAAGACATTGAGCTCGTGGAACTCAGGCTTGTGGAGGTTGCCGCCACCGAGCAAGAGTTTGCCGCCAGGGACGCCAGGATCGCTGAGCTCGAAAGCGAGATCCGCGCCGCGCCCTCGAAGAGCCAGCCCCCGAACTTCCTCTGCAGTGACTACGCCAGGCTTGAGGAGGACAATGCCGCCAAGGCCCAGGGGATTACTGAGCTCGAAGCCGAGCTTGCCGCCAGGGACGCCAAGATTGCTGAGCTTGCCCCCCCTGCCCCTGCTGCTGCTGGGCACGACCCCAAGGACGAGGAGGAGCGCTCCCGCTCGCTCATTGACGAAGAGCGGGAACACAACATCCTCCTTGACAAGCAACTCGCTGCCGCCAACGATGCGTGGGCAGCGTGTCGTGCGGAGCTCAAGGCCGCCACCGATGCGTGGGCAGCGTGTCGTGCGGAGCTCAAGGCCGCCACCGATGCGTGCCCAGCCTCTCGCGCGGAGCTCAAAGCCGCCACCGATAAGTGGGAAGCCTCTCGCGCGGATGGGTGGGCAGCCTCTCGCGCGGAGCTGGACGCCGCCATCGCTGGGTGGGCAGCGGCTCGTGCGGAGCTGATGTTCCGTCGGCGCATCGACGAGCGCTATTCTTGTAGCATTGCAGAGCACGCCCAGAGTGCTGCGGAGGAGGAGGAGCCGCGCAAGGCCGAGTTCGACGCGCGCAACCAGCGCATCCGCGCCCTGCTCACCTGCCCCAGTCTTTCCGACCCCCGAGGTGGCCCCCCCCCCCATGCTCTGCAACGCGGGCTCGCAACTGACCCCCGTTCCGCAGATCCGTGCCGCGCAACTGCGGAGCGCTCGTGAAGGAGAGGGACGACGCCAGGGCCCAGCTCGCGGCGGCCCAGCGGGACACGGAGCACTACCTGCGCGCGAGCGCAGAGGAGCGCGGCGCGCTGCAGGACCCCGTCGCCGAGGAGGAGGCGGACAACCTGCGCTACATCGCGCTGCTGGAGGAGAGGGACGACGCCAGGGCCCAGCTCGCGGCGGCCAAGGGGGGTAAGCACACGCACGTGTAGCCAGTGAGCACATTCGCAAGTTCCAGATGACACTCTATACGCTAGAGAAAATTAAAGGTGACTTGTGGGTTTTTGTGGAGCAAAACACACGGATGGACTTGCGATCATGTTTTATTACTCAACAAACGATGTCATCATGCTCAACCTCAGGCCAGCACATCATCACCGGTAGTGCGCGTTGATTTCAGCCAGCTTCTGGGCCCGGTGTTTGCAAACGTGGTGGTAGGTGCCCTTCAGCGCGCGCAGCAAGCTCGACACCTTCCGCCGCTCGCTCGTCACGTGCCGCACCCGGAAGGCGGGGATCGCGTGCGCCGCACGCAACACCCTCAGTGCGTCCCGCTCCGTCTCCAGTGCGATGACGAGCGTATCAAGGGCCACGACCCTGCTCTCGTACGCGGCCCTCACGGCCCCGCGCGGGGCCTTCGGGTGCTTGTACGGGTCCGTCATATCCGACGGCATCTGAGAATCAGAGTAATTGAGCCGCCCCTCGTGACATATAGCTTCCGCGAGCTGCACGACCCCCTTACACGTAAAACTCCGGGCCTCCTGGAGCCGCGCGTCACTCTCACGCAGTACTAGGTACGAGCTGGCCGCCTCGGCCTTCACAGCAGCGTCACTCTCACGCAGTGCCACGCCCGCGCGGGCCGAGGCGTCCGCACAGCGGTCCACCTCGGCTATGTCAGGCAACACCTTCGAGGCCATCTTCTCGAGTTTAGCGATCATCTCGTATATCGAAAGCGTCGGGTCCTCGTACGGCTGTGTGTCATTGCTGGCATCGCTCCCCTTCCCCCCCTGCCCCACCAGCTTATCAACATTCTCGTTTGTCATGAACGGCATCGTGTGTGTGAAAACACAGTGTGCACGTCTTCGCGCCCCACCCTTATATACTCTAGTGCAGCAAAAGGGCAAGGAAGTGCACCTCCGATGCGTTGCTTAGCCTCTGCCCGTCAGAGGGGTCGGTGTTTTGCCTGTCGAGCCGCCCAGGGGTCGGCGCTGCTGTGAACGTGCGGCCTCAATATGGGGGGGCGGAGTACGGAGCCGGGTCTGTGCTTGGCTTGCCTACCCCCAGAGCCCGCGCCGCGCATATCGCCGCTCGCACAGCGCCCCGCCCGCGATTGTGGGCAGCGCCCACTATTTAAGCGCCGCCCCTCCCCGCACCAAGCACCTCTGGTGAACACACACTCGCCAGACATGCTGATGACGCAATACACCGCTGGCCCCCGCATAGAAATCAACGTTCGAAAGATCCGGGGAGGGCACTTGCAGCTCTCAATCGCAGCAGGCGACCGCGCCCTCGTGCACGGCCAGAATCTTGCACTGGCTGTGAAGTACCGACAAATCAGTGCCCCCCCTGTGATGGAGCAGATGCAGGAGGGCGTGGAGACCCCCGGGCAGGAAGAGGTGCAGCCGCCCCCGCCCGCTAGAGAGTATAAGGTGTGGCGTGCGGTCTTGTTCCACCTCGAAAACGGCGACTGCTTCACCCAGAGGACGACGGCGGACGGCACGCAAGTGCAGTACACCTCCCGGGAGCCCGTCACGTGGAAGACCGTCGACTTTACCACGGCTTCGGGGAGCGAGTGTGCCCTGCTCGTCCGCCCAACTGTGTGCGCCCCCGCGCCCACTTGCACTCTGAAACGATCCCGCGCGACGGCGTTCGGAGAGGAGGGCGCCTCGGGCGCTGCCGAGGAGGAGGCCTCGGGCGCTGCCTCGGGCGCTGCCGAGGAGGAGGAGGAGGAGGACTACTTCGAGTACCTTGACTCCGACTCCGGCGGAGCCTCCGTGGACGAGGAGGAGGAGGAGGCCGAGAAAGCTGACGACCACCCCGGCGACGTCTCCGACAACGAGGAGCTGGCCGCCCTGCCTAAGAATGATGGGCGCTATGACAATGTGGAGGGCTGCAGTTACCAGTGGGAGATGGTGCGCTACGCGCAGTCGCTCAGACGCCAAAGAGTAAGAGCTAGGGCCAAGAACGTATGGATCAATGCCAGGAACGCGTCGCGCGACCGCCGCAGGGCGCGCCGCGCCGCGCCGCAGGCCGCGAGTGCCAGTGAGAGTGAGGCGGGGGCGGCGCGCTTCCGCCGCAGGGCGCGCCGCGCCGCGCCGCAGGCCGCGAGTGCCAGTGGGAGTGAGGCGGGAGCAGGCTCCAGCGAGACGATGGTCGCGAGTGCCAGTGGGAGTGAGGCGGGAGCAGGCTCCAGAGAGACGGTCGTCGACCTGACGGGCGACGACTCCGACTGAGTGCGCGCGCCCAGCAGCAGCTCCCCTAAGCGTGTAGTAAATACATCGTGCTGAGACAGATTCTGTATTTACGGGTCTTCCCAAAACCCCCAATGCGATGCCCCCCCCGCACCCCCCCACGATGCTCCTCGTCCTCACGCTCGCGGCCGTGCTCTGCAGCGCGCAGGCTGCGACAACGTGCACCTCAACACAAGTTACCGCAATGACCACCTGTACTGACGCAGTCGCCATGCCTGATGGCACAGGCACGGCCGCAGAGCTGTTGGCCAAAGCGTGCAAATACCAAACCACAATTGCAGATTGCTACCCCACCTGCGCCTGCGACGGCGACGAGGGCCTCGCCTTTGACACGGCCGTAGCGGATTGCGACCCCAAGCCCGTGTGCGGCAGTGCCGCCTCGCTGCTTGCGTCGCGCCTGCTGGTGCTCGCTGCGCCCCTGCTGCTGCTGCTCGCCCCCCAGGCGAGCACACTGGCGCTGGCATAGCCCTGGCTGGCGCTGGCATAGCCCTGGCTGGCGCTGGCATAGCCCTGGCTGGCGCTGGCATAGCCAACAATAAAAACGCGTATCCCACATTTGGCACTGTGTTTTTATTTTT
>Ga0209600_1001957_pt1 | contig 12557 bp, 10 predicted proteins | sample COGITO_mtgs_1104_FD_185518 | JGI IMG/M metagenome (GOLD analysis project Ga0209600, IMG submission 185518) | Pelagic marine microbial communities from North Sea - COGITO_mtgs_110421 (SPAdes) (version 2) | ecosystem: Environmental > Aquatic > Marine > Epipelagic ... | reverse complement strand
TTAAATGGTTGAACGACTGTTTTGGGTAGCTTCCTCTGCCATTTTTTGTGCCCGTTCGACCCCTAAATATTTTTCAATTCCGTAATGGCCTAAATAAATGAGGGGAGTGCTCAAAATGGCAATGACAAATTTGAAGATATAATTGACAGATCCCACAGCCAATACTTGAGCAAGTGGCCATTGACTTTCTACGGGAGCCAATAGATAGAAGGCTAAAAAAAGAACAATGAAGCTATCGATTAATTGAGAGATCAGCGTAGAGCCAGTTGCTCTTAACCAAATTAATTTGGGCCCCGTAAATTGCCTGAGCTTTTGAAAAATATAGACGTCTAATAATTGGCCTATTAGGAAAGCAACTAAACTTCCCACAATAATACCCAGACCTTGGGTGAAAATTTTATTGAAAGCCAAGTCTATATTAAAGACATTTCCGAGCGCATCTAGCGCATTGATTTCTAGCCAAAACTGGGCGGGAGGCAATAGGGTGATGGTATAGATAATAAGGAAGGCATAGCTGATCAAACCAGCGGTCAATAAGCTGATTTTTTTAATGCCTTCCCTACCAAAGTATTCATTGATAATATCAGTAGTTAAAAAAACCACAGGCCATAAAATGACCCCTGCGGTAAGGTTAAAATCAAGATTAAAACCTAAGATTTCAATATGAGCAGGCGCGACACCTATTATTTTTTCTGCAGAAAAAATTTTAACACCCATGATTTCGGCAAGCAAGGCATTGGTGATAAATATACCTGAAAGTATCAAGAAGAGTTGTTGTTTTTTTCCTGTAGCTAGGGTCTTACTCATTGATTTCAAATATACGACCCTCTAAGGCCAAGTGGGCATTTTCAAATTCAGTTTGCACTTCCCCTAATAAGGGACTCAAATCTTTGTATCGAGTAGAAAAATGACCAACGATTAGCTTACCTACTGCTGCTGCTGCTGCGATGCGTCCTGCTTGCGCCGCGGTGCTATGATAGGTCAGATTTGCGCGCTCTTTATGCTCCTCCATAAAGGTGGCCTCATGATAAAGTAAATCGACCCCTTTAATCCATTTCACAAGCTCTTCATCGTATTTTGTATCTGAACAGAAAGCGTATGAGTGATGCTTTCTTGGGGGGAGCGTAAATTCTTCATTCAAATACTTTGTCCTACCATCTTCATGGAGCACATCAATGCCTGATTTGAGTTGTTTGATTTCTAAAGCATTTAACGTTTCATTGAGGTGAGTCTTATTCAGTCTCCTCAAATTTGGTTTTTCCTCAAACAAAAATCCGGTACAAGGAATGGAATGCTTCACAGGAATACTCTTGATCGTAAGTTTAGGCAGATCCACGAGGAGTTCTTGAACCCCTTCTTTCCATTCAGTCAGTTCAATGGGGAAGTTGAATACCGTTTTTGAATGTTTGAGTTGAATTGTGATGATTTCAGAAAGCCCGGGTGGACCAATCAAGGACAATGCTTGTTTCCGTCCATAGAGCTGCATCGTCGAGAGAAGTCCAAGCAATCCGTAATAGTGATCACCGTGAAGATGGCTGATCAAGATATGATTGATCTTGGAGAGTTTTACATTATACTTTTTGGCTTGTAGTTGGGTACTCTCTCCACAGTCAACCATGAAGTGTTTATTATCCACTTCAATAATCTGAGAGGTATGATGCCGGTTGTAGGCAAAAGAAGCTGCATTAGATCCTAATATTTTGACTGAAATACTCAATTAACCTTCTTTTTTGAGCATGTTTTCAAGATCGGTTAGCATGACAAACTCTATGGCTTCTTCAGAGGTAGGTACGAAGTCTAGTTTATTAGCTGACGGGTTGTTTTTGATTAATTTTTCTAGTTCCAGAGGGATCTCACAAAGGATAAAAGAACCTAATTCTTTAAAGATATCATGACCCAAGGTGATTATAGGTAAACTAGAGGCATCGAATCGAGTCATGTAGTTCATATCTATAATGACATGACTTATTTTTTTCGATTGAATCTCTGTGAATAACTTTTTAAAATGGGTGTGATGGCTTTCACTGAGCTGGGATTCTAGTATTTCAATAAGCGTATAATTTTCTTGCTCAGTAATTTGGTATTTCATGATGTTTTGATCCAATTTAAAACATTTTGTTCTACCCGATTGAGCATCTCATTTTGTGCTGATCGAATGAATTTTTCCCCCGTTATTTTTTCATATAGTTCAATATATCTCTCGGAGATGGTTTGAACAAATTCAGAGCTGATAAGAGGTATTTTTTGTCCCTCTAAACCTTGGAAACCCTGCTCGATAAGCCATTCTCTGACGAATTCTTTGGACAGCTGTCTTTGGGCTATGTTTTGCGCTTGGTGTCTTGGATAAGAATCTAAATAAAAATATCTCGAAGAATCAGGAGTATGAATTTCATCAATCAGCGTGATTTCATCCTTGAATAGACCAAATTCATATTTGGTATCGACTAAGATGAGACCTTGTTTTCCCGCCAATTCAGTTCCCCGCTGAAAAAGGGCCCTTGTATAAGACTCCAATTGTTCATATTGGGCAAGTGAGATCAGCTGCTGTGCTATAATATCTTGTTTTGAGATGTCTTCATCGTGGCCTACCGCTGCTTTAGTGGTAGGGGTAATGATAGGTTCTGGTAATCGATCATTCTCTTTAAGCCCATCAGGTAATGACACTCCACAAAGGGTTCGTTTCCCTGCTTTATAGGTTCTCCAGGCGTGACCTGCTAAATATCCTCGAATGACCATTTCTACGGGAAAAGGTTCACATTTTTTACCGATACTTACATTGGGATCCGGAATGGCTAAAATCCAATTGGGGACGATGTCTTCGGTAGCTTTTAGAAAATGTGCGGCAATTTGATTGAGTACCTGTCCTTTAAAAGGGATGGCGTTTGGTAAGACCACATCAAAAGCGGAAAGTCGATCACTGGCCACCATGATCAATTTATCATCAAAAAAGTAGACATCTCTTACCTTACCTTTATAGTGACCCGTTTGATTGGGAAATTTGAACTGAGTGTTTTGTATACCAGCATTCATGAAAAACAAATATAAGGATTTAGCTACTGCAAAAGTGAATGTTAGGGTCGATTAATATCCTCTTTCGATACGATCAAGCCTTTTCGATAGGTTTCTTTTAAAATAGGCCGACCCTTTGAGTTGTAATAGATCCAATCATTGGTCCGTCGTCCACGATAATAATAACCTTCATATTGTTTGTTACCATTTTCAAAAAAGTGAATGAACTTCCCCTCGAGTTCATTGAATTTATAGGTAGCGTATTCTTTTGGTTTTCCACGCGTGTAAAACGATTTCCATTGACCCGACTTTACACCAAAAACATATTTTTTTGAACTTAGGGTATCAAGATCATTCAAGGTCAATTCGACACCATTGATCTTCCCATTCTCATAAGGTGTTAACTTGTAGAGTTTATTCTTTTTGGTATAATATTTCCATACTCCGTGAGGGGCCTGATCCTTGAATTTTTTCTCTGACGCCAGCACCCCATTGTTGTGGTATTCTAAAATTTCACCATTCTTTCCGCTATTGCTAAATTTGGATACTTTAATTATTACGCCTTTTTTATTGTACTCGGTATTATTTCCAATTAAAAAGCCTCTATTATATTTAAGTTTGGCCTTTAAGGAGCCGTCGGTATGGTATCCGAAATAATCTCCTTGAAGTTGCCCATCTTGATAATTCCCGAGTGAGGAAAGTGCTCCGTTGGCATGGTATTTTTTAATATATCCAGACCGTTTACCCCGATCATTAAACACCTCTAATTCAAGATTTCCATTGGGATAAAAGGTTTTATAAAGGCCGTTTAAAAGGCCATTTTCATAGGTGGCTTCAAGCATAATGGTTCCTGACTCATAGTATTGCTTGACAAGACCATTGGGTTTACCTGAGGTATAAATAATGTCTTCTTTTTTATTGCCGTTAGTATGATAGGTAGTGACGAGACCGTCGGGCTTTCCTTTTTTGAACTCAGAACTTCCTTTAACGCGTCCACTGGGATGGTATAGTTTTACCGCTCCCAAAAGGCTGTCTTGTCTGAAAACAGCTTCTTGGATCAATACGCCATCTGAGTTGTAAACCAGTGTCACTCCTTCTTTTGCTCCTTTTTCATAATTACTGGTCCGTTGAATGGTCCCGTTGGGATAGTAATTGATGAAGGTACCTGCTCTTAAATTATCATCATATTCTCCTTTAATGATTAAATGGCCATCCGCATCAAACTTTTTGTAGGGTCCTTGAAGAATGGCAGTATCTTTCCATACGATATGATAAGCCTCATTGATCAGTCTTTTAGTCTCATCATAATAAGTTTTTATTTCTTGTTGGCTCCAACAAAGTTGACTGATAAATAAGTAGCAAAGCATCAACAAAGATCTCATGAAGATTTTGGAGAAGATGGGGGCATATGATGTGTTTTTCTTAGATAACATTAAGAATGAGGCCGCAGATGACAGCTGTATTTCTGCTCTTAGTAGATAGAATTAACATAAAGATGAGGACGTTTTTTATTTCAAAATCGATAAAAATCACCAATCAGGTTTTCCTTTGTCTTGCTTTTCTGTTGCTTTCCTTTTTTGCTGCTGAATATATTGAATTTCTCCATTGCGCATGGCTTCAAGGATCATTTCGGCTTTTTCAGGACTGATATTCATTTCAGCTAATTTTTCTTGAGTGCTCTTATCTGCTTCTGATTTTTCATCAGCGGGATCTTCTGATTGGGATTCGTCTTGATTCTCTTCTTCACTCGAGTCATCCTTTTGATCTTGCTCCTTCTCATCACCTTCCTGATCCTTTTGCTCTTCATTTTCTGAATCGCTTTCTTGATTCTGATCTTCTTGATCTTCCTTATTTTCCTGATCTTCCTTATTTTCCTGATCTTCTTTATTTTCCTGATCTTCCTTATTTTCTTGATCTTCCTTGTCTTCTTGATCTTCCTTGTCTTCTTGATCTTCTTTGTCTTCTTGATCTTCTTTGTTTTCTTGATCTTGACTTTCTTGCATTAATTTTTTGACCAATTCAAAATCATATTTTGCATCTGAATTAGCTGGGTTTGCTTTGATGGAAGCTTTCAGATAGGCCAATGATTCTTTTAGGTTTTTATTGGATTTCGAGATCACTCCCAGTTGCTGATAAGCAATTGACTTCAAGGCGGCATTTGAGGATAAGGTTGCTTGGTTGTATGCGGTGCGGGCTTGGGCCGTATCTCCCATTTGATGATACGCATGACCTAAATTCAAATGAATGGCATCTTCATTTACATTGAGTGAATCCATCAAAAATTTATATTGACTGACGGCTTGGGAGAAGTCTTCAGCAAGAAATGATTGTTCCGCATCTGCTTTATAAGCATTGATTAGGGCAATGTCATTTGGATCATTGACCCATATCAACAAAAGCAAAATCACAAACTTCATAGACTGATAATTTTAAGGGTGATTAAAACGTCACCCATGAGTAAAAATGCAGCAAATATTAAGAAATAGAAATATTTATTTGATTTTGTATCGATATTTTTTGAATCTCTGAGTTCTCCCTCTATCAGATTAATCGTATTTATGAGCTTATTGACGTCATTTCTTGATTGATTAATTTCAAAATATTTACCGTTGGTTTTGTTTGCCAATCGCTTGAGCGCGGTAGTGTTGAGTTTAGATTGGACTTCATTACCGGCTCTATCTGTTTTGAAACCTCTATTAGTTTTAATTTTACTGCCCATTTCGGTTCCCACTCCGAGCGTAAATAATTTAATATTTGCCTCTTCAATTTTTTTACCTATCTCTTCCGTTTCTTCACCAAAATCTTCACCATCACTGATCAATATGATCACTTTTGATTTTTGTCTGATACTTGCATTTTTGTCTGAACTTAATTTGTCTAGAGCCAGTTTAAGAGGCGGTGCGAAATCGGTCCCCGTATTGGGCACCAAAGAGGTATTTAAGGTTTGAATAAACAGCGTTAACGCATTGTTATCATACGTCAGCGGGCATTGCATGAAGGCCTCATTACTGAACATGATCAGACCTTTTCTATCAGAGTTAAAGGCTTCAATGATATTTTTTAACTCGAATTTCACTCTTTCAAGGCGGGTGGGCTGAACATCGAAGGCATTCATGGATTGAGATAAGTCGACACAAATAAAAATATCTTTACCCATGGACTTAACTTCTTTGGTAGCCTCGCCAAAGGAAGGCCCAAGTAAGGCGACTAAAAACAAAGAAAAATAGGTCAATCTTAAAAGGAACTTCCATAAAAATTGTTTTGAAGAACTCTTTATGGACTTGTTTATCCTCATTACTTTGTTCATGAAGATGGCATAAAACAGCAAAAAGAGGAAAATGCTTGTGTATTCAAAAATGCCTAAAGAATGTGCCCACGTCATATATTCTGCAAATGTTGCACAACAAGTTAATTCGTCCAAATTTATTGGCAGTCAATTAACAAAAATTAAGGATTGATTTTAATATTTTTTTTTCCTCAGGGGACCAATGTTTTCAATTGACCTACTATATTTGCAATCTTTTTAGAAGAGCTACGGAGAGATGGGTGAGTGGCTGAAACCACATGTTTGCTAAACATGCGTGCGGGTGACCGTACCGGGGGTTCGAATCCCCCTCTCTCCGCTTTTTTACATTAAATGCGCTCATAGCTCAACTGGATAGAGCACCGCCCTTCTAAGGCGGGGGTTCGGGGTTCGACTCCCTGTGGGCGTACTTTTATAAATGCAATTTTCTTTTAGTAAGTTTAGTGTGTTTTTATTTTCTTTTTTGTCTGCAACATTTACCCAACGCTAATCATAATTTGATATGAATAGAACACTGCAGGTCTTAATAATTTTTTAGAGTTTTGTTGCTTGTAATAAGGATGATCTGGATGTTCCTGTTCAAGAAAATGGGAATTTAACATTTATTCCTGCTGTTGATATTTCAAGATTCCCTGAAATAGCAAATTTAAGCCCTACATTCTATGACTTGGAAGGGAATCAAAATGATTTATTGACAATACTTAAAGATAATGGAGTAAATACAGTCAGATTAAAGCTTTGGGTCGATCCAAGTGATGAATATGCTGGATTTAATGAAGTAAAACAGTTTTCTAAAACCTTAAAGGTTAATGGTTTTAAAACCTGGTTAACCCTACATTATTCTGATACCTGGGCCGACCCTGGTCATCAAGAATCTCCAAATCATTGGCAAGGGATCAATTTCACGCAATTGAAAGACAGTGTGTATAACTACACAGAAAAAATCGCAGCCGAATTACAACCTGATTTTATCCAGATCGGTAATGAAATAAATTCAGGTTTTCTTTATCCATATGGACATATATCAAATAATTTTCAGCAGTTTCGAGAACTATTGGATACTGCAATTGTAGCCGTTAGAACTACTTCATCTGAAACTAAAATAATTTTACATTTTGCTGGTATCGAAGGCTCTGATTGGTTTTTTGATCAATTGAGTATTGTTGATTATGATATTATTGGTTTGTCATATTATCCTATTTGGCATGGAAAGTCCCTAAATAACCTTAAGGCTAAAATGCAGTATTTAGGCAACGCTCATCAAAAGAAAATCCTAATTGCTGAAACAGCTTACCCCTTTACACTTGATTGGAATGATTGGACAAACAATATCGTTGGAATAGATGACCAATTAATATTACCCGAATTTCCGGCAACACCTGAAGGTCAGAGAAAATTTATTAATGAAATCAAAGCATTAACCAAAGAAGTAGAAAATGGAATTGGTTTTTGTTATTGGGGAGCTGAATTAATCGCTTGGAAAGGAAATGAATCACAAGACGCATCTCCTTGGGAAAATCAAGCACTATTCGATTTTGATAACAAAGCGTTACCTGTATTGAGAGAATTTAAGAATGAATAAAATTAATGTTCATTAATATTCAGACAAGCCATCACTATTGATCAGTGACACATTAATATAATCGTTGATAATTTCCTCCAAAATATCTAAAGGAACTGCGCCATTTTTCAATACTACATTGTGAAATTCTTTTAATTTAAACTGATTACTAAGCTTGCTTTTTGCTTTTTCTCTGAGCTCTAATATCTTCATCATACCTATTTTATACGCGCATGCTTGACCCGGCATTACGATGTACCGTTCGATTTCAGTAACAACTTCTCCGGTGGTCATTCCTGTATTGGAAATCATGTATTCAATGGCTTCTTCGCGAGTCCATTTTTTATAATGAATACCTGTATCAACAACAAGACGAACGGCTCTAAACATTTCTGCTTGAAGTCTTCCTAAATTGCCAAAAGGGTCAGTTTCATAAAAACCCAACTCCCACGCGAGCCTTTCAGCATACAAGGCCCAGCCCTCTGTGTATGCCGTGAAAAGGGGGAATGTCCTGAATATTGGAACATTTTTTAATTCTCCTTGTATCGCTACTTGGAAATGATGGCCGGGGATTCCTTCATGATAGGCCAAGGTCTTCATCCCAAACTTAACAGTTTCTGTAACGTCTCTCAAGTTGGCGTAAAAGATGCCTCCTCTTGATCCATCCATGAGTGGTAGCTCATAATATGCACCAGCAGAACTTTCTTCTTTAAACTCAGGAACTCTTTTTACTTCCATGGACGCTTTGGGTCGGATGTCAAATGCTTCATCGAGTCCATTGTTGATTTCATCTAAGATATCATTGTAGCCGTCAATGACTTCCTTTCTGCCCTCATCATTATTCTGGTACAGAAAGCGTTCTTCCTTGTTTAATTTTTGGATGATTTCACCTAATGTTTTTGTAGTATCCGTATAACCTTCAAGGGTCAAGATATTCCACATTTCTGTTTTTATTCGAGCAACCTCTGATAATCCAATTTGGTGTACCTTTTCAGGGGTATAGTCGGTGGTGGTATTTTCTGATAATTGGTATTGATAAAAGTCATCTCCATCTGGCAATTTCCAAACCCCATCTTTTGTTGTTGCTTTAGATTTTAATGCTTCGAAGTACAAGATAAGAGCGCCATATGCCTCGAACACAGTAGTTCTTATTTCATTTTCTACCTTGATTTTGTATGCTTCCTTTTCCTGGTCAGTAAGATCTTCAAGCTGTGCTAATTTAGAATTGAAATGAGTGTAGAGTATGTTTGACTTAACGGGATCTTCATTGGTAATCTCCAAATTGATATGGTTTGATCCTTTTTTTCCGATAAATCCTGACATTTCACTAATCACACGGTCGATGACAAATTGTGGAGGAATGATTCCCTTTTCTTCTCTTATTCTTAACCTCTCTAGTACTTGATCGAATTTGGCACCAAATTTGGATAATCGTATGATGTATGCTTCAATATCACTTTCATCCCTAAGCTTGTGCGAACTTTCCATCAAGCTAGGAAGATTACTTTGTACTCCGAACATTTGATTTACTGGATACCCATGATAGAAAAATGGCTCACCCTCAATCTGTTTTCTTAAATACCAACTTAGAATTTTAGTGTTTAACTTGTTTTCTTTCGATTGACTTTCGAAATCATAACTTTGTAAGGCCGCTAAGTCGTCCTTGAGTTTAAGGAAATCCTCCCAGCCCTTTTTGTCTGAGGCATCGCTCAGATCCTCTTTATATATGTCATATAGGACGGGTATACCCAATTGTGTGACCAATTCAGGATCTGAGATGGCAAGTTCGATAAAGACCTTATCATAGAAATGATTGATATTAAAGGGTCGAAACCAGATAAGATTGGTAAGCCATAGACCTCCAATGAACAATAGACCAAGGATTGTTCTACCTGTCCAAAATTTCCAAGTACGTTTTTTAGTCATATTGCTGTTGTAAAAAGTAATTCTTTAATAAACATAAACATACAAATTGTATGGAAGGCGGCAAATGTCGGGTTACTTTTCTATCAAACCACTACACCGTATGAGTGATTACTATTTGAATTCAGCACTAGCCCGGTTATTTCTTAAACAAAATGTCAGCAGTCTGTTTTCTTAATTTATTTTACAATGATTAATTTTCTCAAGTCCTCTAAGCGCTACCGCTAATTGTCATTTCTGATTCTATTTTCTTCATCTCTGGAAGTATTTCTATCGGTTGCTTTCTTGTTAAATTTAGAACCAAAACTACAAACCAATCTGAGTTGAATGCTTTGTCTAGAACCATTACTTTCTACTGCGGCGGTTCCGGTGCCGTAATCAATATTCCCTACAAAACCTCTGTTCAACATCTTATTGAAACCTAGATTTACCTTTAGTTTTTCGTCCAAAAACGTTCTCCCAAAAGAGAAATCCAAATCAGCTAACCAATCCACTTCAATTTGACCTTCCAATGCCCCCGTCCCATAATTTCCGCTCAGTTCAAAGTTGATACCAAAGGGCAGTTCATAATTGGCCTGAATAAACCAAAACAAACTCCACTTGTTCAAATCTAAATTATAGTCTAGTGATTGATAGTCAGTATTGATGACAATAAAGCCAGTATAACCTTCAACATCTTTGATAAAACTTAAGGGGCCAAATAATCTAAAGTTCCAGTTATCATTGTTTTCAACATTTACCTCTGTTTGTCTGATTTGAGCGGTCAGGTTATCTTGTTGAATTAATTCTAGGATTGCATCAGCAGTGCTACTATAACCGATACTAAAAAAGGGCTGACTTTCATAAGTCAAATTAAATTGATAGTTGTGCGTGAAGGCAGGTGTCAAGTTTGGATTTCCTTGACCGGCAGAAAAGGGATCTAAAAAGGTAGCAAAGGAATTTAAACTACTGTAGGAAGGTCTTTGAACTCTGTAACTGTAGGATAAACTAGTACCCAATTTTTCAGATAAATTTCGGCTTACTGAAGCGCTTGGAAATAGTTTTTGAATAGGTCTTTTCTTTATTTCTGTATTCAGTGTACCTTTTTCCATATAAATTGAGGTGCCGTCCGTATGACTATCTTCATAACGTAATCCACCAGAGAAAGCCCATTTCCCTGAGGTAGCATTTATTTTGGAATACCCAGCAAAAATCGTTTCTTTGATTAAAAACTGACTGCTTTCAGTTTCAAGAAAGTCAAATACTCCTTGGTTATTGTCTAAATAAGATTGCAGGTCATTATCAGTATTTACATCGGCATAACGAATGCCAAAGCTGATGTTGAAATTTTCTGAAAGGGTTTTTTTATAGTCTACTTTGTAGGTCTTGATTTTATACTTTCCCTCTTGAATATATTTTCTATCAGTAAAAGGGATGGTACTTCCTTCAACCTCATAAAGGGTATTGGTATTATCATTTATATAATCAACGTAGTTAAAATCGATCACCAACCGATCTGTTTCAGATTTGTATTCATAATAGGGATTCAGATTAAAATCTATCCTATCTCTAGCAAAACTATTTTCTGAAAACAGGATATTTGTGGTGCTCGCATCAGAGATCATGGTTTTACTTGAAGTGATCCTTTGAGAGTTTCTCTGATTCAATCGGCTCCCGATACTAAAAGTATGTTTATCATTGAGGTGATAGTCTATGTTTCCGTTCATACTGAAATTATTGGGATCATAAGGTTCCTTGGTGATTTGATCATAGGTTTCGCTACCTACGGTTCGGACTAAAAATAAGTCATTTCGCCAAGTGGGTTTTGAATGATTTATGCTCGCTTGCCAACTTAATTTATTTTTATACTGCGCAATTGAGGCACCGGTTCCATATTGAAAACCTTGATCTTCCCCCGCCCATGTATTGAAACTTCCATGGGTTCCTAAACGTATTTTTTTCTTTAAAATAATATTAATGAGGGCTCCTGAGCCTGAGGCTTCATATTCTGCACCGGGTTGTTCTATCACTTCAATTTTAGAAATATTATCTGCAGGAAGATCACGCAGGAGTGTTTGAATATCCATATAGTCTGTAGATTTCCCATTAATTAGAATTCTTACCCCTCTATTTCCTGCTATTGAAATTCCGTTATTAGTAACTAATACTCCGGGGATTTTACGCATGACATCCTGTAAGCTGGTATTAATCATCTCGGAATTCTCCAAATCCACAATTAACTTTTCAGCAGTTTGCCTGATCACAGGTCGCTTACTTTTCACCACTACTGCGTTTAATGTCTGGGTATCCTCTTCCAAAATAAAATTAAAAACAGCATTCTTTGACAAGGTAAAGGTGTCTAATGTATTGAGTTTAAAACCCAGCATAGAGACTTCAATGTGATAGATGCCGTCGGCAATTTGTTCAAAAGAATAGGCACCCTTATCGTCAGAAATCACTCCTTTTGGCAGGTCCTCACTCCCCTTTTCATATAGGATGATATAAGCAAAAGGTAGGGGATCTTGAGTATTATCTATGATCCGTCCACTGATGTTATGCTGAGCGGTGGCTGAAGATAACCCCAATAAAAAAACAGCAAAATAAGAAAAAATGGAGGTTAATTCAGAAACAAATTTATCAATCATAAGTAGCTCAATGATGTAGATTAGGCATAAAAGGTTGCACGACAGTCAAAATTCAAAACTAGCGTTAGGTACTGTATTTATCGATGGTTTGTTATAAATGGGATACTTTTTGTGATGTTTGGGATTTTTTGTGGTA
>Ga0209600_1001943_pt1 | contig 12615 bp, 9 predicted proteins | sample COGITO_mtgs_1104_FD_185518 | JGI IMG/M metagenome (GOLD analysis project Ga0209600, IMG submission 185518) | Pelagic marine microbial communities from North Sea - COGITO_mtgs_110421 (SPAdes) (version 2) | ecosystem: Environmental > Aquatic > Marine > Epipelagic ... | reverse complement strand
AGCGTAACTAGTATTTTCCTGGGAGAAAAAGACTTTTTTTTCCTTGACTTTAGGTTATCTAGCATAATATCTCCTGAGAGAATAGTATGACGTTTTCCGCGATCTAACCCCTCACGCTTTAATTGGAAAAACGCACTATTCGATGGAGCGAAATGCCAATCACTGAGGAGATCTGTATTTACTCTACAAGACTCCTCTGGCATATTGGTATTAAAACTTCTTAGTCCCGCTTCAACATGAGCTAAAGGCAACCTCAACCTATTTGCTGATATGGCTCCTAGAATTGTAGAATGAGTATCCCCATATACAACAACAGTATCTGGGCTAACTTTAGACAAGTGAATATTGAGAAGATCCAGCATTTTCAATGAAAACATTTCTCCCTTTAATGGAGAATCCCATTTAAGAACTAGGTCTGGTTTAATTCCAAAGTCATTCAAAAATACACCACTCATTCCATCTTCCCAGTGTTGTCCTGTATGAATGATATATTGCGGCGCCCCTTCTTTACATAAAGCTTTATATAACGGCAAAAGTTTAATAAACTGTGGTCTAGCGCCAACGATATGTGCAATCATAAAACATCCTGATAAATAACCAACCAGCCTAAAGGCTTAGCTAAACTAATCTTTAAAACCGAAATTATAATTTAAAATAATAGAATATGCAAATGGGTAAAAAAAAAGCCGCTCATTTGAAGCGGCTTATCGAAATAAAATTATAATGCTATTTTAAGCTATTGACATATTTCGTTAAACTAGACTTTAAATTTGAGGCTTTATTCTTATGAATGATATTTCTCTTCGCTAGTTTATCAAGAGCTGATGATACCAATGGCAATTGAACAGCTGCTGCTGCCGCATCGGTCATAACTCTAAGCGAGCGAATAGCATTACGAGTGGTTTTGTGATAATACTTATTGTGCACACTTTTCTTATGCATTTGACGTATTCTCTTTATTGCTGATTTATGATTTGCCATAATATTTTTTTTCTATGTTCTCTTCTTTTTTTGTGACCCGTACGGGATTCGAACCCGTGATCTTCTCCGTGAAAGGGAGATGTCCTAAACCTCTAGACGAACGGGCCAAATGATTTTGGGAGTGCAAATGTATTACAAAATCTGCATTAGTTCACTAGCATATTTAATTTAATACGCTCTTGCAAAAAGAACTCTTTCTTTAGAGTGGTTACCTGTAAGTATACACAACCCATCTTTTTTTTCATTATTTAAAGGAATGCACCTAATGGTTGCCTTAGTCAATTCTTTGATTTTATTTTCAGTCTCTGGTGTTCCATCCCAATGAGCAGAAACAAAACCTCCTTTATCTAACGCTAATTTAAAAGAGTCCCAATTATCAACAATGTGTATACTATCATCCAATGATTCTTTGGCTTTAATAAACAATTGTTCCTGAATTTCATTGAGTAGTGACTCAATGTGCGAATCTACTATTTCCAAATTAACAGACTCTTTTGATAAATTATCACGCCTTGCAACTTCAACCGTCCCTCTCTCTAGATCTCGAGGCCCAATAGCAATTCGAATAGGGACTCCTTTAAGCTCATATTCATTAAACTTCCATCCAGGCTTATAGCTGTCTCTATTGTCATATTTAACACGGATTCCTATTTTTTTTAGTTTTTCTAAAAGACCATTAACGAGAGCGTCTAGTTTTAAAAGTTCCTCTTCACCTCTGTAAATTGGAATAATAACCACCTGAGTCGGAGCTAATTTTGGAGGTAAGACTAAACCATTATCATCAGAATGAGTCATTATTAAAGCTCCCATTAATCTGGTACTAACTCCCCACGAAGTCCCCCATACATAATTCATTTCGCCATTCTTATCTTGAAACTTTACATCAAATGCTTTGGCAAAATTCTGACCGAGAAAATGAGAGGTACCCGCTTGAAGTGCTTTACCGTCTTGCATCAAAGTTTCAATACAATAAGTTTCAAGCGCTCCAGCAAATCTCTCATTAGAGGACTTAGTACCCCGAACTACAGGGATAGCCATGATCTCCTCAACGAAATCGCCGTAAACATCAAGCATCTGTTTTGCTTCAAACATCGCCTCGTTTTCTGTAGCATGCGCTGTATGTCCCTCCTGCCACAAAAATTCTGATGTCCTTAAGAATAGACGAGTACGCATTTCCCATCGAACAACATTTGCCCACTGATTAACTAAAATCGGCAGATCTCTGTAACTTTGAACCCACTTTTTATAAGTATCCCAAATAATAGTCTCAGAAGTAGGTCTAACTATTAATTCTTCTTCCAGCTTTGCTGTTTCATCAACAACAATACCTGGCCCATCCGGATTATTTTTTAACCGATAATGAGTTACAACAGCACATTCTTTGGCAAAACCTTCAACGTGATCTGCTTCTTTTGAAAAATGACTTTTCGGTATAAATAGAGGGAAATAGGCATTAACATGACCTGTTTCCTTGAAGCGGTGATCAAGCTCAGCTTGAATTTTCTCCCATATCGCAAAGCCATATGGTTTAATTATCATACAACCTCTAACACCGGAATTATCGGCTAAGTCAGCCTGAATAACTAAATCATTATACCAACGACTGTAATCGTTTTTTCTAGGGGTAAGGTTCTTTGCCATTTTTAAATGGTATGAGTTTTGTTATATTACGTTATGTAGAACAAAGGTACTTCATCATGAGACACAAGTTTTTAACTCTTTTCAGCATTTTAACTTTAACTAGTTGTTTGTTACAGAATCCAAACGAACTAAGTTCATTTGATGACGGTATTTATTCATGGAACCCTTATCCCAATCAATATTTTGGCTATTTAGATATAGAAGATGCTTATTTAAATTCGTACGCTCAAGATGATTTTAATGATGGATATGAAGAAGGTTACTTTGACGCGTACAATTCCAGATATCCAAGCCCCTACATTTCTTTCAGGCCAACAAGAAGGAATTGGTCTTACAGCAGAAATGCATTTTTCCCTTCTTACTACAATGGTTTTAATAACCCATGGAATTATGGATACAATTATTCCTATGGATTAAATAACAATTGGAATTACGGATTTAATAATCTCTATGGGTTCAATGAACCATGGAGTTACAGAAGGATTGGATATGGCTATGGATTTAATAATTCATGGTACGGAAATAGATATAATTGTTTTGGTTGTAACAATGGATGGAATAACTCCGGTTGGAATAACTCCGGTTGGAATAACTCCGGTTGGAATAACTCCGGTTGGAATAACTCCGGTTGGAATAACTCCGGTTGGAATAATATAGGCAATAGCGGAAGCAGCGAACCTGACCCTGTATCATCAAACATTTCTATTCGCAGACTCAATTTAAATAGCAGCCTCCCTGCTAGAAGACCAGGCGTAACAAATAAACTCAATGGTGGTCGAGTCTTAAATCCAAAGTTAACTGAATCTAGAAGTGATATTCAAAGAGCTCAAATCAAAGTTGAGGATTTAACAAACATTTTAACCATTAAGTCTGAACCATTAAAAAATAAGAAAAAATTTAGTTCATTACTGGATAACAATAAATCAAATGGATTAAATTATAGTGACAGAAATGCATCAAATGCAAGGAAAAGTAATGATAAGTCTAATAATTATGGATCTCTAAACACTAGACGTAATAGCACTAGGTCCTACAATACGGCATCTTCGAAACCTAGGACTTTTAAACCTAAGACTTCTAATACTAGATCTTCTACTACTAGATCTTCTAATACTAGATCTTCTAATACTAGATCTTCTAAACCTAGGACTTCTAATACTAGATCTTCTAATACTAGATCTTCTAAACCTAGGACTTCTAATACTAGATCTTCGACATCTAAAAGAGGAGGAAAATGAGATTACTGGCTTTAATACTTTTAACTATTTTGCAGTTAAATTTATTCGGCCAATCTATACTTCATTTTTCCACCTTTCAAACATCACCTTGGCTAGGAAGTGCTAGATATACAGCCTCTGGAGGAGCCCTTTCTGCACTGGGCAATGATCCTTCTTCAATAATGGATAATCCAGCTAATGCAGCCACATATAGAGCTGGTGAAATATCTATCTCAGGTTTGGCCCAGAATATAATTACTGATGGTCTCCAACAAGATGCTTCATTACCTCAATTCCATTTTGGAAGCGCAAAGGATATTAAAGGAGGAGTATTTAGCTTTAGTTTTGACTTTAGGCAATCAAAATGGAAACCTGCACCATGGCGACAAAACAAATTATCGCCAAATAGCTCAATAGTTGATGACTGGCTAGAGACTGCAAAAAACAACACACCCGAGTCTCTCTTAGAAGAGGGGAATTACCAAACTTATGCGGCCTACCAGGCTTATATTTTAGAATACGATACAGCTTTCGGATGGTACCCATTAGCACAGGGCCTGCCTGAACAAAATCTGATAAGCTTAACGAGGGAAATTGTAAAGAATCAGACTCAGATTACTGGTGCCATTCGATTACAAAATATAGCTTTAGGGTATGGACTTGAATTTTTCAACCAAAGAACCCTTGATGCATTATCAATAAATGAAAATGGTTTTTCAACAAATGGAATTACAAAAAGCTATTCCATGAATCTTACTGACAGTGCCCAAAGTAGTGGATTTAGAGTCCGTCTCGGTTCTGTCGTCAAATTAACAAAATCCTTAAGGTGGGGTGTCTATTGGAATAGTGCTTCAGTAGCAAAGATGAATTGGAAGTATAACTTACTATTTAACTCTAGTTTTTATGACACAGATAATGACGAAGCATTTGAACTATATCAAAATGTTCAATTTGAAGTTGTTAACCCTCAATCTATCGGAACATCTCTCGCTTATGTTTTTAATAGAAGAGGTTTCATCTCTGCAGAGTATAAATATTATCCTAAAATAAAATTACCAATCCAAAATCCTATTGACTGGTCAGGAGTAGGTAATGAAATAAGCAAAGAGTTAAATAACATAAATGAATTCAAATTCGGAAGCGAATTCAGAAAAGGAATTTGGAGTTATCGAGTAGGTTATCGTCATTCAGGAAACGGAAGTATTTTTTCAGATCATAGTTCATATAACCAGTACTCAATAGGTATGGGAATGCGAGGTTCACTCTGGAATCTTGACTTTGCACTTTCGAATACCACAAGGAATGGAAGTATGTACCATCCTATTAATTCTGATCCCTGGAGCTTAATTTCAAATCAAACAGCATTTATAACTACATATAGCCTGAGACTGCGGTAAAAATTTCTCGCAGTATCTTCGAACAATGAAGGCATATAAATTATCCATAATTTTTCTGTTCGCGATATTTTCGGCCTACGGCCAAAATACGAAATCATTCAAATGGCGTTCAATAGGACCCGCTGTAACATCTGGACGAGTTGCAGACTTAGCTATTAATCCAAATGATAGAGATAATTGGATAGTTGCTACTGCATCTGGAGGAGTTTGGACTACAAAAAATCATGGTCTTACTTTTAATCCAGTATTTGATGGAGAAGGCTCATATTCTATTGGTTGCGTAACCATTGACCCTAATAACTCTAGTACCATATGGATTGGTACAGGAGAAAATAATAATCAACGATCTGTCGCATTTGGAGATGGTATATACCGATCAAAAGATGGGGGCTCATCCTGGGAAAACATGGGGTTAAAATACTCTGAACATATCGGAATGATAAAGATCCACCCAACCAACTCTGATGTTTTGTGGGTCGCGGCGTACGGGCCTTTATGGAGCTCTGGAGGAGAGCGTGGAATTTATAAAACCATAGATGGTGGGGAAAATTGGGAGCGAGTTCTTCATATTTCAGATCATACGGGATTTAATGAAGTTCATCTTGATCCCAGAAATCCAGATATTTTATATGCAACTTCCCATCAAAGACAAAGAAAAGTTTGGACTTACGTCTCTGGTGGACCAGAAAGTGGTTTGTACAAATCATTGGATGGTGGAGAAAACTGGATTCAATTAAAAAATGGCCTCCCTGGCTCAGATAAAGGTCGATTTGCAATTGCTATCTCGCCGGTAAACCCTGATTTGGTTTACTGTATGATTGAAGGACATGGATTCTATAAGAGTATAAATCGCGGAGCAAGCTTCAACAAGCAAAGTGGACATTCAACAAGTGGAAATTATTATGTTGAATTATTTGCGTCCCCACATGATATTAACACCATATATAGTATGGACACATACGCTCAATGGTCAACAGATGGAGGAAAGTCTTTTAAAAGACTTGGAGAAAAAGGGAAACATGTAGATAATCATGTGGCGTGGATAGATCCTGAAAATCCGGATCATTTAATACTGGGTTGTGATGGAGGTTTATATGAAACTTGGGACCATGCAAGTTCATGGCACTTTAAATCGAATTTACCCATTACACAATTTTATAGAGTGGCAACAGATAATGCTAGTCCATTTTACAATGTTTATGGCGGTACACAAGATAATTTTTCTTTAGGAGGACCTAGTCGAACTATTAACGACAGAGGTATTGTAAATAGTGATTGGTATGTAACCCAAACAGGAGATGGATTTGAATCCCAAGTTGATCCCATAAATCCAAATATCGTTTATGCTCAAGCCCAATATGGTTGGCTTCAACGTTATGATAGATTAAGTGGTGAAGGTGTTCCCATAAAGCCAATTCCTAATCCGGATGAAAAAGCACTTCGTTGGAATTGGGATGCGCCTCTAATAATTAGTCCGCACGACAATAAGACCCTTTATTTTGCTGCTAATAAAGTTTTTAAAAGTACGGATAGAGGAAATTCTTGGGAGTCAATTTCAGGAGACTTAACACGCAAAATAGATAGAAATCAATTACCACTAATGGGTAAGATTTGGAGTATTGATGCAATAGGGAAAAATGGTAGCACAACAATTTATGGCAATATTGTTGCCTTGAATGAATCCAGCATTCAAAAGGGACTAATATATGTGGGTACAGATGATGGTTTAATGCAGATATCAGAAAATGACGGTAATTCATGGAAAAAGATTGAAAAGTTCCCTTTTGTCCCAAACAAAACATATGTGAATGACATAAAGTCTTCTCTTCACCAGAGCGATGTAGTTTATGCAGCATTTAATAATCATAAAAATGGTGATTTCAAGCCATATATTTTGATGAGTAAGAACAAAGGAAAAACATGGTCTAATATTTCAGGGGATTTGCCAGAGAGAGGTTCAGTTTATAGTATTGCTGAAGATCATGTCAACCCGCTTCTACTTTTCGCAGGAACAGAATTTGGTATTTATTACACCGTAAATGGAGGGAAAAAATGGGAAAAATTCGGATCAGGCCTGCCGACAGTCGCCGTGAGAGATATTGAAATTCAACGACGCGAAAATGACCTAGTTTTAGCAACTTTTGGAAGAGGATTTTATATAATGGATGACTATAGTCCGTTGCGCGAATTTTCCGATGAAAATTTTGAAAAGAAAGTATATTCGTTTGGAACAAAACCAGGTCTTATATACAATCAGGCAAGCCCGATTGGATACCGACCACCTGGCTTTTTAGGAGCACAATATTTTATGGCGGATAACCCTGAATTAGGAGTAACCTTTACCTATAACATCAAAGACTCCCCGAAAAGTCTGAAATCCAAAAGGCAAGAAAAAGAAAAAGAAAACCTTAATGTTATTTACCCCACCGCAAGTGAAATACGTAAAGAAAAGCATGAGGTCAATCCATACATTCTATTAATTATTAGTAATGAAAAGGGAATTCCCGTTCGTCGAATCTCAAGACCATATACCAGCGGTATTCATCGATATACATGGGATGGCAGAGTTAGTCGAAAAGACAATCCAAAAAGAGGAGCTCATTTTGCACCGGAAGATGAATACTTTTTTCAATTAATCTCATTTTCTAACGGAGTATTTGATACATTATCATCAAAAGAAAAATTCAGCCTTAATCATTTAAACAACTTATCTCTTCCCGCTCTAGATGACGAGCTTTTAAAGTTTCAATCATTATCAAATGAAACTCTGAGAATATATGATAGATTAGATATGAGCTTGAATGAAACTATTGAACTTGCAGATAGACTGGAGGAATCATTGAAAATATCGCCCGAAGGTAATCTTAATGATCTTGAGGCCCTGGTTCAAATGAAGGCAGGATTAAGAGAAATTTTAAATGAGCTTAATGGTGATAAAGATATTTCTGAGCATGAGTTTGAGGTTCTTCCAGGATTAGGTGAGCGTCTATCCATGGCTACATGGGGATCATTCGGAATGCGCTCTAAGCCCACTTCTACTATGCACGAACAATTGAAAATTGTAAGGAATGCACTCCCTAAACTTCAGGAAAAACTCGAAAATATCAAAGGTTCTATTGAGCGTATTGAAGCGAGAAACATAAATTTAGGGACTCCATATATAAGAGGAGTGATGGACTAATGAAGTTACCATTATTAGGCAGATTATTTTTTTCTGATAGTCAAAACTTGAATATTTAACAATTCAGGCTTTAAAGAATTAAAATTTATACCCTGTAAACAAAGGCATTGATGTTCATTCCTGCACCGACAGATGCGAACAGTAAAATATCTCCTTCCTCTATTTTATGTCCCATATATTCCTCTTTTCTAACTAAGTCAAATAATGTAGGAACCGTCGCAACTGAACTATTTCCGAAGCATTGGATTGACATAGGCATAACCTCATCTATATTAGGCGGCATATCATAAAGTTTAAAAAGTCGTTCCCCGACAGAATGATCTAATTTAGCATTGGCTTGATGCATAAAAATCTTTTTAACCTCTGAAAGATGCACTCCAGCGTTATCGAGAGCTACTTTCATTGCATCAGGAACTTTGGAAATTGCAAATTCATAAATCTTACGGCCTTTCATTTTAATCAACCTCTCCTTCCTATCTAGTTTTGCATTATTAGAGGGGTTAGATTTTAAAAAATATGCTTCATTTTTGGTATAAGATGCCGATGACCTGCCTAATATCCCATTATTTAATTCTGTCGCCTGGAGTTCAAAGCAGGCAGCACCTGCCCCATCAGAAAAAATCATTGAGTCCCTATCATGCTTATCTACGATTCGAGATAGTGTTTCTGTTCCAATTACTAAAGCCCGTTTTGCCATGCCACTTCTTAAATATGCTTCGGCAATTATTACTCCTTGAATCCATCCTGGACAACCTGCTAAAACATCAAAAGCAACAACATTAGGGTTTTCAATACCCATTAAGTGTTTTACCCTTGATGCGATGCTTGGCATTTGTTCCATAACACGTGAACCATCCTCAATATCACCAAAATTTTGACCAACAATTAACAAATCAAAATCTTCTTTATTCCAACCCGAATCCTTTAATGCTTTTAAACCGGCCTCGGCCGCCAAATCTTTTGACGTTTGATCTGGTCTAGCATATCGACGTTCAGTGATTTCAGTTATTTTTTGAAATTTTTCAATAATTACATCATTTTCATAATTAATAGGATCTCCATTTTCATCTAAAAAATCATGATTAAGAAATGCATTGTTGGGAACGATCACATCAGGAATAACAGATCCTGTGCCTGTAATTAATATAGCCGATTTCATGCCTGCAAAAGTACCTTTTTCATTTGAATGATGCGTACTTTTACACTCGCTAAAAAAAATTGAACAAATTAATAGCAGAATTTCAACAATTACATGGATACGTTGTTTTCTATAAACTAACCCCAACTGAATAATTACATATGAATTCCTCTGAAGAATTTGATCATCACAGCTCCAATTATAATAATCCCATCAGAAAGGATGCTTTTCAAAAAAGTGACGATGAAAAAATCATTATCATTGAAAAGCATATGGAAGGAATTCTAGAAACCCTTGGAATGGATCTAACTGATGACAGCTTAAAGGGAACACCTAAAAGAGTCGCAAAAATGTTCGTCACGGAAACTTTTGGGGGCTTAAACCCATCCAGAGAGCCAGCCTTGAATACTTTTAATAATACTTATAAGTATGGCGAGATGCTTGTAGAAAAAAATATTGTTGTTTACTCAACATGTGAACACCATCTTATGCCTATAATCGGCCGTGCACATATCGGTTATCTATCGAAAGACAAAGTTATCGGGCTGAGTAAGATGAACAGAATCGTCGACTTTTTCGCAAAACGTCCTCAGGTTCAAGAAAGATTAACTAGGCAGATCGCTTCAGCTATGCAAAATGCCCTAGGAACTGATGATGTAGCCGTTTTGATAGATGCAAAACACTTGTGTGTTAATGCCAGGGGGATCCGAGATATTGACTCAAGTACTGTTACCGCTGAATATGGTGGGGAATTTAAAAAAGATGAGACATTACGATCATCATTCTTAACTTACACTCAACTAGAAACTGATTTCGACAGTTAGTCATGGAGAAATTACATATATATGATAGTCTTAGTTCTAAACTTAAACCTTTCGTTTCAATTGAAAAGGGAAAAGTAGGCATGTATGTATGTGGCCCCACGGTTTATAATGATGTACACTTGGGAAATGTTAGAACTTTTTTAAGTTTTGATGTCATATTTAGATATTTAAAATATTTAGGTTACAAAGTCAGATACGTGAGAAACATAACTGACGTAGGCCATTTAATAGATGATATTGACGAAGGTGAAGATAAAATTGCCGTCAAAGCAAAAGCTGAAAATATTGAACCTATGGAGGTAGTTCAACGCTACAGCATAGGATTTCATGATGTGATGAGAGCTTTTAATGCTCTACCGCCATCGATTGAACCGACAGCAACAGGACATTTAATAGAACAAATTGAAATTATAAAAAAACTATTAATTTCTGGTTGGGCCTACGAATCTAACGGATCCGTATATTTTGATATATTTAATTATAATAAGAATAACTCATACGGCGAACTTTCCGGAAGAGACATTAATGATATGCTTCACGGTTCGAGAGATCTAAGTGGACAGTCTGACAAAAAGTCTCCACTAGATTTTGCTCTTTGGAAAAAAGCTTCATCTGGACATATTATGCGATGGCCAAGCCCATGGAGCAACGGGTTTCCTGGTTGGCACCTTGAGTGTTCTGCCATGAGTTCAAAATATTTAGGTGACTCTTTTGACATCCATGGTGGCGGTATGGATCTTAAATTCCCCCATCACGAGTGCGAAATTGCCCAGAATATTGGTTCTAGTGGTAAAAAAGGTGCGAATAACTGGATTCATACTAATATGCTCACCTTAAACGGTAGAAGAATGTCTAAGTCTACCGAAAATACATTACTACCAAGAGAACTTCTTAGTGGGGATTCTGAGCACTTAACACGACCTTACACAGCCAATACTGCCCGATTCTTTATTCACCAAGCCCATTACAGATCAATTTTAGATTTTAGTGACGACGCGCTTCAATCTGCTGATAAAGGTTATAAAAGACTTATTTCATCACGTAATCTTTTAGAAAAAAGAACTAAGAATGGAGCAAAAAAAGGTTCATTTGATGTAGTTAAATGGCATAAATCCTGTGAGTCTGCCATGAATAATGACTTTAATAGTCCGCAATTGATAGCTAATCTTTTTGAAGCTGCTAAAGTCATTCAAAATGACTCTAAAGATTCTGGTATCTTGGGTCAAGATGGGGCTATTCTCCTCGCTGAAAAAATGGACTTATGGATGCATGATATTCTTGGTTTGACAAATGAGAATGTAGGTGATTCAAATAACTATAAAACGGCATTGAAAGCGGCTATGGAAATTGTTTTTGAAACAAGAAAAAATGCGAGAGAGAAAAAGGATTGGACTAAAAGTGATTCAATTAGAGAAAAATTGTTGGATGCAGGAATTACAATAAAAGATGGAGCGGACGGTAGTGATTTCTCGATAAGCTAATGAGGTTAATAAAATTATTAATAAGCCTTCCATTACTTGTTATTATTGGGTTTTATAAATACATTATATCGCCTCTTACCTTACCATCATGTCGCCATAACCCTTCTTGTTCTGAATATGCATCGCAAGCAATTAAAGAATGGGGACCGCTCAAAGGGAGTTGGCTTTCTTTAAATCGGATTATTAAATGTAATCCCTGGGGGACGCACGGTTTTGATCCAGTTAAGAGAAAAAAACCAACGAAACTCAAATAAATTATATCAAAATTCTACTCTTAGCAATTTGAATTTGCATCAAAATTACTCATCAGATGCTACCTTCGTTTTATGCTACTTACTTTAACCTGGGCCGCTGAAAGAGGAATTGAAATTGGACCTCTTTTTTTACGCTACTATCAAATGCTTTTTTTTATCGGATTTCTAGGGGGGTTTTACTTGATGAAACGATACTTTCAAAAAGAAGGAATCAAACAAGAAACCCTAGATAATTTACTTGTATACACTGTTTTAGCTACTATTGTAGGAGCTAGGCTCGGACATGTATTCTTCTATGACTGGGCGTATTACAAAATGAATATTATTGAAATATTTATGCCATGGAAAGGTGGATTAGCTTCTCATGGCGCAGCCATTGTAATCCCGTTAACGTTGTATTATTTCTCGAGAAAAAACTTAAAAGAAATTAAATATGGATTTCTTTGGCTCATGGATAGAATTGTAATTGCCGTAGCCTTGGCTGGAGCATTAATTCGACTT
>Ga0209600_1001933_pt1 | contig 12654 bp, 10 predicted proteins | sample COGITO_mtgs_1104_FD_185518 | JGI IMG/M metagenome (GOLD analysis project Ga0209600, IMG submission 185518) | Pelagic marine microbial communities from North Sea - COGITO_mtgs_110421 (SPAdes) (version 2) | ecosystem: Environmental > Aquatic > Marine > Epipelagic ... | reverse complement strand
TTTTTTTTTTTTTTTTTTTTTTTTTTTTATTTTTTTTTTGTTTTGTTTTACTTAGTTTTACTTAGTTTTACTTAAAAATCATTATTTATTTCAAAGGATGTATTATTTACTTCTATATTTGATTTAGCATATTCTCCTACTCGTAATTCAAAAAAATTGGTTTTTGGTCTTAATGATATCATTTCCATAAAATCAAATGGATTTCCAGTATTCCATATTTTTTCATATCCTAATTGTACCAATAATCTATCAGAGACAAATTCTATATATTCTTTCATTAAATCAGCATTCATTCCTATTAATGCACATGGAATAGAATCAGTTATAAATTCTTTTTCTATTTCAACAGCTTCTTGAATAATTTCTTGTATGATTTCTGGCTTAATCTTATGTTTGATATAACTGTAAAGTAAGCATGCAAAATGACAATGCATTCCTTCATCTTTACTTATTAACTCATTACTGAATGTTAATCCTGGCATTAATCCTCTTTTTTTTAACCAATAAATAGCGCAAAAACTTCCTGAAAAGAAAATTCCTTCTACTATGGCAAATGCTATTAATCGAGTTGCAAAATTTACTTCTTTATTTTCTATCCATTTGTATGCCCATTTAGCTTTTTTAGCAACACATGGAATATTTTCTATAGAATTAAATATTCTCATTTTTTCTTCATTGTCTTTAATATATGTATCTATCAATAAACTATATGTTTCACTATGAACATTTTCATTAAATATTTGATAAGAATAAAAAGAACGTACTTCAGGAATTTCTATTTCATTTAAAAATCGAACTCCTAAATTTTCCATTATAATTCCATCACTTCCGGCAAAAAATCCTATTATGTTTTTTATAAAATATTTCTCATTGTTTGTTAAATTTATCCAATCATTCATATCTTTGCTTAAATCGATTTCATTAGATGTCCAAAATGCACTTTCTGCTTTTTTATATTCATCATAAATATCTTTATATTTTATTGGGAATAATACAAAACGATTTGATGATTTTTGAAGTAACAATTCATCTTTATCGAAATCTTTGTCTGTTGGTGTTATAAAATTAGTTGAAGTCATTTACTTATAATATACTATTTTTATTTTTATATTTATTATTTTTAATAATTTTTGATTTTTCATATATTACTATTTTAGGGTTATTTTTGTTATTTTTTATTATTTTTTATTTTTTTATTAGTATGGAACTAAATGAAACAGAAAAAGAAATAGTAAATAATTATATACCAACACTGAAACGACATTTTAAAAAAAACTTAATTTATCCTTTCTTTAAATCTCCTTTTTTTGAAAAATTTGTTTTAAAATTAAGTATAATAAATTCTGATTCTGAATTAATTAGTTCTATTGTTGATAAAATTAATAATCAAATTATTTCAAATGAAGATATTTATTTTTCTATTCAATATTATTCTAATTTTTCTAAAAATATAAAATCAAATATTCAAAAATTTATTTTTAACAATAATGATATTATAAATATAAAATTTAAAACAAATGTTGTTTTGTTTAACGTAAAATATTTTCAATATTATTATTTCATAAATGAATTATTATTTAATTCTAATAATTTAGAATTAAATAACGAATTATTTTATTCTATTTATTTATTTCTAAAAAATAATGAATCTTGTGAAAATGATTCTAATTATAATTCTAATTCTGATAATCAAATGAATCAGTCTATTAATATCAAACAATATTGTAGAAAATATTTTAATATGAAAATATTTTTTTATTTAATAGATGATTTATTTCGTATTTATAAAAAAAATTTAGATTTATTAATTAAAAATGAAATCATTCAAAAACTAAACATACATGAATTATTTACGAATAATATATTTGGAAAATGGTCTATTGATTATAAAAAAAAATTAGAAGAAAATACTTTTGATGAAATTGAAAAAAATTATAAATTAAAACATAGATCATTTATGCATTTTATTTGTTCTAAAAATATTTGTTAATTATAAGTTATTAATTATTAATTATTAGTTATTATTTAATAATTCATGAATGTTTATTTAATTTTTCTTTTTTTATTAGGGCTTGTTGGAGGATTAATAACTGCATTATGATCTTTAATATAATGTATTTCTTGAGTTGCATAAGAATTATTTATTATTTTTGAACAAATTTCATAAATGTGTTCATCATACTTATATAAATAAATATTCCAAAATCCTTGACTTGTTGTATATAATAAAAATAAATCTATATTTGGGTCATTTCTAAATATATTCATTTTTTCATCGAAATCACATAAAATATTTGGTGGTAATGGGTTATAGTTTAATTTATATTTTTCATGTAAATCAATTGTACTTTCAATAATTTCTTTTGCTTCTTTTCTTAGATTCATATTTTGCTTAAGAATGACTTCAATTGAATTAGTTTATAATATTTTGGTTTATAATATTCAATTTTTATTTTTAGGATTTATATTTTTATTTTTAGGATTTACATAATCTTTCTTTTCTTCTTCATTCTTACTTCCTTTGGCAATAGTCCATCATCGTTTCTTAAATTAGGATTAGCTCCATATTTTAACAACATGTTTATTATATCAGAATCTTCTTCATTTTTATTTAATAATTGATAAGCATAATGTAAAGGTGTCCAGCCATTAGTAAGTTTATTAGGATTTAATTTCTTGTCTTTTAATAAATATTCTAATAATTCTGTATCATGATATAAACAACAAGTATGTAAATCTTCATTTTTTATATCATAACCATAATTTTCTAATAATAATATTGTTTTTAAATCTTTAAATTTTTTTATATCAATATCTTTGATGTAATCTTTTTCAATTTTAATAATACTTAAAAGTTCTTCTAAATAATCATAATGACTTTCAGGATAATATTCAAGATCTAGATATTGATTTAAGCAATCTTTTTTCATTTTTTGACTAAATGGATAATTTTTTATTAAATAATCTGTTTTATTTAAATCACTAATTTCATAAGTAAATATTACTAATAAAGGACTATTTGAATGTATGAAATCATATTCCAACATTTCTTTTAGTAAGTCAATTCCGTATTCACTTTTTTTTCTTAACAATATTTTTTTAAATCTTTCATCTTTAATAAATTTATTTTTTTTTATATGATAGATTGTATTTTTAAAAAATTTCTTCTTATTTTTTTCATTTGTTAAAGTATTGTTAAAAGATGTCATTTTAGTTTGTGTTATTGCTTGAAATTATATTATTGTTATTTTTATATTATTTTTTTGATGAAAAAAATCAATTTTTATAATTTTTTTTCCTGTATATATTCTGCTTATAATTAATAAAGGGGGATGGGGGTTTGATTTTATAATAAATTAAAGTGCTAGAGACTTACTCGAAACAATTAGTCATCGTCTCTCATGCGCATGTAGGGGGTCATCGATTACTTCATCTTCATCCTTATAGAACCTCGATCTAGTGTTTCTCACGTATCTTTGCTTTTCATTGCGCTTTCTCTCAACCCATTCAGGGATTTCATAGTGAGGCTTAATACCCGAACTATTCTTGTGGCTTTGCTTTCCGCGCATCTGTCTATTCTTCTCTTGTCTATCCATGTTGTGTTAAATTTTCAGATGGGATAGATTATATTTATTTAAATAAATATGCATCAATTTTTTTTTAAAATATAATTTATGTAAATAATATTTATAAATATATAAATAATTATTTAAAAAAAAAGATAATATTTATTATTTTATTACTTTATTACTTATTTCGTAAATATTCTAGGATTAATATGCATAGCCATTAATTCTTGTATAAATAGTTTAGAAGCATACGGTATTTGTACTTTAGCAAATCGTGTTTGATTTTCACTATACAATGATTTGTATATGTTCTTTTCCGGATTTACTGGACTAATCATTCCCGTTTCTTTATCTATCCATACATAATACTTATCAGAACAATCAAATGTTCTTTCTTTCAAAAATTGAACAGCACCATGTGATAATAAACAATCCCTTTCCATTTCTCCACATCTTAAACCACCATCACGTGACCTACCTTCAGCAGGTTGCATCGTTAATAATTGATATGGTCCTGTTGCCCTTGAGTTACCTGTCCAACATGTTTTTCCATTTCTTCGTACATAAAATACTTCACTAGGTACATTAACACACCAAACTGGACATTTTACATTTTCATATTTTTTAATATTTGAATTATTTACTTTAACATTCATTCCAGTAAAATAACTTTGAATATCCAAATTTTTAACTATATTATAATTTTTAACATTTTTCTTATAATATACTTCTTTATTAATTAAATCTTTTATGTAAGCAAAATCATAATCATTATTATTTTTACTTACCCACATTCTATGTTTTTCAGTAACCATCATATCAATATCATTATTTAATACATGATACATATTACCCTCATATTCTGGATAATCATATATTTTTATTGGTTTTTCATAAACTAACTCATCATTTTTTAATGTAGCTATTTCATCATTCATTTTTAATTCATTATGTTTTTTCCATCCACTCTTAGTTAATATTTCTGTTTCATAATCTATACAATGAATTTTATCTTCGACTAAATGTTTTAATCTATAGTAAAATGTAGGTCCAATAAATATATTTACTTTCATTTGTTCTCCCGTTCGTCCATTATATAATACTTCCGTTCCTGCACCACTATATCCAAAAGATTCCAATATTGGAGCTATTTCTTCCACATTTACTTTTCTAAATGGTGTAGCATCCATTTCATTTCCTGATAATGTACCTACTTTACCAAATACACACTCAATAAGTTGAGCAATTGTCATTCTCTTTGGTATAGCATTAGGATTCATTATAATATCTGGAACAATACCATCTTTAGTATATGGCATATCTTCTTGTTTATACGTCATTCCTATTGTACCTTTTTGTCCATGGCGGGAAGAGAATTTATCTCCTATTTCAGGAATTCTATCTGACCTTACTCTTACTTTGACAAAATTATAACCATCTCCATTTGAATTTTTATAAATTTTATCAACAATTCCATTTTCATTCATTCTTAATGATGTACTTAAATCACGTGCTTTTGGTTCTCCTTCAATACTATCTTTTAACATAGTTACTTTTCCTACAATTACATCATTTCCATCTACGTAATCACCAATTTTAACCAGTCCATTTTCATCTAATTTATCATAAGAACCATAACTCATCTTTTCTGTATATAATTTTCCATTTGGATAAAACTTCTGCGGCTTACAAAACTTTTCATCTTCCAAAGTAGCACTATTCTTCTTTTCTTCATCAACATATGTTCTGTAAAAAGATGATGAAAATAATCCTCTATCTATAGAACTTTGATTAAATATTAAAGAATCTTCTTGATTATATCCTGTATAACAAGCAATGGCTATTATTGGCATTTGACCACTTGGTAATGTATCACTATGCACATATTTAGAGTTTTCAGTATTGACAATTGGCTTTTGTGGATAATGTAAAATATGTGCCATTGTATCCATTCTATTTCTAAATGCCGTACTATATATTCCCATAGCTTGCTTTCCCATAGCTCCTTGAAATAAATTTCTTGGAGCTTGATTATGGTCAGCAAATGGAATATTTGATGCTAATACTCCCAATATTAATGAAGCATGAATTTCACAATGTGTATAATTGTAATAAGCATAATTAGATGTTGAATTTTCATCTAATTGTTCTTTATTCATTGCTATCATTAATGTATCAGACTCAATTACATCTACATACTCTAAAATAGATTTGTTTAAACTTGGTTTTTCTAATTCATTTGAATGATTATGTAATAAATTCTTCCATTGGTATTTATTTTTTTTCATTAACGAAATGTACTCATCATTAATATTTATTTCATTATTTTCGATTATGTATAATGGACGATACATTCTTCCTCCATCACTCCATATTTGAATTTCTCCAATATCTATATTCCACGAAATGGATATGTACGGATTAATAATTCCTTCTCTTCTATATTTCTTTAATTTTATTACTAATTCATTTGGTTTCATAGATTGTCCAAACCAATCACCATTAACAAATACTTTAACTGATTCATAAATATCAAATGGTTTAACTTCTTCTAAGGGAATTACATCATTTTCTTCTAAACATGATATAACTGTATCAGAAGAACAAGGAATTGTAATACTTGATGATAGAGCCATATTCTTAACAATACCAATAGAACCTCCTTCTGGAGTTTCAAAAGGACATATAACTCCCCATTGAGTACAATGAAGTTTTCTTGGTTCTGTTAATTTTCCACTTTTTTCAACTTGTGATACAACTCTTCTTAATGAACTTAATGTTTGTAAATAACTTAATCTTTGTAATACTGCAGCAATACCTTTTCTAGGATTCTTATTTTTTAATCCCCAAGTTCCTGTACCAATACAATAATTAATATCTCTTTCTATAGCATTTGGTTTTAATTTTTTACTTAAATTTTGAGATAATTCTGACATTCTACCAGCCAACATATCTTTATCACATTCCATCTTTAATTCTTTATTAAATCTTCCAAAATAAGCCCTAAATAATTGAGACATTAATTCACCACTTGTTTCAACACGTTTGTTTATAAATGAATCTCTGTCATCATATACTCCATTAATATGACACTTTAACATTTTATTTACCATATGTCCTAAAAAATATGCTTTTTTTATTGGAGATGTACCTACATGTGGAAATAAATCATTAACGATTGTTTCAAATGTATATTTCAATTTACACTTGTTTGTTTTATATTTATTTACTTGAATACCATTTAAATATTTTGATATATATTCTAATGCTAGTTTTTGAGAATTAATTTGCTTTGCTTCGTCAATAGATGAATTTAATAAATCAACCATATCATAATTTAAATCTTTTGAAGTGTTATAAACAATTAACTCAACTATAGATTTATCTGATATGTAATTTAATGCTCTAAATAATATTACTATGGGAATATCTTGCTTAAATCTTTTCATTCGAATACGGATTACATTTCCTATTTGGTCATCTTTTGTTGCTTTCATTCTTACTATTACTTTTGAAACAACTGATGGATTGTTTGGTTCAACACTCCATATTTCTGCTTTGTCCGAAAATTTACTTTGAGATAATTTTTCTGGAAAACAACAAATTTTATTTTCCGCAACTTTTTCTTGACTAATAATTACTTTTTCACTTCCTTTAACTATAAAATATCCTCCATCATCCCACATACCTTCACCCATTTCACATTTTGTAAATGTACTTTGATTGTTTAAAACGCAAAATTTAGAACCTACCATAATTGGAATTCTTCCACATGGGAATTTTTCTAATGTTGGATGATTTTCTATTACTTTTTCTCCATTTTCTCTTATAGTAACTGTGCGATGATGAATGTCTAAACATATATTTCCTCCATATGTTAATTTTCTTAAACGAGCATCATCAGGATACATGTATTTATTTGGTTTGTCATATAATACTGGCTTACTAATATATATTTTACCAAATTCAATTTCATAAACTTCTCTATATAATTCTTTTTCTTCATCATATTTATCTTTATTATAAATTTTAACTGTACTAAATTCTTTTTCTCTTACTATTGCTTGAATATCTTTTTCCATAAAATAATTAAACGATTTTAAATGATGATTAATTAATACACTATCTTGCTTAAAAAATGTATCTATAACATCCCATGTGTTATTTTCCCAATCAAAATCATCTACGATTTTTTTAGTTGTCATCTATATTATTTAATATAATAAAATATCTTTAAGCTTTTTGATTTATTAATTTTTTAATAAAAAATAAATCAATTTTAATTTATTTTTTAATAATTTATTTTTTAATAATTTATTTTTAAATAATATTATAGAAAAGATATAATTAAATCAAATTAATCCTGGAAAATTTTTTAATAAATTTTTAGCACTTAATCCACTATTTGAAACATGTTCCAAATGTTGATAATCATGATTTATAATTATTTTTTTTGATAATTGAGGTTGATTTTTACTTAATAATAATATTAAAGGAGTATCTCCATATTGATTAACTACATGTGTTTCAATATTTTTTTTATCCAATATTTTATCAATAATATCATAAAAATCTAAATTAATACAAATCATCAATGCACTATCATTATATTTATTTTTAAAATTTAAATTATGAATATTTATTTTTGTTAATATTCTTTTAGAAAGTTCTTTCATACCACAAACAATAGCACATATTAATAATGTATTGCCATCATTGTTTATAATATTTACGTCAATTATGTCTTCATTGTCATCAAACATTTTTAAACATAATTCTTCTATACCATAATTAATTGCTAAAAGTAAAGTTGTATCCCCTTCAGTATTTTGAACATTAATATCATAATATTTATTATTTACAATTTCATAAACTAGATTCCATTGCCCTTTATTCATTGCTAAAAATAAAGCAGTGTCAAAATTTTTATTAATATGTTTAACGAAATTTTCGGAACCATATTTAATTAATAAATAAGATAGACTAAACATATCATTTGTTAAGGCTAATATTAAACTTGTATTATTATCTGAATTAATGATTTCGTAATTAGATGTTCCTTTAGCAATCATTTGTTTAGCAATATCTTCTTGTCCTTTTAAAATAGCATGAAATAATGATATATCTCCATGTGAATTAATAGTAGAATTAGTTTTATTATTTTTTACTATTTTTTGAGCAACATCATAGAAATCATTATTTAATGCATATAATAAAGCATTATCTCCTACATTTGATACATGTTCTGTATTTACACCTTTATCTATTAATAAATTAGCTAAATTTCTTAATCTTTTAGTTATACATAATGTAATTGCATCAAATCCATGTTTATTAACATAATTCATATTAACATTAAATTTTGAAACCATTTTAATAGCTAAATCTTCTTTTAAACTATCAATGGCTATTAATAATATACTATCACCATGCATATTTATATGATTCACATGAATAGTATTAAAATCCAATAAAGTACTTATTACTTTATCATATCCATATTTAAAAGCAATGCTTAATGCTGAATCACCATGTTTGTCTATATAATTAATATCTTTAATTCCTTTTTGAATAATAAAATAAGCTAAATCATCATAATATTTTTTTAATGATAATAATAATGTATTATTTCCTAAATAATCTACTTGGTCAATTCCATTATTCAGTCTTTTTAAAATTTCAATAGCTTCTAATGTTAATCCATGATGAATTGTTAATAATAATGCGTTTTCTTTTTTTTCATTAATATATGTTAAATCTGATGTTTGAATAAGTGATTGTATGTATGGTAAATTTTTATTTTCTTGTGTTAAAGCATTTACTAATTCAGCCATTTATAAAATAAAATAAGTAAAAAAAAATTAATTTATAAATTAATTTATAAATTATTATAAATTATTTTATAAATTATTTTTATTTTTTAAAAAATTTGATTAGAATATAAAATTACTAATTTTTAATATTAATTTTTAAAATTATATGGAAATCCTCTCAACGATTCACTTAATTTTATTTCCGAAGTATATCCAAATGAATTTTTCATTTGAAGTATATTCTTATTTGTTTGATATCTTAATTCTTGAATTCCTTCATAAATTTTTAAAGATGATTGTTCAATAACTTTATCTTCTTGTTCTGTATTAATAGATGCTATTTCCCATAACATTAATTCTGTTATATCAAAAGTTGATAAAATTAAATTTGCTAATTGTTTATCAAAATTGTGTTTTTTATATCTTTGATGAATAATTTGCTTAAATCTTTTTTCATTAATATTTTTATTTAAAAATTCATGTCTATAATCTTTATTTAAATTATTGGTTATAGTTGAATCTATTTTTCGAACATAATTATTTCTGTAATATTGACGAAATTCAGCAACTGTTCTATGCAAATTTTGAACTATTCTTTTATATTCTATTAAAAATTTATTAGTTAATAATTGAAGTGGTGGAATTGGATTTCTACATTCACCTCCATTATTTCCATTTACATTATTTCTATAAATGTCTGCTAACTCTGGATTATTTTGAAAAAACGTATGTGCATGTGGGTTATGTACAATACCTTTTTCAATTTGACCTGTTTTCCAGGAAAATGCTGTACCACATTTAACGCAAAACATTTGGTCACAACCAGATATTTTTGAAATAAATTCTCCACATGATGGACATGTTTTTGATTCTTCCTTAATTTTTTTAAATGTTTCTATTTGTTCTTCATTACATTCATGAATTTCATCTGGGTTAGTTTTATCAAGCAAAATATAGCATTTTTTACATGTTTCTTGAGTACATAAACCACATTTAAATTGATTATCTAAAAATCCATGACATTCTTGTGAAGGACATTGATAATTAGAAATGTACTTTGTTTTATTAATAGGTTTTCTTAAATTTGATTTCTCTAAATATAATTTATCTACAGCATTTCGGTATTTTTGATATTCTTTTTTAATAATTATGTCTAATCTTTTTATTTCATTTTCAATAGCTATTTCAGCCATATCATCTTTAAATCTTTGTTTTTCAATATCAATTAATACATTTTCTTTATGTTTTTTATATGGACCAAAAATCCATTTTTTATCAAATTGACTTAAAAATGATTCATATTCAATGAAGTTTTTACAATTCATGCAATGTTCTTCTTGTACAGAATTTAGTAAATATTTTTTAGAACAATCTATACAAACATCAAAATTACATTCATTATTAGAACAATTAAATATTTTACTTATACTTTTTCCGGTACAACATACAAAACAATCTTTTTTAGCAATAGAAGTAAATTCTGTCATAATGATAATGTTTATTATTTTTTTAAATAATAAATTAATCAATTTTTTAATTTATTATTAATAATTTTTATTGTTTTATTGTTTTTATTTTAAATTTATATATATATTAGATATAATGGCAAAGAATAATTTAATCTCAACTTTACATATAAAAGATAAGGTTTTAATTTTATTTATATTAATTATTTTATTCACTTTTTTATATTATTTATTTGACGATACTAATTTTGGTGGTATCAGTAATATACAAGAACTTATTAAAGAAGAATTAATTAAAACAACTATCAAAGATAAAATAAAAGAAAAATTTCAAAATTTAAATTTAAATGATAATGTAAAAATCAACAATCATTACTTTCATTCTGAAATTGACGAAGATATTGAAATTAATATATCTTCAAAAGATGATAAAGCTATTGATGATACTGCTAAAGAAATAAAAAAAGCTGTTGAAAATACTGAATTAAGACAAGAAAAAATTAAACCCAATATTTATCAAAAATTATTTAATAGATTCTATTTTTCTGTTATTACTGCTACAACATTAGGTTATGGTGATATTTATCCTATTACAATACCTGTTAAAGTTTTAACTATGTTACAAACATTAAGTACTATTGTTTTAATTTTACTTTAATTTGTTGGTTTTTATATTTTAGATTTTGTTTATATTTTATTTAAAATATATTTATTTTAATTAATGAATGAAAAATTAAATATTTTTATAGGTTTTGATAGTTCTAATTATGGTCAAGAATTAGCTTATGAAGTTTGTAAAAGATCTATAGAAAAAAATTGTAAAAATAAACATAAATTAGTTTTTCATAAAATGGTTAAATCTGAAATGATTGAAAGAAATATTTTTAAAAGAACTGATAAAGATGGTGCTACAGAATTTACTTATACAAGATTTTTTGTTCCCTATTTATCAGGTTATAAAGGATATTCATTATTTTGTGATAGTGACTTTTTATGGTTATGTGATGTAGAAGAATTATTTAATCAATATATTGATGAATCAAAAGCATTAAGTTGTGTTTATCATCAATATCAAAATTGCAATGACCGCTTAAAAATGGATAATCAAGTTCAATTATGGTATCCTAGAAAAAATTGGTCCAGTTTAATTTTATTCAATAATTCTCATCCTTCTACTTGTAAATTAACTTTAAATATAGTAAATACTCAAAGTCCAGCTTGGCTTCATAGATTTGAATGGGCTAATGATGACGAAATAATTGAAATACCTAAAGATTATAATTATTTAGTAGATTATTATTATGACGGAAATATTAAAGCACTTCATTATACAGATGGTGGTCCATGGCATCCTGGATATGAAAATGTTAGTTATGGAAATTTATGGCTGGAATATTTAAATGTAGAAGAAAAAGAAAGAATGGAATTTTTAAGAATAACGAATTATAAATAAAAATTTTTAAATAAAATAATAATTTAAGTAAATTATTTGGTAATAGAAATATAAATTTATTTATATTTTAATGTTTAAAAATTTATATTTATTTATAAGATTAATAAAATAAATATTTAGATCAATTTTTTGATATATTTAGTAATGCTCATTTTTTACAAATGGATAGTTTAATGGAATTATTAATAAAAAGATTCATTGATTTAAAAATATATACTACTTATTTTGATTAATAACAATTTAATTAATTTTTTTTAAAAATATAATATTTTCATTAAAATATTATATATATATATATGCCAACAGTAACTGAGTTAAAAGAAATGTGTAAAAAAAGAAAATTAAAAAATTAT
>Ga0209600_1001931_pt1 | contig 12662 bp, 14 predicted proteins | sample COGITO_mtgs_1104_FD_185518 | JGI IMG/M metagenome (GOLD analysis project Ga0209600, IMG submission 185518) | Pelagic marine microbial communities from North Sea - COGITO_mtgs_110421 (SPAdes) (version 2) | ecosystem: Environmental > Aquatic > Marine > Epipelagic ... | reverse complement strand
ACATTGAGAGCAACATAAACACCTTTTACAGCATCTACTAATGGACGGCTATATCATCGTACTCCCCGAAGGAACGCTAACAAGCGAACACCGAGCCAAAGCCATAACGCGCGAACTGTACAACATCACAGCGCCGTTGGTCACTCAGGAACCGTATCAAAAGGATGGCACGGTCTTCGGCGTTATCGAACACCCTGACGGCATTCAATTCGCTTTGCAGGTAGACACGGAATACAACATCCCCGTCAGCCCTATGGCGACGCTTGAGAAGCTAATCACCCTAATGCTCGAATTGAGCGAGGTAGAAATACGACAGCTTTCGAGCTACGTCCTCAACGCGCAAGCCTTTCCGTTTGGGGCAATCGTTCCCAGCACTACGACCGTAAGAGACCAAGCGTATATGGTCGAACACGGTTGGTTCCCTGAAGATCCCGAATTATGAAAATACTAAAAGTCCTCCTCCTCTTTATTCTCGCTATGGTAGCAATTCCCGTCGGGATCGTGTACTCGTTTGGCGAGTCGCTTTACTTTATCGCCTCAGATATCCTCAGAAGCATTTGGAGAGCCATATACGACCTCTTTAGAGACGTTTCGACCATTGTCTCCGTTACGGCATCAAAGTTCCTTAATCGGCTTCTAATGGATAAAGGCGTACCTTTTGGTAATCATTCCGTTTCTGCTGTCCTGGGAGCCAACCAACGAGAGAAGACGCTCACGCGCTTGGGGGTATGGCTTACCTCGTTACTCGATAGCGTAGAAGACGACCATTGCCGCAAGGCTTCGGAGAGGGCGGGCATATGAAAAACCTCAACGCGGTACTCACCAAATTCGCGGATGAAGTTGTCAAGTCGGCAAAGCGTCATCTCGGAGGGAGGAAGATAGGGAAGAACAAGAGCTACGGAGTAGCGTCTGGAACGCTCAAGCGTTCTCTTTCTTACCGCATCCGCGTACAAGGCGACACGATCAAATCAATCACCTTTGGGGCAAAAGGCAAAGCCAATAAATACGCGGCCTTTTTGCATTGGGGAGTAAACGGCACACGGAAGAATCAGAAGTCGCCTTTCTTTAAATTCAAGAAGCAACCTCCTTCTTCGGTATTTGTTCCGTGGATCAAAGCGAAGGGGATTAAGCTCAGAGATAAAAAAGGGCGATTTAAAAAGCAGACGGAAAGCAACGTCAACTCTTTGGCCTTCCTCATAGCTCGCTCGGTCAAACGTAAGGGAATCGTTGGTCTTCGGTTTTATGAGAAAGCCTTTACAGCCGTTTCCAAGCGATTCGATAAGAAGATGGGCGACGCAATAGCGGAAGACATTAAAGATAAGTTCAAGTTGAAACTCGGTAACATCACAATAAAATGAGCGCGGTATTTGTAGACTCTCCCGGCGAGAATTGGTTCCCAGCAGGGCAACGCTTGATATATACCCTCGGTTCTCAAACGACACCCCTCGACGCGGCCTATCGTTTCATTATCCAAGTAGAAGAGAACGGGACGGAGATATCGAAAATCTACCTCACCCCCAACCCGAACGAACGCTCGTTCTTTGATTTGTCCGAAGTCGTAAAGGGGAGGACGGAAGTCGATCCGTTTCGATACAACACTACGACGGCGATTCACAGCTTCAATAACCAACCGTTCACCCGCGCAAATAACGGAGTGAACCGCTATACGGTACGGGTGGGGTATTATGACGGCTCTGAGAACCTCGATGAAGATAACCAGACGCTCTACCTTGTCGATGGGTACGAGCAAATTTCGGACGGCCTTCACCCTTCATTTGCGGACTTCTACGGCACGCAATCCAACAGAAAGGTATGGCTCACGGATCGCGTTCCTTCGAACAACGTTATCGAAATAAAAGCGGGCATAGAAGACCAAGGGCTTGCGGCATTCCTCAATACCGACGATACAGGTTCGCTTATCGAGCGTCTTCTCTTTAAGATATACGACACTTCCGGCACGCTAGACGATACCTTGACGTATGACATAAACGCGACCAATGGGGGCTTAGTACCGTCTACCAATTGGGCGGCAAACGCAACAAACGTCAAAGGGAGTCTTCTTTATACCTACGCATACCCCGGAGCTTTTTCCGCACTTGTAACCGCCCTCAACGCTGTCGTGGGTGGGTGGAGTTATTACGACGTAATTCCTTCGACCGGGCTAAATGCGCAGACAGGAAACGTCCTTCGCGTGACGAACGACTGCCGATATACAAAGAACGAAGCCGTACAGCTCGGCTGGGCAAATACTCGCGGCGGGTGGGATTACCTCCGCTTTAACGGCAAAAAACAAAAGACCGTTTCCAGAGAAGAGAAGACCTATCGAAAGATCGTCGGCGATTACTCCGCTTCTACCTTCTCTTTTGGAACGAGCGAGAGGCAAGTCAAGCCCTACCAACTCGAAGCGAAAGAATCGTATCAACTGAACGGGATTCTCACTATCGAAGAAATTACGCTCATGCAGTATTGCCTTCGGTCGAAGAACGTCATGGCACGAATTGACGGCCTATGGGTTCCCGTCACGATAAAGACGAGTTCGATGCAAATCGAAGAGGAAACCGTCTCGAAGGTTTTTGTTATTACGTTCGACGTTGAACTTGCTCAAATCATCCGATGCTAAGACTTACGATAGAAGGCAATGAAATTGAGCTGTACGAGAACGAGCCGATAAACCTCTCGTATCAGTTTAGCAACCTCCAAGAAATCAACGCTTCGGCTTCGAGCTTCTCGCAGACCTTCCGCGTTCCGCTCACCAAGAAGAACCAAGACTACTTTGGGGCGGTCAATGAGTTTGGCCTCATAACTACATGGGATCCCAAAACGAAAGCCTCAGCCGAACTAACTTCAAGCACCATCCCGATAATGCGCGGCTTCATTCAAGTGAAGGGGGTGTACGTGCAGAAGGGTAAATACGCAGACGTTGAAATCGTTTTCTTCGGGGAGACGGCCAACCTCTCGCGGGATATCGGAGACGGGATGCTGACAGACCTCGACTTGTCTTCTTTTAACCATACGCTCAACGCGACAAATATCTCTGGAAGTTGGGGCGTTCCCGGTAGCTTGTCGAGCGGTGCGATACGTTACGGCTTACCCGACAAGGGGCAGAATTGGTTCGCCAATCAAACCGACAACATTTGGACAACATCAACCCCCCTTGAGCATGGGGATTTTACGCCCTACTTTAGAGCGTCGGAAATGATGACGCAAATCCTAACTACGGCGGGTTATACGTACTCTTCGACCTTTCTTTCAGGTTTAGACGACCTCTATCTTTTGGCAAATCGGGGAAGTCTTTCGGTTTTTGGTTACGACGCTACTTCAGGGGATCAAATCCCACCGGAGCAAGAAACGATGATTGTCGGACTCGACACCGATTTAACGGGTTTAAGCGCACACAACCCCGGAGCGGCGATAACGGCATGGAGCGAAACAACGCCCTTCTTTGATACAGGTTCGAACTTTTCCGGAGGCTCTACTTTTACCGCTCCTTTCCGCGCTTTCTATACGTTCCGAATCAATTTGTACGGTCGAACCAACGACACTACTCACGAATTCTCGATGGTATTGCAGAAGACCAGCGTAAGCCCTGCCGTAACCGTTTGGGATATTTTCAATGGCGACTATGCCGGCGCACTCTTTAACGATCAAGTTCACAACTTTACAAGCGACCCTATCCTCTTAAACACGGGGGATACGATAACGGTCTTTTATGAAATGGCAAATTCAGGCCATACGTTAAACCTCGACGGAGACAACACCATTTCCCCTCAATCGACTTGGTGGCAGGTTCTCGACATTACCTATCCAACATCCGGCCAAACGGTAGACGTAGCCGCCAATATGCCGAAGATGAAGCAAATCGATTTCGTGTCTGGTTTGCAAAAGATGTTCAACCTCGTATTCATCCCCGACAGAAACAACGCGAAGAAGCTCTATATCGAGCCGTTTAACGATTACCTCGCTTCAGGTACGACGAAGGACTGGACAAATAAGATAGACCTCTCAAAGGATATACAAATCCAACCGACGACAGACCTACAATCGCGTAAATACGATTGGACGCATTCCAACGGGAAGGATCTTGTTAACGACCTCGTGTTCAAAAATGCTTCGCGGGTTTATGGAAGGTATCGAGTTGATGACCCCGCTAACGACTTTGCTTCGGGAAGGAAAGAAATAAAATCGCCCTTCGCGCCTCACGTCGCCTCGTACATTCCCGGCACCCAATTTGCCGTTCACCGAATGTTGGTAGATACCGACCAACCAGACAAACGCATAAAAGACCCCCTCCCGCGTTTGGCCTTTTGGAACGGTCAGGAATCCGGAACGATATACTATCAGAACGACGCGAATATCGACTACTTATCGAGCATCCGTTACCCTGCCTTCTCGCAGTATTCCGACCTTGAGGCTACAATTACAGACGAAGACCTCGGATTCGGCGCGGAGCGCCCCTTTCATATAGTAGAAGCGAACCCCTTAAATACGCTTTACTACAAGTATTGGAGTCCCTTCGTAAACGAACTGTATTCTTCGGATGCTCGAAAGCTGACCGCCTTCTTCCGGCTTACGCGCTCCGAATTAGCGACGTTCGAATTCTCGGATAAAATCTACATAAAGGACACCTATTGGAGGATCCTATCTATCTCGTATGACGCGACAAGTGAAGACCTCGTGAAGGTGGAGATGCTTAAAGTCTTGGGGGATATTCGGGACTGCACTTGGCTTCCTATATCTATCGACAAATCGAACGGACAGATTCGCTTTGAAAACGTCGCAGGTACGAAGGTATATCAACTAAGCCCGAACTTTAGTTCGTGTTGCACGAAGTACGGATATATCTACAACGAAACGAATCAACGCTGTTATCAACCTTTTGAGCAATGAGGAATCTCGACAACCATCGTTATATAGGAGAGGCGATTCAACTGCTCCAGAACAAAGGCGAGAAGACGAAAGTCCCCCTTTGGTTTAAGGCCTTGGATTGGTTTCTCGCTATTGTCTACATCTCAGGGGTTTGCTTCCTCCTCTTTAAAACTACCTCATGGCTACTCAACAAGATATTCTTCTAAAGTTTTCTGCCGATACCGGAAACGTTGACTCGGCTATACAAGACGTTCAAGGAGGAGTCGAGAAGACAGATACAGCCGTCGGAGGGTTGACCAATCAACTCGACAAAATGTCGGGAGGAGCTATAACGGGCTTCCGGAATTTTACAGCGGGAATCAAAACGGGGGTAACGGGTTTGAAATCCTTTAAGGTTGCTCTTGCCGCGACCGGAATCGGATTACTTGTAGTTGCTATCGCTTCACTCGTTTCGTACTTCCGAAGCACGAAGGAGGGAGCTGAGAAACTTAAAGTTATTATGTCAACGCTCGGAGCGGTTGTTGACGTTATCCGCGACCGCGTTTCGGAAATGGGAAAGATCCTTTTCGAAGCTATATCCAACCCGCAGGAGACTATCAAAAATCTGGGTAAGCTCATTAAGGAGAACTTAATGAATCGCTTCGAAGGAATGCTCGAACTCATTCCGGCAGTAGGCACGGCGATTAGTCTCGCTTTAAAAGGCAAGTTTTCGGAGGCCGGGAAGGTTGCCACCGATGCGGCTGGCAAGGTGTTCTTAGGCGTTGAGTCGGTTACGGATGCCGTAGGTAAGGCGGGTGAAGCTATCGCCGATTTGACGGAGGAAATAAAAAAAGAAGCTCAAGCGGCCGCCGATTTAGAGAAAGCACTCAACAAGCTGAAAGATGAAGAGAGAGACTTCATAAAGCAACGAGCGGAGACCAATAAACAAATCGCAGAAGCGAGGTTATTAGCGGAAGACGACACGCTTGCAATAGAGGAAAGAATCGAAGCCCTTCAAAGATCGGTTGATTTGGAGCAACAAACAGTCGACGAACAACTGCGTCTAGCAGAAGAGAGGGCTCGCATTACGAGGGAGCAAGTCGCCCTCGGTGAAAGTACTGAGGAAGACTTGCAACGGGTTGCAGAAGCTGAAGCGGCGGTAATCGACTTGCAGACAGCATCTCTAAAAACTCAAAAGCGACTGCAAACGGAACTGAATTCGTTAAAAGCGGAGGCAACTGCCGCTCAAAAAGCCGAAAGCGAGAAAGAAAAGAAGCGGATAAAAGATGAGCAAGAAGCAAGGGAGAAGGCCTACCAAGACCAACTCAAAGCAAAGCAAACTCTCGAAGACGAGCTATATAGAGAGTCTTTAAACGCGAGAGAGCAAGAAGAACTCGCTTTGATGCAGGAGTTTGATATGCGCGTAGCTCTCGCTGGTGACGACGAAGGACTTATACAAGCGGCGACCGAATCGTTTAATCAAAAAATTAAATCGATTGATGATAAATATCGCAAGCAAAAAGCGGATGCAGATAAAGCGCAAAGAGACGCAGACGATGTCGCAAATGCTAAAAAAATAAAGGAAGAAGAAAAAGTTCAACAAGCGAAATTCCAGATTGCCTCTCAGGGGATTGCCGCTGTTTCTGCTTTATCAACTGCGTTCGCATCTAAAGACGAGGCAAACGCGGAACGACAATTCAAAATTCAAAAGGCGTTGAGCCTTGCAAGTGCAACGGTATCAGCGACTGAGGCAGTTGTAAACGCTTATAAGAGTGCCAAAGCAAACCCTGTTTTTGGCGCGATTCCCGGATACGCTGGGGCTCAAGCCGCTTTTGCCGCCGCTTTTGGTGTCGCACAAGTCGCAACGATAGCGAGGTCAAAATTCAAAGCACCCGCCAAAGTACAAACTCCGTCCGGAGGTGGTGGAGGGGGAGGATCTGCACCAACACCAACAGCCCCACAGCTCGACCTCGGCTTCTTAGGAGGTGGAGCAGGGCAGACGGGTATCCGGACTTACGTTGTCTCTTCAGAAGTAAGCAACAGCCAACAGGCAAACCAACGAATAAACGACCAAGCGTCACTTGTAGGATGAACATATTAGAACTCATAATCGACGAAGAAGCGGAGATGTACGGAATCGACGCGATATCTCTCGTAGAGCAACCCGCCATCGAAAGCGATTGGGTGGCCCTAAAGAACCAGCAACTCCAATTCAAAACGCAAGACGAAGAGAAGCGGCTCATTATGGGCGCGGCTCTTATTCCCGATAAGCCTATCTATCGAAAGACGGGCGAAGAGGAATATTACGTCTATTTTTCAAAGAAGACCGTCCGAAGGGCGATGGAGCTTTACTTCAAGAACGGCAACCAAGCGAACGCTACGCTTGAACACGAGCATAAAATCAACGGCCTGCACCTCGTGGAGAGTTGGATCGTAGAAGGAGAGCAAGACAAGTCGCGGATATATGGCCTCGATGTACCCGTAGGAACTTGGATGGTTTCGATGAAGGTAGAGAACGACGCGATATGGGAGAAGTTCGTTAAGGAAGGCGCGGTGAAAGGCTTCTCTATTGAGGGGTATTTCGCTAACAAGTACGAACTCGCAAAGGCTACCGTAAAAAAAGACAAGCGATATAAAGAGGGACAGCGCGTAGTCATGGAGTCTTATAGCGATTACCCTGACGCGGTGAAGAACAACGCAAAGAGGGGCATAGAATTGAACGAGAAGCAGGGTAATAAATGCGCTACGCAAACGGGAAAGGTACGCGCTCAACAGCTCGCCAACGGCGAACCCATCTCGCAAGAAACCATCGAACGAATGTACTCTTATCTCTCAAGGGCGGGGGAGTATTACGACCCCAACAGCACGACCGAATGTGGAACTATCTCGTATCTCTTATGGGGAGGGAAGGCGGGGCTTCGTTGGGCAAAATCCAAGCTGACCGAATTAGAGCTTCTCTCAGCCGTTGAAATCGAACTCGGTATAGAATACCTCTCAGAAAAACTTAAGAGTAAGGAATGACCCTTTAAAATCGTTATTAATACAAATCCCTCGAAGATGACTCTAAAAGAACGCATCTCCGACTTGTTCGAAAAATACTCCGTTGAATTGGAGGTCGAAACTAAGGAGGAGGTAAAATTTGCAACTGCTACGCTTGACAGCGGGCAAGAAATCCAAACCGACGCGGAAGCCTTCGCCGTCGGTGTTTCTGTTTTCGTAGTAAATGACGAAGGCGAACAAATCCCTCTCCCAGACGGAGACTACACCCTTGCCGACGGCTCTATGTTAGTAGTAGCAGAAGGTGCCGTTTCTGAAGTAAGAGAAGCCGAAGCCGCTCCAGAGGTAGAGGCCGAAGAAGACAAGGAAGAAGAAATGCAGGCTCAAGAAGTCGAAGCGTCTTCCGAGGTATTAACACGCGAAGCGGTCGCCGGTATGATTGCCGAAGCCGTCGCAGAAGCGAAGAAAGAATTCAGCTCTCAAATTAAAGAGCGAGACGCGAAGATTACCGAGTTGAGCAAGCAAGCCTCAAAGTCAATCTCTCGCGCACCTAAGATGGAGATAAAAGCTCCTGTCGACATGACCAAGTTATCAATGAAGGAGCGCATCGCCGCGATCCAAAATCAATTCTCTAAATAATGGCTAACGCTGTAATTACTTCAAACTACGCAGGAACCGCGGCTCTACCTTACGTCGCTCCTGCTATCCTCTCTGGCGATACCATTGCAAATGGTTACGTCGAGGTTCTCGAAAATGTCCGATACAAAGCCAACCTTCGCAAGTTCGACGGCGTTGCTTTGCAAGCGGCTGATTGTGAATTCTCAAACTCAGGAGGCTCTTTAACTTTGAGCGATGTTGTATTGACTACAACAGCTCTCCAAGTCAACGAGCAAGTCTGCAACAAAGACCTTCGTACTGCATGGGAAGCCGAGCAGATGCGCGGTCAATCGTCAAACTCACCTGCTGACTTCCAAGCGTTCGCCGCTCAGTACGTAGCCGCAAAGGTTGCCGAAGGAGTTGAACGTAACTTGTGGCACGGTAACTTCAATCACACCGACGGCACAACAGGAGGAGCAACTTACACGAGCTTTAACGGTATCTGCCGACTCTTGGTTGACGGATATAACGCGGGCACGATGCAACAGCTTGCAGGTGCAACAGACGCGACGAATATCCTTGGTCGTTTGGCAGGTTTAGCCGCTGAAGCCCCTCTCGCTATCGCAGGAGACCCAGACGCGAAAATCTTCATGTCACGAGCGATGAAGCAACTTTACTTCACAGCTTTGGCTGGCACTACTGAGTTGACTTTCCACGCCGCAGAAGCCGCTAATTTCTACAACGGCTATGAAATTATCACACCGGGTGGAATGGCAAACGATGCGTTTATCTTGTCGAAGAAAGAGAACCTGTACTTCGGAACGGACCTCTTGACGGATCACATCGAAGCGGCTGTTTTGAACTTGATGGGCGTAACGGGTGACGATGTTACTCGAATCATCATGAAGTTCAGCGCAGGTACTCAAATCGTAGACGCTCCGTCTGCTGGTTTCGCTTACCGCATATCCTAATTAATCGGGGAGGGGCTTTAAATCCCTCCCCTTAATTCCTCAAAATATGGCTTGTAGTATTACAGTTTCGGGGCGTTCCTTCCCCTGTAAAGATAAAATCGGAGGAATCAAAAGGGTTTGGATTGCTCAATTCGAGGCCGACGAATGGGGTACTATTGCCGCAGGAGTTATCCCCGGAGCGGGAGCGAATGGCGACGCGAGTACTCCCGTTGTATTCAAGAATTTCGAACTCACTAAGAACACGGGTTCGTTTCAACAAACCGTTACCTCTTCCGTTGAGAATGGTACTGTCTTCTTCTCGCAAGTCGTGGAGTTGACTATGCCCAACCTTGACGCGGTAGATAATACGGAAATCTACGAACTTATGAAGGGTCGTTTGTCTATCATAATTCAAGACAACAACGATAACTATATCCTCATGGGTCACACGACCGGAGCGGAAGCGACGGGAGGCACAGTAGGAACGGGAACGGCAAAGGGTGACCTGAACGGCTATCAGTTGCAATTCACAGCGGAAGAAGCTATTCCAGCTCCTTTCGTTTCGTCTTCGGATTCGCTCCTCACGTTTACGACTGTTTGATTTTCCTTTTTGGTTTTAGGTTAAAAGGACGGGGGAGGGCGCAAGTCCTCCCCTTTTTTATTCTCAAATGATACACCTCAACCCCAATTCAGCCACCGAGCAATTTATCTACCTGACGCTTCAGGAGATGAAAAAAGACCTCGACCCGTTTACCCATTATTTGATAATTTTGGAGAACATGGCAAGCACGGATAAACACGCCTTCGTTGGAGATGTAGAAGTTGACAACGCTCGATATACAAAAATCAGCGTCTACACGAACCAACCTCTCGGAACGGCAAGCCGTGTCCTCTTAACTGAAACGGGGTTCTATACGTATAAAGCATACGGCCAAAACAGCTCAACGAACCTCAATGCTACCGATGCTTCGGTAGTTGGTTTACTTGAGCAAGGGACGTTGAATGTAGTCGGCGCGACAGGTTACACGATCCCAGACATAACAATCCCCGATAACGTCATATATTACGAGTAATGGAATTAATACAACTCAACCAATACCAAGAGCGGAGCTACGCAGAGACTGCCAGCCGCGAAGGTTTCGTGAATTACGGGGCAGACAATCTCTTTCCTCAGTACCTCGTTGACCTCTTTCATTCGTCCGCTACTCACAACGCATTGTCAACAACTATTGCGATGATGATCTTTGGCGAAGGGTTCGACGCTTCGAGCTTAGAAGGTCGCCTCGCTTTTGACCAATGGAATTTGAACGACGAACTCCGAAAGGCTTGTCTCGACTTTAAGATTCAGGGCGGCTTTGCTCTCGAAATCAATTGGTCGCTTGATAGGACGACTATCGCCAACGTCTCGCACTTGCCCTTTGAGAATATCCGTTCGGGCTTTGTCAATGAGGATGAAATCGTAGAAACGTATTACTACTCTAAAGACTGGAGCAATAAGCAAGAGGAGCAGGTCGAAATTCACCGCTTCCACAAGGAGATGAACATCGAATTTCCTACTCAAATTCTATACGTGAAGCCCTTCTCTCCGGGGTCTTTCTACTATCCCAAGCCGGACTATATCGGCTCAATTAACTACATCGAACTCGATAAAGAAATAGGGGTCTACCATATCAACAACATTAAGAACGGAATGAGTCCTTCGTTCTCAATTCACTTTAAGAACGGTATCCCTCCGCAAGAGGAGCGCAATCGAATCCGAATGGATATCGAACGACAGCTTGCAGGAGCAAGCAACGCGGGGAAGTTCATCGTCACGTACTCAGACGATCCCGAAAGAAAGCCAGACTTCGAGCCATTCCAATTGTCGGACGCTCACAATCAATACCAATTCCTTTCCGAAGAAGTGACCTCGAAGATTATGGTCGGTCACCGCGTTACGTCGCCTCAGATGTTTGGGGTATCCGTGCCGGGTAAGTTAGGGGGCGGTGGAGAGCTTGCAGAGGCTTCAGAGCTATTCGAAAGGAACGTCATAGCCCCAGCGAGGCAAGTCGTCACAGAGGCCGTTAAAACGCTTCTAAACGCTTCGGGAATAGAAAGCCAACTCGTAACGCTTTCCTCTGAAGAAATCAACCTCGACGAGTGCGTTGATTACCTAACGGAAAAAGGCGAGGAGATGGGCGAAGAATGGGAGTTGATTGATGAGGTGGAGGTCGATTACGAACTCGAACAGACCAGAGACGCGCTTTTCGCTTTTGCGAAAGTACCAAGTAGCAAACCGCAAGCGGGGTCGGAGCAAGATACCGAGATTATTAAGGTACGTTATTCGTATGCTCCGGGGACTACCTCAGCAGATTCGCGGGAGTTTTGTAAGAAGATGGTATCTGCAAACCGCGTCTTTAGAAAGGAGGATATACTTGCCGCAGGAGATAGAGCCGTGAACCCCGGATGGGGGCCAAATGGCGCGGATACTTATTCCGTTTGGTTGTATAAGGGCGGTGGATCGTGTCACCATTTTTGGAAGCGTCAAACGTACCTCCGCAAGAACAACAAAAAAATCTCGGTCAATCAAGCGAAGAAATTGATTCGGGAAGCCGGGGTCGATGCAAAGCGACTCGAAGACAACAATAAAAAAGTAGCACAACGCCCGGTAGATATGCCGAACAACGGCTTTTTAAACCCTCGATAAATGGCACTCACTCCCGAAATCCTCTTCGTGAATCCCGACTATATTAAGCGGATCACCAACATAAACGGAAGCATCGAGGACGCTTACCTCGTTCCTTCAATTATCCTCGCTCAGGACAAGTATATCCAGCTCTATTTGGGGACTGACCTCCTCAATAAACTCAAGGCCGATATTCAAGCGGGTACGCTCTCCGGCGATTACGCCGTCCTCATGGATTCCTACGTCCGCAAGGCTACCCTTTGGTGGGCTATGGTCGAAATGATTCCTTCGCTTTATGTGAAGATGGATAACGGGTCTTTAGTTATTCGGATATCTGAAGACACTACGAGCATAACCCCGGACGATTTGCACCGAGAGGTTGAGCGGGCGCGACAAAATGCGCAGTTCTATACCTTCCGACTGTATGACTACCTCTGTAATAATTCCTCGCTGTTTCCCGAATACACTTCGAACACGGGGGCCGATATGCTTCCACAGCCTGCCGACTATTACCAGAGCGGAATGAGTATTTCGGGAAGCAGTAGATATCCGCGTTTGGTAGATTTAAGAGCGTTCTTCGGATGAGAAAGAACCGCAAAGAGAATATA
>Ga0209600_1001921_pt1 | contig 12713 bp, 9 predicted proteins | sample COGITO_mtgs_1104_FD_185518 | JGI IMG/M metagenome (GOLD analysis project Ga0209600, IMG submission 185518) | Pelagic marine microbial communities from North Sea - COGITO_mtgs_110421 (SPAdes) (version 2) | ecosystem: Environmental > Aquatic > Marine > Epipelagic ... | reverse complement strand
GTCGCTTCTAGTTCTTTCCAAAGGTCAATTTCAGACGCTGCATCAAAAGATGAGACGGCATATTTTGGTGTATCCAAGGACCGAAATATAATATTACGGTGATGCTTACCACGATCAGGTAATACTGGAGAGTACTCATAACCTGCAAAGGTCGTGAATTTTCCTGGCTCGTAATTACGCTCTGCAGAATCCAGAACCAATTGCCAAGTGCTTGCTGCATATTTCCGCTCTGCGGCACTGTCATTGTTAAATACGGTAAGGTCTCGCTTTGGCCCTCGATTACGTACCTCTAAAAAAGTGAAGAGTGAGGCACGGGCCATTTTATCGCAAACCTCTTGGGCCTCCTCGCTTTTGCTCGGGTCAAGGCAGGCTAGCCGACGCCCAAAACCCTCCGCATGGTCAGTCAGGGCGGCAAAATCTAGGGGTCGGGTAAGCTCCACTCGTTCACCGGACCTAAGCACAACACTGCGACCTTTGGCTACTTGGTATGCGGTATCCATATCAAACCTGTTGCCAAACAAATAAGCATCGACAGAGGCATTAGTATGGATATGAAGATCACCGAAGAACACATTGTTCAGTGGATTGGGTTGCTGAATTTCGAGGGCACTCCTTTGGGGGCGGTAGTATGACTCCTCGTTTTGAGTATTAGCTGAGGCAACAACTGCCTCTATATCCTCATCTGTGGTGGGTAAAACAAGCGTACCTGCAACCTGAACCGCTCGGTACCCGCCTACGGCTAACGCCACCACCACAACAAGACCAAGCACTTTCTTATACTGCATTTACTTATACCCACTCAATGAGTAATTCCCTCTGAAACCCTTTATTTATAGGGGTTTCAAAAAAGTTTGTATTAACTTTGTATAAGAGATATTTCATTTTGCACCCATATTTGTATCAAAAGATTATACAATGCTTTAGACACTGACTCAGTGTGTCTTGCTATCTTATATCCTTGTAGTATCAGCAGCTTAACATTTCTACTGTTGTAAAGTTTACAACTGCTAATGCCCTATGTAGCCGCAGAGTAGCCTTCTTGAGCAAATTTTGTTGCTACAGTTCCGCCAATGCCGGCACCGGCACCCAAAACTAAGCAAACTGGCTTCATGGTGACTTAGGTATCAGAAACAATTGTGGTTTTCATAGACTTTCCACTAAGTCCCCAAAAGAAACGTAAAGTTTTAACTGCTAACAGTCGAATTGTTTTATCGAAAAATGAAACCTCTGATATGCCTGATTTTACTTCACAAACTTGCTTACCTCTTATCAATTTCCCTGGCAGCACACCATTAGCTTTGCCATTTTCAGAAACTACTTGGCCATTTTTTATAATAGCAATATAACCCGTAGCATCTTGCACTAAACGCCTTCCACCTAAAGGAAGATCATGAATCATCGTGGGATGACTAACATTCAACTTATCAAAATCAATTATATTAATATCAGCTAACATGCCGGATTTTATTTCACCTCTATCAAATAAACCAAAAGTCTCAGCTGTATCTTTAGTTTGTTTTTTAATCAGCATCTCTAGTGGGAACTTTCTGCCTGCCTCTCTATCTCTTCCCCAATGTGAAATATTTGTTGTTGGCATGCTCGCATCACATATTAATCCACAATGAGCGCCACCATCGCTTCCGCCAGCAACTGATGACTTTAATTGATATGCCTGCTCAACAAAATCGAGCTTATATTTTTCATATGGCGTGAAAGCAGCATAAATTAAATTGGTGCCTTGGTTTTGAAGCATCTCATCATACATAACCTCAAACTCTGATATATTCTTTTTTGAAGCTATCGCAGCGATGCTATCTTCTTCTTTGGGTTCATAATTTGGAGGGGTCCCGAGGATAAATTGGGTTTTGTAGTTTGAGGTTAAAGTTGTGGGGAGTGCTACGTCTTGGGCAATTTCTTCTCTGGATTTATTGGAAGGGTTGTCTGCAAGTCTTGCTCTTATTTCTGATTCAAAGTCTGGTTCTTGACTAAGTAATTTCTCTTTAAAAAGGGGATCTTTTAAAATTTCGAGTTTTTTATCGATGGGTAGATCAGCTATTTCTTTGTAAGCAGGAAATTGTATAAATGGATTGACTGAAGTTTCCCAGCCAAACATTAAACCAACATTTCTACCTGGGAATTGGGGCCGAATATTCTTACCTTTGAGAAAGTGCTCCTCAGAAAATAAAATTGTTTTTACTGCATCGCCTTTGGTTTGTAGAAAGGTTAATCCACAATCACTTTTTTTTACATATTCCTGCATCCATGACATTTCCATCTCTTCATCCAGCCAATCAGATGTTATTTCTAGAGTTCCTTCTCCAGCTTTGTCGACTCCAAATGCAAGAGCCCTCATCTCTTCCGAGCTTGCTTCTGTACCAGGAACATATTTCCCATATATATCTCTGTGAAGGACTGTTCTGGAGGTGCTAAATCCTAAAGCCCCAGCCTCTATAGCCTCAGTAACAAGTTCTGACATTTTGCTGATCTCTTCATCAGATGCGTCTACTTGATTCTGGCATCTTTCATAACCCATTACATAACTTCTCAAGGGACCATGCCCCATCATAAAGCCAACATCCATAACGAATTCTTTTTTGTCGATGGCATCTAAAAATTCTGGAAAAGTTTCCCAATCCCAATCAATTCCTTCGTGTAGAGCTGAACCTGGGATATCTTCGACACCCTCCATTAATTGAATAAGGAAGTTTTCATCTCCAGGTCGCACAGGTGCAAATCCCACGCCACAATTTCCCATGACCGCAGTTGTCACACCATGCCAACTTGAAGGAGTAAGATATGGATCCCAGGATACCTGTCCGTCGTAGTGAGTATGAATATCAACCCAGCCAGGCGTTACCAAATTTCCTTTTGCATCAAACTCTTTTTTGCCCGAGCTCTCAATCTTCCCAACTGATGTAATTTTTCCATCATCGATAGCAATATCACCAAAGAATGGTTTTTTACCTGATCCATCTAAAATCTTGCCGTTACGTATTACAAGATCATGTAAATTATTTGTTTCCATAGTATTAATTTAACTCTAAGTTCATCATTAATATAGCTATAACTTAAACCATTTTTGTATTAAGTTTGTATCTGTAGGATCCTTATTTTATAGGGGTTTCAGAGTCACCCTTCATTCCCCTTCAGTAACAACAGATTTAGTAATAACAGACAAATCGAGAACAGCGCTCAACAGGATATGATTGTTTACCCTACTAGCCGAAACTCCATCCCCGACCACCACAAAGTTTATCAGGCAGCAACCGATGTTAGCTCAAGTTTCCCTTGCCATTGCTCTAACAGGTCTCTGTTATCACGATCCCACGGATGAAAATCCTTCCTGAAAAAGTCCTTGTATGCTGGCACATGTGCGCGGATGAAACCGGTCTTGCTAAACAAAAATTTGGACAGGCCCTTAAGTGTTGACCACGTCCACATCTGTTTGTCATGGCGCAATATCTTAAACGTCACTCTCAAGGTATCAATGAGCAAGGTAACCATTGCAAGGCGCATCACACGGGTGCGCATTTCATGGGATCCGCCAATCTGTTCGTAGACATCGAATGCCACAGACTTATGCTCAAGCTCCTCAAGGGCATGCCACTGCCAAAGTTTGCCAATAGGACCATCAATATTCTTTAATATGCGCCCTTCTAGCAAGCTCTCTCCAAAGCTTGCGGTAAAATGCTCCACTGACACCGTTGATGCCAATATGACCCGTGGCGTAATACGCGGATCATTGTTGCCCATCTCGATACGTCTTAAGAATACGCTCTCTAAATCATCGTAATCATAACCCCGTTGTTCACAGAGTATTTTGTTGTACTTTCGGTGCTCCCGGCTATGTATTCCCTCCTGCTTGTAAAACCCTTTCACGTCATTAAGAAGTTTTTCATCGGTTATGCGATCTTGGTAATGTCGAACAGAGTCAATAAAATTGCGCTCACCGCTAGGAAAACTCATGCTCATGGCATTGAATACTGCCGTTAAAAAAGGATCGTTGTCCGCCCAATCACTGGCCAGAGACTTTTCCAGTTCAAAATTCATGTTTCTTGGTTGAATTGTCACACCATTAGGGGTTTTAGAAATAGATCTTACTGCAGTCATTAGGGCGGCCTCATTTGTTTACAGCGATATAATACCCTCAAGATATCCTCATGCAGGGATATATTCGGTCATTAATGGGGATACTTTCATTCACAAGTGCTAGTATTTACACTCACATTTTGTAAACCGTCATCACCGAGGTAGCTAGTATGGCAGACCATCAGCCTCTTCAACCGATTTTCTTTCGACTGCTAACTCTTCTTGCAGAGGACGGTTTTACCCAAGAACAACTTTTTTTATCCGCTGAAGGACGGCAGTTAGGCGTATCAGACATAAGCCAAATAAAGCTAACTGACATACCAAAACTATTACAGGTGATGGCAAGTCTCACCAACGACGCAACATTAATGATGCGCCTAGGTGAGCGAACCGACATAACTAGCTTGGGTGCCTTTGGTTTTGCTTTGATGAGCTGTGCCAACCTTGGAGAAGCGCTAAAACTGCTCATTCGATACCATGCCATAACCGGCCCAGGGCCGAGGTTTCAACTACGACCCCACAATCTAGGCGTTATTCTGCGCATAGAGCTCGAATTGGGTAATCCCATTCAAAAACGCCTCATCACAGAGCTTGCCTTTTCAGAACTTCGCGCTGTTGGCGAGATTTTGATTAATCAAAAACTCACAAAAGGCGAGTTGCATTTGAATTACCCGTTGCCACCAGATATACCCAACTATGCCGCCCTATTCCCTATACCTGTGACCTTTAACCAACCCTATAGTCAACTGGTCATCCCGTGGGACATTGTTAACACCAAAGTCACCACCGCCAACCCTGCAGGGCATGTGATATTTCAGCAGCAGTGCGAAGATCTGTTGCGCAGTTTGAATAGAATAGAGAACTTCTCTGCGGCTATAAGGCGCATACTCATCAGTGCAGCGGGTGAATTTCCTGATATTAATCAGGTAGCAGATAAGCTACATGTAAGTGAGAGTACCCTTAGGCGACGCCTTGGTAATGAATCAACCAACTTTCGCGCGATATGTGATGAAGTACGTAACCTGCTGGCCTGTGAATACCTCTCCACCACCGAACTCACTGTTGCAGAAATTGCCAGCCTTTTGGATTATTCTGAGCCAGTGAGCTTTCGCCGAGCCTTTGTGCGATGGAATGGTATGACGCCAAGTGATTTCAGGACCCAGAGCTAGCCTTTAACTAGCCTGGGCAAATATCATCGTTAAAACGGCAGCGGCATCGGGTTACCGTTAAGTACTGCTTGCCCATCCTTCATGGTGAAGACTATTTCAAGATTCCCCTCTGCATTAACCGCGACCATCCCCTGTTGAGAGAGCATATCAACCATGGTTGAAGCTTGCTGGCCCGCCAACGCTTCAACTTCGGTGTCGGTCATCTGGCCTGATATCGCTGGGTTGTTTTTAAATTGGTTGTTAAGAGACACCTCAGCCACAAACAGAGCCATTGCTTTTTCAACTTCAAACTTAGAATCAACAACCACCTTAGATACCCAGAAGCCAGGATCTTCAATATTAGCGGGCAATCCGTTCACCCCAGCTACTTTAGTCAACATCTTGCCTGAAAAACCACCATCGCCGACAGTACCAGACATTTCCGTGATATTAAATGCTGGTGATACCTGTAGCTGAGGTAGTAGCTTACTCTCAAATTCACTTGCCATTTCCTCCAGCGCTAAAGGATTAGCCGACACCTCTTGCATAGCAATTATAAAACCCTTTTCTAGGTTTAGGAGCTCGGTTTTAACTACCAAATCCTCTGCAGTGAACTGGGGTGTCGTTATTTTTCCAACGCTGTAATTAAAATCTACATCCAACAATTGACCATCATCGCTCTGTTCAGAAACACCATCCATTACAATGTTGTCAATTGTTACAGTGCCACTCTGGCCTGTCGATGAGCCTATTATTAATGAGCCTATGTTAAACTCAAAAGTAGAGTCATAAAATGGATCGGTCATCATACTCGCCCATGAATCATCCACATCCATAACCAAAGACATTGAATTTATTTCAAACGCCGCAACCCCTAAATCCATAGCCAGTGAACCCATCTGACCTTTATAGTCTAAATGGCTCGATGACATAGACCCTTTGCCTGTCCAACCGCTGAATGAAATGCCATCCATTCCAATAACAGTAAACCCTTCAACCTTGTCTGCATAACCAACACTACCGAACAAACTCACATCCATAGCAAGACTGTAGAGCCTCTGGTCAACACTGTAGGTTAGTTTGTCACGCAACATTGACTCATCAACCTCAGCTTTTAGTGCCAGCAACCCCACACCTAACCCATTAAGGCTAAGAAATGGGCCATGTTGAGCGTTTACATTAATCGTTATTGAGAAATCTTCAAAAATTGCGGCAACTTCAGGGTTCGACGACATATCACCAAATATTGCTGGGTCAAGCCCAACACTGACCTTTGCCGATGTTGAAAACCAACCTGATTCAACACTAACAACCGTTGCTTGGTAGCCTGGTGCCTCGTTAATAGCAGCCACAGCTTCATTGATGTTTGTATTGGCGTCACTGCCGATAATCTTGGGCCCGATTAGACCTATAGCGGCAATGAGAAGAGCAATAATAGTGAATTTTTTCATGACACATCCCTGTTAGTCTATTTTTGAAGTTACTAAGTATAGACTATCTTTAGTGACTCCACCGAAACACACCCCAACTTAGCGTGCTAATAGATCAAATAGTACAAGTAAAAACCTCAACTAAAGCACATTAACAGTGATGTTACCGTCACTAATATTCCTGTGCAGGACTGGTTGTTTACCCTAGGGTTCCAAGACTTGGGCTTGCTATTAGTTTTGTCTATCCAAGCTCATGGGTATAAATGCAAAGTAATTTGTGTAAATGAGCAAAAATACATTAATTAGGGTTAGCACCACGCTGGTAAACAGGATATTTTCCATTACTACTCCTTAATCACTCTTCAGCGTTAGCTAAATCAAGTAAAAATGCGTACTGCTTAGCCCTATCTAGATAACTTTTATACCGGCCAGATTTTCCCCCATGCCCCACCTCCATGTCGGTATCAAGTAACAAACGGTTATTATCCGTTTTCATATCTCTAAGCTTCGCAACCCACTTTGCAGGCTCCCAATATTGCACCTGAGAATCGTGCAGGCCTGTTGTTACCAACAAGTGCGGGTAATCTTGCGCTTTGACTTGATCGTAGGGTGAATACGCCAACATGTAGTCATAGTAAGCTTTATCTTTGGGGTTACCCCACTCGTCAAATTCACCAGTGGTTAACGGGATAGACTCATCTAACATGGTAGTCACAACATCAACAAAAGGCACCGCAGCAATCACACCATGATAGAGCTCAGGCTCCATATTAATGACGCTTCCCATCAGCAAGCCCCCGGCACTACCACCCACTGCATAGACTTTTTTACTGTTGCCATAGCCTCTCTTAACCAAGGCTTTGGTGGCATCATTAAAATCAGTAAAGGTATTCATTTTGGTGAGCTTTTTGCCGTCTTCATACCAGGCACGGCCAAGCATTTTGCTGCCTCTTATATGAGAAATCGCGTACACCATTCCCCTGTCGAGCAGACTTAACCGAGAGATACTAAAGTAAGGATCAATCGTTGACCCGTAGGAACCATAGGCGTAGTTGAGCAAGGCGTTGGTACCATCTTTTTTAAAGCGATCTTTGCGGTACACAATTGAAACAGGTATTTTTTGCCCATCCCTTGCGTCAACCATTATCCGCTCACTTTTGTACTGGTCAGGCTTAAAGTCGCCAATCACCTTGTCTTGTTTTTTTAACTCACTGGCTTTTGTATCAACGTGATATTCATAGACTGAATCTGGTGTGTTCATACTGGAATAGCCGTAACGAAAGACACGTGAATCAGGGTCTGGGTTGTTGCTAAACCAAACGTCATAAGCCGCGTCATTAAAGCCAACCTCATCCAGCAGCTCACCGGCGTAATTTCTAATTCGTAGCTTTTCTACCCCGTTTAAACGCTCATTCACCACCATATAGCCATTAAATAGCTCAAAACTCTCAATTAGCGTATCTTCTCGGTGACCAACAAGCTCCTGCCAATGGTCTTTAGTGCCAACCTTGTCGTCTGCAACCTGCCAAATTCGCTCGTTTAACGCCTCGTAATCTGACTTAACATAAAAGTAATCGCCAATGTGATCAACTAAATAACTGTGGTCTGTCTCTCTTGGCAAAAATACTTCAAACGCACCGGTAGGCTTGTCTGCAGAAACAAAACTGTACTCGCTGCTCATAGTTGATGAAACACCAATGCCAATAAGTTTGTCTGAGCGCGTTTTAAAAATGCCTGTGTAAAAGGTCGTGTCTTTTTCTTCGTAAATGAGCTGGTCTTGGTCTTGAGATGTACCCAACTCATGCCTGTATACTTGGTATGGCAACAACGTTGTTGGGTGCTTGCGCACATAAAACAGAGTTTTGTTGTCATTTGCCCACACAATTTGCCCTGAGGTGTTTTCAATGACCTCAGGGTAAAACTCACCCGAGTCTAAATCCATAATACGAATTTTATATTGCCGGCGGCTAATGGTGTCCTCAGCAATGGCCATTAACTGGTCATTAGTGCTTATTTTCATGGCTGCCAAACTATAAAACTCATGGCCTTCAGCTCGTTTGTTTTCGTCTAATAGCAACTCTTGGGGCGCATCTAATGATCCCTTTTGGCGGATATAAATGGGGTAATCTTTACCCTCTTCATATTTGCTCCAGTACCAATAGCCGCTGTCAAAAACCGGAATTGACTCAACATTTGGCTCTAGTCTTGCGGTCATTTCTTCAAAAAGCTGCTCTTGCAACTCTGTGGTGTGGCTAAGTTGCGCCGCGGTATGCTCGTTTTCAGCATTTAAATAATCAAGAACGGCCTTGTTTTGGCGTGTGTCGTCTCGCAGCCAGTAATACTCATCATTTCTTTTATCACCGTGTATCGACATAAAATGATCAATTTTTTGCGCCCTTGGAGGCTCAGTCGCTGTATTACTAGTCGTCATATTTGCTTGCTCGGTGGCTGTTTTAGACTCGCTTATTGCTGCAGGTTTGTCACTGTTCTCACTACAACCTAACAACAGGCCAATGCATGCGGCCGCTAATAAAACTTGTTTCATCAAAGTATCCTTCTTGTAAATCTAACATGCGCTAAAAATTCAATGTGGCATATTGCCTTATTTTATTGGGTGATAGCAGTTCTTTAGTGCAATTTTATAAAATAAGAAGACCGGTTAATACAGATTAGATTTATTTATCCACACTATTTTTTTCAAGTGTGAGGCGCTTCACAGCCTCTGGCACTTTAAAGGGCGCCAGCTCTTTTACTGCGCGCCAGGGGTATAGGAGCACGTTGCCTTTTTTGTACCATACAAGCTTGTTGAGTTGCTGTGTGGCGGTGTTGTAGCCCACGGCGAAGAGTTCGTCGTAGCGGTCTGTGTTGTCTCGTAGGCTAAAGTTGCTCACATCCATTGATATAAGCAGGTCTGCGCTTTCGAGCTGGTCTCTTGTGTGATGGCTTACGGCTATTTCAAAGGCGTTGCGCATAACATCTAGCACGTGGCTTATATCTGAATAGTGGCTGGCGCTGTTGAGGTGGCTGGCAATTGTTACCCCTGCCCCCATAGCTTGTAGGGCCTCGATGGGTACGTTTTGCACTAGGCCGCCATCGACAAGGGTTCTGGTGCCAATTTGTACGGGAATATAAATACCCGGTATGGCAGCGGAGGCACAGACAGCATCGGCTACTGAGCCCTGAGTGAGTATGATTTCTTCGCCAGTTTTAATGTCTGTGGCCACGATAGAGAGGGGTATGTTGGCCTCTTCAATATTTACCTCACCGAGGTATTCCACCATAAGATCTCTAAGAGACTCGGTGCTAAAAAAGCCGGTTTTGCTGAGTTTAAATGAGGTGACCTTAGACATGGTAAGACGCTTTGCCAGGCCGCCTATGCTGTCTACATCAATGTTAAAGGCATAGAGTGCGGCAACAATGGCCCCAACGCTGGTGCCGGCGATGTAGCGTATATCTACGTTGTTGTCTTCTAGTGCTTTTAAAACCCCTACGTGGGCGATCCCTTTTGCGGCTCCACCACCCAGTGCAAGTCCAATTTTTGTGTTAAAGAGTTGTTTTGCCATGGTGCTAAGTTTAGCCCTTATTGGTTAGAAAATACGTTATTTAATACCTGCCTAAGAATCGGCAGTAAGTCTGGCTGTGATTCCTGAGCGTCTATTGCGTATCCAGTAAATACAGCGACAATATCTTTGTCAGGATTCACTAATAGACCTTGACCTGCCCAGCCGCCCTTGTAGAAATCATGATTGCTATAAATGGCATCCCACTGGTACACCGAGTGGGAAAAATCATTGGGCAGCATGTTAGCCGCCCTTGCCTTTTGCCATAAGTTAGGGTTTCCATCGTTACGAATAAGTCCCACTATCCGGTCAGAGATAATCTTGTGGTCGGTTACCTTATGGTAACTTGGGGTATATAGAAGGCCGAAGCGCGCTACATCTCGGAGTTGAGCTAGCAAACCTCCGTGCGTGTTAGGCACACCATAACGAGGTGCGAGCAATGCTGCATCACCTTCCGCACCAATGTTCTGCCAAATCTCCTTGCTTAATGCATCTTGAAATGGCATCCCCATAAGCTCTTCGACCAACCAACTTAATATAAACGTGTTAACTCCTGAATATTGAAACTCCTCACCCTGAGGTTGCTTCACTCCAGGCTTAAGTGCGGCGATCATGCTATAGGGACTCTGGCCTGATTTCTCGGTCCAGTAGCCGTCACCGATGGTAGTTGAGTATTGGTAATAGCAGGATGTTTGATCAATATACTCCTCTGGGCAATTGAGACCGGTAGCCATATCAAGTAGATTACGGACGCTAATAGTCGCAAAGTCCGAACTCAAAAGCGCTGGTATATACCGACTAATAGGCTGGCTGACATCAACTTGATCTCGGTCCTCAAGAATACCTATCAATGCCGACACCATGACCTTGGTGACTGACCAGAAAATGGGCTTTTCATAGGGTTGTTGATTGGGGTAGTACTCAAAGACCACATCGCCTTTGTGCAATATAACAATGCTCATAGTGGTAGACTTATCACTGTCTAAAAAGTCTTTAAAACCCATGCTGCCACTATTTGATTTGGTATGTCGCTCATAGGCCGCTGGGCTAATGTGCGCACCTGCCCTTCGCGATAAACGTTAACTGTAGGCATAAAGCGATGGAGGTTTTTGAAGTTCCAGGCCTGATCTTCGCCATATACGTTCCACCAGACATCATCTGCTGGCAATTTGGCTATTTGTGCTCTCACAGTCTCCACGGATGAACTTGAGACAAATTCAGGGGCATTTGGGCCTGTATCGGCCTTTTCGGCGGGATTACAGCTGAGCAGCAGCAAACAGCTACACAGGAGCATAAAGAGCGGGATATCGCGTGTTTTTTGGTTATTCATAGATACTTCTGCCATCTACTTAAACGATTAAGCTACTAAGCTGGTGAGGCAAGAAGTTTACCCTGACTAGTCGCCTATAAACCACGATTAGACGCAGGTTTTTACCTATTTAGCGATTTTTATAGTAAGCATCATCTAACAAGCCTAATAACCAGTATATAATCCAATCTAATGGCTTAATCGCATTCGGTTTCTTACTTTCAGAGATAATCTCACCATGAACGACACGGCTAAATTCGTCCAAGGCAAGCTTTTGCGTCACATCGTTGTGATGTCGACCACTAGCGCTGTAGGGCTTATGTCGATCTTTTTTGTGGATCTGCTGGATATGTTCTTTATTAGCCTGCTTGGGGACCCTGATCTAGTGGCAGGGATTGGCATTGCGGGCACTTTGACCTTTTTGGTGACGTCTATCTCAATTGGCACGTCAATTGCCGCGGGGGCCTTAGTATCTAAGTCTGTGGGCGCTAAGCAGGTGCAAAAGGCAAGAGAATACGCGGTAAATGTGTTGTTAATTGCAGCGCTTATCAGCATCGGCTCAATCGCTGCGGTGATGCTTTATCTAGACCAACTCATCGCGTTAATGGGCGCAAAGGGCAACGTAGCAGCATCGGCTCGAGAGTATTTAATCTTGGTAGTGCCCTCTTCGGTGTTCTTAGCGCTTGGGCTGGGAGCTAGCGCGGTGTTAAGGGCGGTTGGTGATGCTAGGGGCTCAATGATGTCTACGCTGACGGGAGCGGTTGTGAACGCTGTGCTTGACCCGATTTTTATCTTTGCCCTAGATTTAGGCGTTACTGGAGCTGCGATTGCATCAGTATTTGCACGGGTAACAATATTTATCTATGCCATGAACCGTGTACATAGTAAACATAAACTCTTTACACGGCCCAACTGGCTTAATTTTAAGCAAGATACCGGCCCCATATTAAACATTGCATTGCCAGCAATGCTTACTAACGCCGCCACACCCCTTGCCAATGCCTACGTAATGGCATCGTTAGCCGTATTTGGAAGTGGTTATGTGGCAGGTTACGCGGTGATTGGCCGATTGATTCCTGTGTGCTTTGCCTTTGTTTTCTCTCTTTCTGGCTCTGTTGGCCCTATTTTGGGTCAGAATTTTGGTGCTGGCAGTTGGGCGCGGGTTCAACGGGCCTTG
>Ga0209600_1001904_pt1 | contig 12821 bp, 8 predicted proteins | sample COGITO_mtgs_1104_FD_185518 | JGI IMG/M metagenome (GOLD analysis project Ga0209600, IMG submission 185518) | Pelagic marine microbial communities from North Sea - COGITO_mtgs_110421 (SPAdes) (version 2) | ecosystem: Environmental > Aquatic > Marine > Epipelagic ... | reverse complement strand
CACTGTTCCTATTGGTGATTCCTTTGGTTTTTGGCCTCGCCTCATCTACCGCGCTGATATTCGCCGCCCCCCACCTGTGTTTTGGTCCTCTTGACAATGGCTACTGCACCAAACCAGCACACAGAAGCTGAAGAAGACTTGCTAGCATGCTATGACCTTGCACATCGGCTCTACTCAAAGGCTCGCGAGATCCGGCGAGACGCTCTGATGGGGAATGTGACCGTAGATGATGATTTCATGGAATCTGAGGTGATGGAAGATGACTTGGATGCGCCTCCCTCCCCTGCTTACAACCCTGTTGCAGCAACAACATCCGCAACAACTGACAGCCCTCCCTACGCGCCGCCTGCTTCGCCGCCGTACCAACCCGCATCAGATTCTCCTCCTTATCGGCCCCCTTCGCCCACTCCTGTCACCGCTACTCCTGCCACCACTACTTCCACTCCTACGGCTCGAATTGCCATCATCGTGCCATTCCGCGACCTGCATATTTCTCAGAATCGAAAGGCTCACCTTCAAAAGTTCGCCCCGTATATGGTGAATTATCTTTCAGAGACGTCCAATCCCCGTGATTTTAAGATATTTCTGATCGAACAATCCGACGACAAGCGAAAATTCAACCGCGGAAAGTTGCTAAACATTGGATTTCGGGAGGCTTGTCGCGAGGGATTTAACACCTTTGTCTTCCATGATGTCGATTTGCTACCCTCTCGCGAGCTACTCCCTTATTATACAACAGCCTCTCCCACCCCTCCGATCCATATCGCGCGTGTTTGGAATCGGTACAGCGAAGGTGCAGACAAATACTTTGGGGGAATCGTTTCCTTCAGCAAAGACGATTTCGAAAAGCTGAATGGCTTTCCGAATAACTTCTGGGGATGGGGAGGAGAGGATGACGAGCTGCAGAAGCGTTGCGAAAAGACATCTTTGAAGTGGGTCGGCGCCACGACTGGCAGCATTACTGATTTGGAGAATATGAACCTCACGGAAAAGGTCGCCTATTTACGGGAGAATAACACTTTCAAGAACATGGTAAAGTGGGAGCTCTTGGAAGAGCACGACAAGACGTGGAAAACGAACGGTCTGAGCGACCTCGATTATGTCGTGGAGTCGACGATTAATGGTACATCTGCCATGTTTGGGGTGGGGGTGGGAGGACATAAAATCAAGGAAAATTGTCAGAATTGTGTGAGTCGCATTACTGTAGACGTGAAGCTCAATCGCGGGGACCACTGGAGCAACGCAAAGGCCCTTGACGATACTAGTGCTGATAAGAACATCAACAAAAGCGCAGCAAGCGTTCAGAAACAACAGCTGCCCTCCTCCTCTGTCGGTTCAATGCCGTCCCAAGTGCCATCTCAAATGCCATCTCAAATGCCATCTCAAATGCCATCTCAAATGCCATCTCAAATGCCGTCCCACTCTGCTCCTGCTCCGGAGCCGGAGTGGGGTCAAGCGCCTTCCGCAAACCCTTTCTCTTCCAAACCCTCCGCCCCGCCCGCTACGAAAATTATCCCCAAGAAGAAGCGGCCTACGCCGGCAGACTCTCCCCCTGCTGACTCCACAAACGCGAAGAAGAACAAGCTTACATCGAAACCGGCCCTGCTCACTAATGTGACGGCGCTTTTGTCCTCAGATTGGCAGTCGACTAAGGCGAAGGAGCCGCTTGAAATTGCTCTGGACAACTACGTCAATCAAGATGTTATGAATGGGGAGGGATTCAACACGCTCGCTATTTATTTCAGTGCGGCAGTTAATAGCGACCGTTTCTGCTTCAATTTGACGGGCGAAAATAACGACAAGTTTCGGGAGATTCTGTTTCACTTCAATCCCCGTCAAAATTTGACCAAGTCGCGCCGCGAGGGTTGCGTTGTGGTAAATGATATGCAAGAAGGTGTCTGGGGTCGTGGGGCCTCTCCCCCGTTGAATTTCTATCCCCCGATGTTCGGGGTATCCACCATGATGCTCATTCAACTCGGACCCGAGGGATTCGATTTTCTTCTCCAGGACGCCACTGCCGGGCCCTCTGCCGATCCAGAGTTCTGCTTCCGTTTTCCCCACAGGACGTTGCTTCCGCCAAGTGGGAAGCTCATTCTTCAGTTCACAACTATCAGTGATGACGGCGTCGATCAAGACTGGACAATCCATAGAATTTTGTGGGGCAGTCGATCATTGGTTCAAAATGTAGAGCGCGAAAAGATTTTGGGTGGCAATCGCCGTTTGCATCCCCGTAAGCTCTTTATTACGGGTCTGCCCAGGGTAGACGCCCAAAATATCGAGAATGTTAAGGGCAGGATGGAGCGGGCATTCTACAAGTACGGTGGGCAACACGGAGCAAAGGTCGTCATCCAGAAGGGTTGGACTTACGCGTTTGTACTGCTTGGGAATGAGACATTGACCAAATCTGCAATGGCCGACCCCGAGCTTGCTAGAACCTACAGAATGCAGCGGGCCACACCCCTCAAAGAAGAGCTCGAGGAGCTGGATGATTTGGTTTGGGACTAAAGTAAGCCCTTTTGGTAAAACAATAATAATATAATTGTCGCAAACTACCACCGTAGGTTTAACTGCAGGTTTACTCTTGAAGTACTCCTCCGCTCTCTCTATCATCGACCACTTCACATTGTAAACTGGGTGAGTCCTTTCAAGCAAATTGTACTCAGCATCTCCATACACGTACGGCCTTCCAACCTCAGCGCCTGTATTTCCCTTCACTTCGGCCCACTGTGCAACGCTAAGTCCACTCAGGCTGTAGCAAGTGTGGTAGTGGTCCCTGTTCTTGCTCGGCTTGTCCCTGAGGCCGCCATTAGCAGCCTGCCCACAGAGCAGAATATACCTCTGCAGGGCATAGGAATTGAAAACCGTTTGCTGTTCGTTTGTCGCCGTTATTTCGATGGGAGCTAACCGCGCTTTACTGTTGGCCGTAGATGAATTTATATCGATCTCGCTACCGTGCGATCCAATATCGATCACGTCGTTGTTGTCACTGTCGTCGCCATCTCCGACGTTTTCATAGTCATCTTCGCTACTGTTCTGCCCTTCTCCCAAAGCTAGAACGGCCCAAGTCCCCCCAATCCAGAAACTATAGCAATTATCTACGAGTTTTCCACTCCTGCCGTTGAAACCCCCTTCGAATGTCATCTGTCGCATGGCCAGCCAATCCCTTGTGCACTCCCCCCAGCATTCATTCAAATCTTTGTTGCCGAACTCCCCAAGAACCCATAGTCCCGCAACCGCACAAAATGTATAGCCACCATGGGGCTCGTTGCCACCTTCTGCGCCAAAACCGCCCTGGTAATTGCAATAAGCATCCAGCATATACTCCTTACAGCCCCTTGTAATTTTCTCTGTCAGAAGGTTCAAAATCTTGCAAACAACAAGAGCACAATAGGTCCCACGAACGTCTGTCTCCCCGTCGTCGTGCATAGCAAAACCTCCCGTTGATTTGTCTTTCATAGAGAGGTACCAGCTATATAAAGCCGCGCGGTCGATTGAATCGTATGCTTGCTTTGTCCCCACAATAAGGAGAGAGAGAACAGAGGCATAAGTCGGTGCTCCATGGGAAATTTGGCCCTCTCCGCCCCCAAAACCGCCTGTAGACCGGTAACTATTCTTGTCTTCTGGTTTTGAAATGTTGTTCTGGAACGAAGACAGCGTGTGGACAACCCTTTCCCCAATTGTCCCTGCATCATAACCCAGGAGAGAAAGAGAATGCAGACACCAATATATCAACCAAGGCCGCGACGAGTCCAGTGACACGTAACCCGGGCTGAGCGGCTTTGTAAGACCGTCCAGCACATAGTTTTTGTGCTTTTCCCGCAGCAACCTAACCTTGGTGCTGGTGGGGCTCACCAAGCCTTGGTCACGAAGCTTTTCAAGTTGGTCTGCTGGTAAGTCATCAAGTAAAATTTTGTAGAACGGTTCTATCTCCATCTCAGTGGTACTCTGGGAGATAGTTGTTCGCGTATGGGGGGGGGTAAAGAGAGTTCTTCTCATTGTTTGGGCCAGGCAGCACGAGCTGAGGAGGGGGAAGCACGGCTGAGGAGGGGGACAAAGTAGAATGAAAGAATGAGGTTTTGGCCAGAATTTGGTGATATCCTTGAGAACGATATTTGTGTATCTGGTCGGGGTGCAAATATCAGGCAATTAAACCTTGTCTGGTGAGAAAATCCCTGGTTAGGTTTTCCTACGAATGATCGTGTAAATTCAGGACACTTCCGCTGATTTAATGTGAATTTTTTCGTAAAAAGTGTTCAGGGCTACTCTACTCACTCTACAATCTCCCCCCAGCAAAGGCTGCGATTTATTGGCTTATAAAGGTTTTGTTTCTCATCAAGTCTTTTTTTTGCGGGGTTTGATGATTCACGCCACACTTTTTCTACTTGTGCTCTCCTGCTCGAGTGGATTTGCACCGCTTGCAGCCCCCTCATTTCGGGCGTCGACAACGGTCCGACTCTCGACAACGGTCCGACTCTCGACAACGGTCCGACTCTCGACCGTACTATTTTCCTCGTCTCAGCAGCGTATAGTTGTTTCACAGTACACTCCTCCTCAAGAATATGTTGCTAGGCTCTCCACAATAAACGATCCTAATCCGAGGAGATCTGATCTGCATCTTGTTTTGACTTCGTACGCCGATAATCCTGTATTCCTGGCAGATTTTGAGAGTGCTCTGATAGAATATGCTGAGCAGCTGAAGGAGCTGTCGAAGCAAGTTAGGGATGATGCTGCGGATCAAGATGATGGCCTTGATGAAGCTTCTATCTTACAGCGGATCAATAATGTTGTCGAAATGTGTGTACAATTTAAGGTGTTTAGGAACAAGAAATGAAGAAGTTGTCGAAGTAAAAGCAGTAGCGAGGCACAGTAATTTTAATAGCACTATTCTATACACTGCTCAAGCAACAAGAAGAAAGGAAAAGGAGCCAGTTAGATCCGGTCCACTCACAATGAGAGCTGTCCGCGGTGTTTTCTCCGACTCGCTGCGCATGCTTACCTCCATAAAAACAAGCTGATCCATCAAGGTTCCAAAGTGGATAAGCTCACCGCCCAAAATTTTCAAGAGATCTTTCTGAACCTTGTAATCATCGGGAGGCATTTCCTGGGCCCTCTCCAGGTAGTCATAGCAAGATTTGAAGCGGTGTGGACCTAAACCAGCCTGACAACGCGATCTCAAGAAAGCGATTCGGTCCCTTAAATTTCCCCTTCCGTTTTCTGGTGTCACAGTTCTGTTGGTGGGTCGGTTCTGAACAGGTCGCTTGGTCTTGTTGTTTCTGGGGGGAGTCTTGGCACTGTGGGGGTGCACCTTGTTCACGGAATTGTTGCTACTGTTGCTGCTACTATTGCTGCTGGTAGACTCTGCAGAACTGGCCCTTACGTTTTCTTTGTCGTTTGGGTTGACGAGAATTGAATCTCCGTCGAGTTCATCTGAAGACGAAAAATCGTCATCGTCGTTGTCGTCTTCATTTCGAGATTCTTCGGACTCACTGATCTCGTCCTCGCTATCGAGTTCGACTCCTCCTTTCTTAATTGTCTGGAGCGTCTCCTTGAGATTATTGCACCTGAGCGTGCTCTGGAGCAGTTCTTGCTCGAGTTCTTTTTCCCTATCCTCGAGAGCCAGGTCTCCCTCAACATCGTCGCTCCCTCCCTCGATGAATTTCAGATCGTCATCGTCATCGTCGTCGTCGTCGTCATCGTCAACATCGTCGTCGTCGTCGTCGTCGTCGTCGTCGCCTGCCTTTTCCTCCGCCTCCTCTTCCTCCGTCTCTGAGTCCTTACCCTCGCAATCACTCTCGCTAAAGTCGCTACTGTCGTTTTCTTCCTCAAGATCAACCATGGCTCCCTTTTCCTCGATGGAAACTCCCTTTATCCCTTTGGCAGCCGCCTCGACGATTTTGTTTGCAATTACGTCCGCTTGTTTGGTAGCCATAGATGTAGACGTTGGTAAGATTGCAGCTGACTCACTTCGCTTGGTGTTGACCCCTTGTTTGGTTGGAATTCTCGCCTCACTCACGCTCGGAGGCAGGTTCTTTAGTACTGGTTGGAAGAGCATTTTCTTAGGAGTTTGGATCTTGTCGACCTTGTCGACCTTTTCGTTGGTCAATTTGTCAGAGGCAATGATTTGCTTCACTTTTTTAGCGCTCTCAACCTTCGCTTTTGCTGCGAGGCGTCGGTCTAGCATCTCCTTGTCAGCCAAGAGCTTTTGGAATTCGGTGAGCTTCTTAACATTGTTGGAGCTAACGGGTGGGCTGGGCTTCGGTGCGGGCGCAGGTGCAGGCGCAGGCGCAGGCGCAGGCGCGGGTACTTGTGTCGGGGCAGCTGCTTTCTTGCCTCCCTTCCAGCTTGGAATCTCCATATTCTTCTTGATGTGCTTCTGAATCATTTTCTTGAAGTCTCTGTTGTAGTTGTTGTCGTTATTAATGTTGTAGTTCTTCGCCGCAGCATTTTTGGTCCCCACAACGTTGGAAGGGGTGGGCCCGACCTTCTCGAACTTGCTCGCTGGAAGGTGCCTCGCTGCGGCCACACTAGCTCTTCTTGAAGGGGCACCCCCAGCAGCGGCTGCCCTTCTTCGCTCCTCCCACTTCTCTAATTCCTCTACCTGCTGAGCTGGTTTTGTCGGGGGTGCAACAATTTTTTTCTTGTTGTTGTTGTTATTGTTGGAGTCAAGGATTGATGATGGGGCTTTCCTCATAAACTTGGAAGGTACCTGCTTTTTGTGATTGTTGAGGTTATGCTTGCTCGGTTTGCTGTTCAAAGGTTTGCTGTTCACCGGTTGGGGGTGACCTCGCCGAGCGCTGATTCGATTCCGCTTCTGCAGCCTCTCCTCCCTCTCGGCTCGTAGACGTTGCAGGGCCATCTCCACTGCCTTCTTTCGCTCCTCCTCGCGATTCAATGCCCGGGCCTTTTCTTTGGCGATCCGTTCCTCCCTTCTACGGCGCGAAGAAAGTGGGGGAGGCTCCCTGTTGCTGTTTAGAGCGCTTTGAGATGAGTGCTCTTCCTTGATTTTCTGGAGTCGAAGACTCGGGGGAATGGGGACTGGCACCGCGGACGATGACTCGTCGCTCGTGGTGTTTCCCGTCGCCTTTGCAATTAAATTAGCCATGCCAAGCGTATTGAGCTGGTTTCGCAAGCTTTCCACCTCAGGGGCCTCCCCAGATACTCCATTTCCCCCGTTTTCACACAAATTCAACGCAGCCACCTTCACCAATTTGGTTCCCTCACCGATTCCGCTGTCATTGCGATTCGCTATATCACTTATAAAATCCTGGATGTGGCGCTTAATAAACGGCATCTTGAGAATTCGCTCGATGCTGGGCCTCTGGTTGGGATTGGTCTGTAGCATCGACTTGATAAGATCCTTGAGATTGCTGCTGTAGCGGGAACTAATGGGTGGGAAACGGCCCTTGATGATTTTGCTCGCAAGTTGGTTTATCGAGTTACCGTCAAATGCATGCTAAGGTGGAGGAGGAGGTGTTTGTTACGAGTTATTCGGTTCTTGTTAGCGACTATGTCAAAATCTGCCCCTCCTTTCCGCTTTCACTTCCCACTCACCTTGAGCGTAACCATCTCATAAAGGACACAGCCTAGAGCCCAAATGTCAGACTTGTGATTGTAAGGTTTGTTCTTGAATATCTCGGGGCTCATATAATAGGGCGTCCCTATGCAGGTCTTGGCAAAGTCAGTGGTTCCCTCAAGGACCTTGCAGATCCCCAAATCTCCGAGGACCAACCGACCATTCCCGAGGAGGAAAATGTTCTGTGTTTTTAAGTCACGATGTAGGATTCGATTGCTATGCATAAATTGCAGGCCTAGGCTCATCTGAACAAAATAGTGTAGAATCTTGGACTCCCGGAACAGCTGGTTCTTTGCTCGAGTAATCACATCGCTCAAATCGCCTCCGTCACAGAATTCCATCACAATGCAGAGACTGTCCTTGTTCTTCGAAAGAAATGACTCTTTGTAGCCGCATATATTCGGATGATTGAGTCGACGTAACAGTGACACCTCTGCCTTACACGCCTCGCGCTCCTTTCTTGGGATATTCTTCAGCTTGATTACCTTCACACAGACCAACTTGCGAGCATCTTTCTGCCTCATCAAATATACCTTCCCGAACGACCCCTCGCCGAGCACTTTCATCTGTGAGTAAGAATGGGATGTGGTTTGAGTTAGTGTCCACGATAAATATTCTTTGAGAGTGACCACGGTAGGTTTGAGTCCCTTCTATTTAGAAATGAAGCGTCATTGGAGAGATCAGGCAATATTTACCATTTCATATTTGTCAATACTCGACGACATTATGTGAGGGGTAAGGAGAAGGGAGTAAACCGTAAAATTCTCCTTCCTGAGCTATCACAGTTGTTGTATCAGTCCAATTTCAAATGATGAATAAAAAAGACAAACTTAAAAATATTCAACTATATTGCAATTTTCTGTCTCTAACACGCTCAAACAAGGACACTGAGCGAGTTGCTGTCGATTTTTTTCACCGAAAAAGGTACGGATCCACCTCCAGTTACTCTGCCAGTTCACGGCATTTCCAACTGAAGATGAGTTATTACTCTGAGAGTGAGGACTCTCAAGATATCCCTTCGCGGCTCCTGACTGTAAATGGGGGAGAAGATGCAGATGGGGAGGTGACAAATGACGACGATGCTGCCATGATTGCCCAGGAGATCTCTGCCAGCTTTCAGAACGACGTTGTTCGAACAATGGTTGACAGGTTTATGGAAGTTAAGCTACGGATTTTGAAGGAGCACGAGGGGGTTTGTGCAGATAAGGACTTGATGTACACGACTAAGATTCGCAAACTGCAGGATACTATCGAGAGTTTGACAACCTCGCTGGACAATGCTAATGAGAGGAATGCAAAGTTGGAACTGGACCAGACGATGAACACGGAGAACAGCGCCATCCGGCACATCAGGCACGTGATGATGCGTGGTCGGGGACCTTCGGCACTTAACTGTCTAAAAAGCTGGAAGAAATATTGCACTGATCAAAGGAACAACAGGAAAATGGAGAAAATTGCCATGAAATGGAGTAGGAAAAATGGTCTGGTCAAGGCCATGCAAATTTGGGCCCATAACACAGCCGAGAGCCGAAAGGAGAAAGACGATGCTATGCACAACGCCAAGCTTGAAACTGTGACGAGAGAAATCATCACAAGGTATGAGAATGAGCTGGAGAAACTCAGGACGGGAATTAAAGAGGCGCACATTGAGATTGCCCGAGGCCATGTCCAGCGACAGCAACTTGAGGAGAAAATGAGGAGAACCTTTTTGAAGGGAATGACTGCGATGAACATGGAGGCTTTGGAATTATTCAACAAGGCTGCGCAGAATGACGCCTCCTTCATGAATGCTGGGGGCGTGAGCAACGAGTGAGATTGTGTTTTAAGATTTTGTAATTAATTGCATTGTTTATTTTGTGGACAGTAAGTAAGAAAATGTTCCCTCTACGCTTTTGTACTTCTGTATGCTTCGTTTTTCCCTGCACCCTCTTTATTTCCGGTCGAATATAAGCGGGAATGACATTCCACCGGGGGCAAGAACACTACCTTTCCCCATTGTTTCTCCACCCTGTTTCAGATCTGAGGGTTTGGCGGAAGCAACCTCAAACTCGTGGCACAAAGCGACAGTATCTGCCGGCATGTAGTTCACACTGTACGCTCGGCGCGGGTTTGGGGAGTTGTTCACCCCTGAGCGGTGAATTGTCCAGTTGTGTAGGAGAGCTATGTCACCAGCCTCCATCTCCAATTTCGCCACCTTCTCCTCCCCACAGTAGTCGATTACGTTTTGGTCGGTCAGGAAAGAACTATGGTGATCACGATTTACGACACCTAGTTTGTGGCTTCCAGGAATCACGTATACACAACCGGTTGCTTCAGTGGCATCGTCTAATGCAGACCACACAGTGAGTAGAGGATCCTTAGTGAGATACTGCCAGCGGTCTTGATGCCAAGGAAGTGGGGTGCCCTTGCCGGCTGGTTTGTTAAAGAACATGCAACGGAAGGAGGTGATTGGGGTTTCGGTACCGTAAATGCGCTTACAGGCCTCATCAAAGAGGGGAGCTCGCATGTAATCCATCCAAATCTTGTCTTCATCCAAATTCTGGATCTTTCGGTAGTCAAGTGTGGGGCCCTTGAAACCCATTGTCTGTTCGCCAGTGTTGGCGTATTTTTGGTCTGGCGAGTCGAGCTGCATCATTAGCTTGTCGTAGGGTACATCAGCTGTCCCTTGCATGATAGCATCAATCCGGGATTGCAAGGAAGTGAGAGTGGAAGAATTGATAACTTTTTTTAAGACGACATATCCATCCCTATCAAAGGTCGCCCACTGCTGATCGGTAATGTCTATTTTGTTCAGAGCCATGATGGGGTTGGTTTTATTTGTTTTGCATAAGTGTGATGTAGGAAGTTGTCCTTTTAACCTCAAAAACGTCCTATTGATATTTAAAACAGGCTTTCTGGTGTTATTTTAAACAACACGACAATCTCTCGTGCGATTTTAAGGTGATGATTCGGTCATTTCTTGTCTTTCTCAGCTTCTTCCTTCTCCTGGCACACAGCAATTACAGTGGTGGTGAAGAGAAAATTCATGCTCTCCACAGAGAATCAGTGAGCCGCCATCGTGCCGGTGATAATGACGCGGCACTGCGTTTGGTCGAGGAGGCGATTGAAATCTGTGGGGACGAAAAATTGGAATTGTTGTCATTCTCCAGATCAAATCTGTACAACACCAAGGGAGTGATCCATCGAGCAAAGGGGGAGACGTCTTTAGCGATTGAGTCGTTTCAAAGTGCTCACGGTGACTCCGTAAATGCGCTGTACAACTTGGCCAACACCTACCATTACGATGTGTATGGAATGGATCCGAGAGAGTCACATTTGCGAATTTCCAATGAATTATATGGCATCGCTTTGGAGAAGGCTACGACAGTGAACCAAGGAGAGGTGGATATAAGCGATGATATGATTGTCATGTTGATGAACGACTACGCAATCTGCCTGAAGCGTGTTGGCGACAGCGCAACAAGTGTTTCAGTTCTACTTCAGGCTGTCGAGATGAGACCTGATGATTTGCAGTCAAGAGGAAATTTAGTGATTGCGTTGAAGGATGAGAACAGGTTGACTGAAGCGATTTATCATAGTAAAGAAGCCATTAGGATCGATCCTCGCAGCAGCCAGGTCAGGCATAATTATGGACTCGTTTTGCAGCAAAACAACGATCATAAGGAGGCAGTGAACCAGTGGAAAGAGGCGATTTTGTTGGACCCGCTCTGCTCAAACTCACTTTCGTCTTTAGGACACCAGGAAGGGGCAGCTGGAAATCTGGAGGAGGCGAGGAGGTGGTACAGGTTGGCTTCCGATGCGTGTGAATCGAAGGGTGAGATTGAGGAACTTGATGTTCTGAAGCTCATGATTGCGACGGCTGTCGTGCCAATCATTTACAAGAGCAATGAAGATATTTTGAGTGTTAGGAGGCTGTACGAGATGAATTTGAGAGGATTACTTGAGGAAAAAAGTGCTTTGGTCATCCGAAGGCCGGAATTGAGCATTGGATCTGGCAGCTTGGGTTACTATTTGGTGTACCAGGGATTCAACGATGTGGAGTTGAGAAGGTTGCTTGCGCGGGTCTACTGGAAAGCGAGTCCGAGTCTGGGATACGTCGCGCCCTTTTTGCTGGAGGGTGGGAAGAGAGTGGGCGGTGGTCAGGGGAAGGTTAGGGTCGGTTTCCACTCAGCATTCTTCTACCACCACTCGGTGGGGCTTCTGACCCAAGGCGTGATTTGCGGCATCGACAGGAGCCTGTTCCATGTAGTTGTATTCAACCAGGATCGAGCGACCATCGGTGCCGATAGTCTTAGCAACAAAATACGTGCGTGCGCTGACGAGGTAGTCGATCTGCCAGATGACCTAGACATGAGCCGCAGAATTGTAGGAAAGTTCGAATTGGACGTCTTGGTGTTTACTGAGATAGGGATGGATAGCGTGACCTACTTCTTGGCGTTCGCCAAGTTGGCGCGAAGGTCACTCATGTTCTGGGGCCATGCGATCACAAGCGGGATCACAGGAGAAGACAACCTGATGGAAGGGGGTGTGGGGGGTGTCGACTATTTTGTCAGTTCAGAACTGTTCGAAGTGGAGGGGTACGAAGACAAATACACGGAGAAAGTTTACATGATGAAGGGTCTGACTACATACTTTGAGCACCCGGTGTCCCCGAGGGAGGGCGTGGGAAGGGAGTTTTTTGAGCTGCCAGCCGATGGAAATATGTACCTCTGCCCTCAGACGCTGTACAAGCTTCACCCTGACTTCGACCGGTTGATTGTTGGGATCTTGGATGGCGATGCCGACGGATTTGTTGTGTTTCCGCACGGTGCCAGGGAAGAGTACACGAAGGATATCATGCAACGGCTGGCAGGGGACAGGGAAGATCTTCTTAGTAGGATTTTTTTTGTCAGGAGGATGGAATTTGATGAATTCATTCGGCTTGCAGAGATTGCTAATGTGGTTTTGGACCCGTTTCCGGTGGGAGGAGGGCGAAGCAGCTTGGAAATTTTTTCGGTGGGAACACCTGTCGTTATGTTCCTGGACAGGACTAGCATTCTACAGCTGACATTTGGGATGTATAAGATTATGGGGATCGAGGATTGCGTGTGCCGCAGTTACGAGCAGTACGTGGAGGTCGCGGTGAGGGTGGGAAGGAATCGGGAAGTTGAAAGAGAGCTGAGGGGGAGAATTTTGGAGAGGAAAGAGCTGCTCTATGAGAACGACGAAGTCTTGGTTGAGTGGAACTTGATGTTGTGGGAGATGGGCG
>Ga0209600_1001897_pt1 | contig 12893 bp, 14 predicted proteins | sample COGITO_mtgs_1104_FD_185518 | JGI IMG/M metagenome (GOLD analysis project Ga0209600, IMG submission 185518) | Pelagic marine microbial communities from North Sea - COGITO_mtgs_110421 (SPAdes) (version 2) | ecosystem: Environmental > Aquatic > Marine > Epipelagic ... | reverse complement strand
ATTTTTTCCCGTCCGCGTTCCGCTTCTAGTGTTTCCCAGACAGAATTAAAGATGAGCTGTGCGTCTTTGACTTCCAGATCAGGGCTTTTTTTGAGTGATGTTTCGGTATTGCTCACGGCCATTGGGTTAGTGTAATTGGATACAAAAGTCGAGTTTTTAGCTTCGCACGTGATCTCGTGATTTGGCTAATTAGGAGAGGGCTTTTTCAAGAATGTGGGTTCCGCTCTCTGAGAAGGCAATGTCACCAGCGGCTTGTTGCCCACGAGGGCTCATTTTCGCCCAGGTTTTCCGAACGATGCCGAGGAGTTTTTCTTCTTCGGTTTCGGCGATCAAGGCGTCGAACTGGTATTCTAAAAATACCAGGCAGAGACCATCTTCTAGTGTCTGGCAGTCTTTATCGGTGCTGAGATTTTTCTTTAGATTGAGATCCTGAACGCGCTCGATGAGTTCGGCATCATAGCCGGAGGCCATGAGAATCTCTGCTGAGGTCTCCGCATGAAATTTCTTCAACAGTGTGCGCCACTTCAAATAACCTGCTCTTCCCATGGGTTGGGTAGAGCGCGGTGTCTCCCAACGCCGGATATGCTGGCAGCGAGCCGCAAGCCTTAGTGCCAATGATGCGTCAGGATCCAATGCCATAACAGCGGTGCTCAGGCGCTTAGCAAAGACAAGCTCCTTGGGCTGCGGCTTGCCATCGACCTCTATGCTATTGGGGTCTTCGGAATTGGCGGCATCAAATCTGCGGTAAGCATCTTGGAGCATGGCGTCGTTCATGAGCGCATCATGCCCTGCGGGGGGTGGCCCGGGCAATCACGATCTACGCCATGCACGGCTCTTGACACATGGCACGAGCCCAGTCAGAGATGCTTGATAACGATGGATTCCGAGAAACTTTTAGACATTCTGCACACTGATCCTGATTTTGTGGTGGTCAATAAGCGCAGTGGCATGCTGGCCGTGCCCGGCCGAGGCCCGGATAAAGTAGACAGTGTTGCTGATCGAGTCCGGCGAATGTTTCCTGGTTGCATCGAACAACCTGCGGTGCATCGCTTGGATATGGATACGTCCGGTTTGATGGTGGTTGCGCGCAGTGCTGAAGCACACAGGAACTTATCGAGGCAATTTCATGAGCGCTTGACCGAAAAGAAATACATCGCCTTGTTGGATGGGGTGTTGGAGCAAGAAAGCGGAACCATTGAGCTGCCATTCCGCCTCGATGTCGATAACCGCCCCATTCAGATCTATGACGAGATCCACGGGAAAACAGGCATCACGCACTGGCGGAAATTAGCAGTTGAGGATGGACGAACACGGATTGAATTCATTCCCATTACGGGACGCACACATCAGCTGCGTCTTCATGCCTACCATGAGAAAGGTCTAGGCATTCCCATCGTCGGGGATCCTTTTTATGGCCACGGGGATGGGCCAGGCCAGCTTAAGCTGCATGCTTGTGAGCTCATTATTTCGCACCCGCTTACAGAAGCTCGTTTGACCTTTAACTCGAGTCCGGAATTTTAGCGGGCATCGCCACTGCCCACGGAGTCCTGCGTATTGCGTAGCGGCAAGGTCATGATGAATGCAGCCAGCAGCATCACCGCACTGGTCCAAAGGCAGGCAGCCAAGCCGCCGAAGATGAACATGAGCCCCGATAGCAGGGTGCCGATAAGTCGCCCCCATGCGTTTGCCATGTAGTAGAAGCCTACGTTGAGCGCAACCTGGTCATCTGAGGTGAAGGTCAGAATCAGGTAGGAATGCACTGCGGAGTTGACGGCAAAGACAATGCCGAAGATGCCAAGTCCTATAAAGATCGAGGCGACTGGATGAAAGTCGAGCATGATGGCTGCGGCGAGAGAGGCGGTGACAAGGGTTAATAATCCAACCCAGCGGGCGGCACTTCGTCCCGGTCGATGGTGACCAATCAAGCGGGGCGCGCTTGCCTGCACGATTCCATAAGCAATCACCCAAGCGGCCATAAATGAACCGACTTGATTAAAGCTCCAGTTCAGCTGGGTTTTGAGAAAGACGGGTAGAGCCACCACAAACCAGACATCGCGTGACGCAAACAGAAAAAAGCGTGAGGCGGAAAGCCAGTTGATTTCTCGTGACTTAGAAAAGAGCTGGGTGAACTTGATCTTCTTTTTACTTTTCCCCATGTCCTGATTGAGAAAAATCAGTGCGGCAAGCAGCACAAGCCCAAGGGCGGCGGCCATCAACCAGAGCGAGTGTGTAAATCCAAGCCAGGTGAGCGAGACTCCTCCCAGCATAAAACCGACCCCCTTGAGGGCGTTCTTCGATCCGGTCAGAATGGCAACCCACTTAAATAAAGCGCCTTCGCCCTCATTAACTAGTAGTTTCACTGCGCTCTTGGAGCTCATCTTGGTCAAATCCTTGGCGATGCCTGAGAGCGCTTGTGATGCCATCACATAACTAACCGATAGGGTCATGGCCCATTGGGGATTAACCATAGAGAGCATGAGTAGAGCAATAATCTGAAGTGCCAGTCCTGTGTAGAGTGTCACCTTAAGCCCTATCCGTGAGCCGACCCAGCCCCCTAAAAGGTTGGTGAGAACACCACAGAACTCATAGAGCAAAAACAGAAATGCTAGTTTGAGCGGAGAGAAGCCAAGGCTGTGAAAATGCAGCAATACAAGCATGCGCAGAGCTCCGTCGGTGAGGGTAAACCCCCAGTACGAAGCTGTGACGATGGCGTAGCTCTTGGTGTTCATGCAGGCAATATGGCAAGTAATACCAGCTACATTGAAGCGGCCACTTTAGCGACAAGCTCCATCATGCGGGTGGCATAGCCAACCTCGTTGTCATACCAGACGAGAAGTTTGAGCTGCGTGCCGTTGGTGACCATCGTGGAGGGCGCATCGACTATGCCGGAGCGTGTATCGTTGGTGTAATCCGCCGAAACCAGCGGGCGTTCTTCATAACCAAGGATGCCCTTGAGTTCATTTTCCGAGGCGGCTTTGAGTAAGCCGTTGACCTCTGCTACGCTTGTAGGATTAGGAAGCTCAAAGACACAGTCGGTGAGTGAGGCATTGAGCAGGGGCAGGCGAACCGCGACACCGTCTAATTTACCTTTTAGCTCAGGGTAAATCATGGTGATGGCGGTAGCTGATCCGGTCGAGGTGGGAATGAGTGAGTTGAGGCATGATCTGGCACGTCGTAAGTCTTTGTGTGGCGCGTCAACAACCACCTGGGTGTTGGTGACGTCATGCATGGTGGTGATCATGCCGTGTTTGATGCCGAGATTTTCGTGGATCACCTTAACCACGGGGGCGATGCAGTTTGTCGTGCAGGACGCCGCGGTGAGCAGGTGGTGCTTGTCCGGCTCATAGAGATGATCATTGCAGCCCATGACAATGTTGAGTGCGCCTTCTTTGACCGGGGCAGCCACGATAACCTTTTTAACTCCAGCATCAAAATACGGCTGCAGTAGTTCAGGGGTGCGGTAAGCTCCTGTGGCATCGATGACAATATCCACCCCGCTGAGATCCATTTCAGCAGGGGTCGAAACGTTGCTATACGCGACCTGTTGGCCGTCGACGGTAATGCGTGATGGGTCGAAACTGATCTGACGATCCCATCTGCCGTGCACGGTATCAAATTCAAGCAGGTGGGCACCCGTTTCGGCTGTTCCGTGTAGCTCGTTAATAACACTGATCGTGTGTGCTGGGTGATCCCAGCCGGCGCGAAAACCAAGTCGGCCTATGCGGCCGAATCCATTGATGGCGATATTCATAATAAGTTGGTGGGCAGGGTATTGAAGGAATTATTCGAGAGGTTGCAGAGATCAGATCGTCCTTGGCAGCAGTCCTCGGTGAGAAATTCCATTAATTCTCGAATTCCCTCAATATTGATTTTGTAGGTGATCGAGCGCCCATGACGCTCAGCAAGAATCAAACCAGCCGTGCTGAGCTCCTTGAGGTGAAAAGAGAGTGTCGGTTTTGGGATATCAAGTTCGGTGGAGATTTGACCTGCAGGCATGCCCTCATCACCAGAGATGACGAGGAGTCGAAACAGTTCGAGGCGAGATGTCTGCGAGAGAGCAGATAAGGCATGCGAAGCATCATGTAATTCCATGCATGTAAAATTAACAAGCCAGATTGGAAAGTCAAGAGGCTAGCGCGTGAGGATTTCGTCACACATAAAAAGCGTTTAAAAACCCATATAATACAATAATATTGGAAATATAAAATTAAATATGGAACCGTATCGGATTGGTGCCATGGATCGCCCCCCCTCAAGGCTGTTGACTTACTTGCTGCTATCGCTGCTAGTTGGCGGCTTGTTGATGACAATCTTACCATCAACAAGAGTGGAGGTATTCACCGGTCTAAGAAGAGGTGCTTCTGTATTGCTGAGCCCAGGTGCGTTGAGTCTGATGGGTTTAACGCTGCCATCGTTGTCAGCCTCGATTGGTTTGGAGGCTGAGGCTGAGGCTGAGAGAGGCATCGTAGCTGGCTGAGCATTGGATGCTGCTACTTGTGGAGGATTTGGAAGAGTCGTCTGATTCGGTGCGTTGGGTTCTGTGGGTACTTGAATCGTTGGTGCGCTGATCGCAGGTTTTGGTGGCTGATTTGACAGCGGGTTTGGCATGTGGATCGTCGGTGCCTTGACAGGCGCAGCCTTATTTTGGCTGGCTGGGGGGGCTGCGGCTATTGGCGCGCTCGTGGCTGGGGCGGTTATTGGTGCGCTTGGAACTACCGGTGGAGTTATTACAACAGGGTTTGCAGGTAATGGAATACTTGTTGCCGGAGGGGTGGGTGAAGCAGGGACAACGGGCGTGGCTTGGACATTAGCTGCAGCTACAATAGGTGTGCCTGATGTGCTGGGAGCTTGTTGAGCCGCGGGCATGACGGGAGCACCTTGCGGGGCTTTTAGTATTGGCGGTGGTGGTGGCTGATTATTGGCACTATGAATTATGGGAGCTGCAGCGGCAGGCGGGGGTATCGATGCGGCGGGGGCGATGGGTGTAGCAGGCTGGATGGGTGCAGCAGGGATGGGAGGATTTTTCTGCGGATTTGATGTGCTGGCTGGAGCCGGTGGCTTGGGTGGGGCTAGTGGTTTAGGTGGGGCTAGAGGTTTGGGGGCCGCAAGAGGTTTGGGTTGGGTCAGTGGTGCGGGGGCTGCAGATGGGTTTAAGGGAGGCAAGCTCTGGCCTGTGCTCTGTCCGATAGGCTGTGCTGCCTGTCCCTGCCGGTCGGGGGCCACTGGTTGGGCGGCCCCTCGTTGTGAGTCAATGATCACATCCTTCGGGTTGACGCGGTCCATCGGAATGGTAACGGCAGGTGGGGGTGTTGACTGCATATTAAGTTCGGCAGATTGACAATACATATCATGAATCACGGTTTCTGCCGTAACTTCTGCCAGGTTGGGTATTTTGACGGGGGTGGTATGCCCCTGCAGTGCCATTTTGAGTGATTCAGCCTCTTTGGCATCACGTTTGATCCAGGGCAGCTCAGCTAAGTTGGGTTTGTCTTGTTTGAAATCACCCCAGATCTTTTCTTTGTCATCCACCCATAATAGAAAGTGCTCTAGGTCTGGATTAACTAAACTGGGGTCATCTGCGTAGGCAGCTCCATAAAATCGAGCTGCCTGCATGACCATGCCATAATGGAGTAGGGCATTGGCGATCGCTAGGTTTTGAACCGGCTTACCTTTATTGAGTTCTTGTAGACTACTGAGTAAACGAATGGCTTTTTGCGGAGCTCCTTTACCAAGAACTTTGGCGGCAAAACCAAGTTCGAGGTCGATAGAGGGTATTTCAGGTGCGTTCCAGATGATCTCAGCAGCTTGCTTGGTTTTGCCCTCATTATACAAGAGCTGGGCTAGCTTTTTTCTACTTTCCCAGTCTTCAGGATTACTCGCGATGAGCTCTTGGAGGTATGATTCGGCTAATTCTTGGGATTGGGCTTGGTCGGACATAGAGATGGGTTTTTTAGATGGGGTATTATTCTTATATTATTTTGCTTCTGAGGTCTAGAGCCTTTAATGCAAAAAATAGGGGTGATTCTGGTACACAAGGTTTCCACTTTCACGGCATGGAAGTGGAAGATGAGAAGCGCGAGATTTAATCGGGTTTTTTGACCTCTGCCGGCACAAACTTCAGAACGGTGCCATTGATGCAGTAGCGCTTGTCTGTCGGGGTATTGAATCCCTCTCCTGTGAATACATGGCCAAGATGCGCATCACACACTGCGCAGCGGACTTCTGTGCGTGAGCCATCTGGATCCTGAATGGCTTTTACGTTTTTGGCATTTGATGGATCATAAAATGATGGCCAGCCACAGTGAGAATCAAATTTCACCTTTGAGGAAAAAAGTTCGGCATTGCAACCAATGCAATAGTAGGTCCCGCCCCCTTGTTTTTTGAAGGTTTGATACACCTCTCCATTAGGTCTTTCCGTGCCAGATTCACGCGCGATGCGGTATTGTTCAGCAGTGAGTTGTTTGCGCCATTCAGCGTCAGTTTTAGTGACAGGTTTCTGTGGTTGTTCAGGGGCTTGGTCTGCGGTTGCCATAGGTTGTTGTGTTTGAGCTTGGATTACAAATGTAGCGGTAGCTACACCTGCAAGTGCAAGCAGTAGAATACGAAATGAAGTTTTCATGGTGTTGGCATAATAATATAGGGGCAACCTCATTATTCCTCGTGCCGGAGCATTTGTCAAATTTCCCAATGCAAGCAGCTTAGCCCGTTAGTCCAATCGGCAAAAAGATATTCATGAACATGGTAAGGAAAAAATTGGTGATAAGGATCGCTAGGGATGAATAAACCATTGCCCGTGTTGTTCCTTTACCAACGCCAACGGCCCCGTGCGTAGCTTTCAGTCCTTGGTGACAGGAGATGACAACAATGAGTAGGCCAAAGACGAGTCCTTTGATCAGGGCAATGTAAATATCACCAAGATCTGTGTGCATCATCGTGTGGTAACTCCACCAGGCTTCTGACACGCCGAAGGTTTGTGTGCCGACGATCCAGGCTGCTCCGATGCCAAGTGCGGCCGCTTCTGTGATAAGTAATGGAACTGACACAAGCATGGCGAGAAAGCGAGGGGTCACGAGGTAGTCGATAGGGTTGACCCCCATCGATCGCAGTGCATCAACTTGCTCGGTGACCTTCATGGTTCCTATTTCTGCTGCCATCGAGGCGCCGACGCGACCAGACAGCATGATGCCAGTCAAAACTGGGCCTAGCTCCCTGAGCATGCCAACACTAACCAGCGCACCTCCCATGGACTCCATTTGCAGGCCGCTGAGCTGAAATAATCCTTGGGCTGCAAGGACGGCTCCCACAAAAGCTCCTGTGATCAATACTACCGGTTGCGAATTAAAACCGATTTCAACAATCTGGTCAAAAAAGCGCCGCCACCTGGGTTTGCCACGGAGCAGGGATTCCCCGATGTCAAAGATGAGCCCGATGAGTTGGCCGAGATAGTCGGTGAGCCACAGCGCTGGGCGTCCCATTATCTGTAGTAGCATGTCTGTATTCTAGGGGGGAATGCTCTTTAGCGAAACATCAAAATGAATGGAGCTAGAAGCTTGAAGGACTGAGCTTTCATTAAGCAAAAAAATGCCCGTGTCACCTAGATGACACGGGCTTGATTGTTTGAGTTTACGGTAGAGTGATTCTACGTTGTAAACTCGGGTTAATGTTTACAGGGAACCTTTAAGGCTGGATGAGCATTTGAAGCCAACAGTCTTGGAGGCTTTAATTTGCATAGCTTCACCAGTCTTTGGGTTGCGACCCTGACGGGCTGCGCGATGTTTGACTGCAAATGTACCAAATCCAATGAGTTGGACTTTACCATCTTGCTTAACGCCACTAGCAATGCTGCCAAGGACAGCTGCAAGTGCATCTTCTGCGCAACGTTTAGTTGCTTCGTTCCCTAAGGATTTTTGAACGGCTTCGACGAGTTCGGATTTATTCATAACGCCCTTCTTATGGTCTTCTGATTTGATTCTGTAAAGTTAAATAATTGCGAATTTCCCCTAGGGATTGCTTGACTTGAGGGTGCTTTAGGGTTGATCGGCCGCGGTTGCCCTTAAAGTACGAACCCCCATTTTATAGGAAACCCGCATTGTTAGAAATTGTTAGAGTTGCATGGGTGCCTATAGATGGGTCATTGACGAAGAGCATAACCCATGTCACAACATCAATGATGAAGAGGGATGGACATCTCATAAGTGTAGCCATCGAGCGCGCGGCAATGTCTGTTAGGTCTGTTGCAGCTGCCATGCCCGCGCATGGTGATGTGCGGCAGGAGCTAGCGGATGCTGAAGCAGCGCAAGCGAGGGGGTATTTTTTGCCGGATGAGGATGAGCGGCTGCGTGATGTTTTTGTGCGTTACTTGTCTTTGCGTGCTACACTTCTAGAAGTCGTGGCTAGTATCCAAAGGTTGACCGATCAAATCGATGAGGCCGGTGAGTGCGAGCAGACGTGGAGTGACAGGCTGCGCGCCTTTATCATAGGCTTTCTTGCTGCCGCAATGTTGATGAGGGCGGCATCTTTTCTGGTGGATTTGGCGGCCAAGCGATCGGTCGTTAGGAAGAAGCTCGATGAGGCTGAGCCCCGCTTTGGTATTCCTGCCAAGAGTTTTACTGCGGTCTACAAAAATCTTGGCTCATACCGGAGCACGTGGCGCTTCTTGTCAGCGGCCAGATTTTATGAACTACACAGCGAAGATATCACGGGATTGGCCAGAGATCAGCACATGAAGGGCTTGATTGAGCTTCTTGATGAAGAATCGAAGTATTTCCAATACAGCAAACAACACTATATAAGACGGAAATTGCATTATCGCCTGCACTCCTTGAAGCGGCGCCACGTTTCTGGATACAAGAAAGTCATGTTTCAGCTGCTTAAGCTGAGCGGTCGTGTAGTTTCTCAAATGAGGCAGCCCTTCGTCAAGGCTCACGGGCAGGGCAAACGGGTCACGCCTGATGTGATCACCAGGATCAAGCCCCTGCTGCGGGCGGGGGATGTTGTTATCACACGTCACGACGACGCTATGAGCAATTTGTTTTTGCCGGGGTACTGGCCCCATGCAGCATTGTATATAGGAGACACACAAGAACGCAGGGAGCTAGGGGTTCAGCTCACAGAGGTAGAGGCGCCGCGCACCGAAGAGTGTCACTTTCTGGAAGCTAAAAAAGACGGAGTTTTATTGAGGCGAATCGAAGAGACCCTGAACGTGGATGCGTTTATGGTATTGCGGCCCAAGCTAGGGCAGGAACATCGAGCGCAGGCCTTGTCTCGAGGGCTGACCCATGAAGGAAAACTATACGATTTCATGTTTGATTTCCGAGTCGCCGACCGACTTGCATGCACGGAGGTCATTTACCGCACCTATCACGGCATTGGTAAGCTGGATCAAGTGGTTTCCTTTGAGCTAAAGCGCCATTCGGGGCGGCCATGTATTTCCGCAGAAGACCTGATTGAACAGGCCCTAGGCTCTGGCCACTTCGAGAAGCTGGCGGACTTTGGTGTAGAGGAAGATGCGGTCAGAATTTTCTGATAAATAAGTGTCATATATCTGATTGCATCGCAGTCACTTGCGGGCGCCCGAGCTGAGATTGTGAAAAATTTCACAAATAGGCTTGCAGAGCTCCGGCTTGCGCGATATAGCCCCATGCCCGACCAACGATCGGTTCACCAAACATGGCCCAGCTTCTTTCAGTGCGCACATTTTCATTCCTGCTTCCGGTGGTCATTCTAATGATCGGTTCTGGTGAAGTATCAGCCGCTGGGGGTCACCAGTTGCCATTGTATCCTGAGTCTCCTTTCGAGGGCACGGCGTTCTCTTGGATTTCCAACTCAATGCTGATGGTGTGGCTTGCCGCTATCTTAATTATACTGTTTTGCCGTGTAGCTACCAAGAAAATGGCGCTTGTCCCCACGGGGTTCCAGAACTTTGCCGAGTGGCTCGTGGAAAGCCTCTATGATTTCTTCGGCAATATCCTTGGTGAGCATCTGGTCAAGAGGACCTTTTGGTTTTTTGGAGCCACTTTCATGTTGATCCTGTTGGTTAATTACCTAGGGCTTATTCCTGGTGTTGGCACCATGGGCACGACCGATGCTCACGGCCATTTCAAGGGTCTTCTTCGTGGCGGTAATGCCGACTTGAACATGACCGCGGCGATGTCGATTACCTTCTTTTTGCTCTGGCTCTACTGGTCATTCACCGAGATCGGCGTAAAAAACTTCTTTGCGCACATATTTGCCCCGCAGGGCACATTCACCGGCTTCATGAAGGTATGCATGATCGTCATGTTCTTCCTCGTTGGAATTCTCGAGATCGTATCCATTTTTATACGTCCGGTCGCTCTCAGTTTCCGTCTGTTTGGGAATATCTACGGTGGCGAGCAAACGCTAGAGGGCTTGATGGCACTGGTGCCCCAGTATTTTGCCTTCCTGCCCGCTTTGCCATTTTACTTCATGGAACTTCTCGTCGGCCTGGTGCAAGCACTGGTATTCACACTGCTCTGCGCAGTGTTCCTGAAACTCATGTGCAGCCACAGCGAAGAACACTAATTACTATTGACACCAAATACTTTTGCAAGTCTGACCATGGGCAAACCGTGGGGGCTTTCTTAAACCAACAAACACAAAACCAACTAATACAATGGCAACATTATCATTAAAAGCAATTGCAGTCGGACTCGCCGCCCTTGGCGGTGGAATCGGAATCGGAGTCCTCGGATCGAAGGCCGCTGAAGCCACGGGTCGTAACCCTGGTGCAGCAACTCCCATTTTGGTGACCTCCATTATTTTTGCAGCACTTGTCGAGGGTCTTTTCATCCTCGCAGCATTCGCCGTTAAATATAACTAGGTTCAAGCCGATCTAATTCAACTTTTATCAGGTGCCGTTCGGCACAGCCGGCGGTGCCTGATATTTATTTTTCAAACAACTTTTTTTCACAATGATCTCTATCCTCGCAGTAGCCGGAACAGAAGCAGCCCAAGAGGGTTTCTTTGAGACTTTTGGTGTGAACTGGCCGTTCTTCATCGCTCAGCTCGTGAACTTTATCATCGTGCTTGTTGTGTTGAAAAAGTTCGCCTTCACTCCTATTCAGGAAATTCTTGAGCAACGCCGCAAGCGTATTGCAGAGGGTGAAGACAAGCTCAAGCGTATCGAGCAGCAACTCACTGACTCCGAGCAACGCACTCAGGAAGCCATCGATAAGGCCAATGCAGACGCCGCTCGCCTTATCAATGAGGCCAAAGAGAGTGCATCGTCACTTACAGAGAAGAAAGCTCAAGAAGCCATTGCTTCTGCGCAGGTTATTCTCGCCAAGGCGGAAGAAGCAGCCAAGGCCGAGCGCAAGACCATGACCGCCGAGCTCAAAAAGGAGTTTGGACGTTTGGTCACCGCAACCACCGCCACCGTAACAGGTAAGGTTCTTAATGACGACGACCAGAAGCGCATTAACGAAGAAGCTCTCAGCAGTGTCGAAGGTTAATTCGCCTGATCACCCTTCACAGAACACCAGCCACTCACCATGAAAGTCTCCAAGGATGCAGCCAGCGCCGCCCGCCGGATCTATCGCCTTTGTGCGCCGGAAGGCAAGCTCGATGAAGGCAGGATCCGCACCGCTTTCAAAAAGATCGGCAGTGCCAAGCCACGCGATTATCGCGCGATCATGCACACCTTGCTCAATCTCGTTCGCATCGACGAACAAAGCCGTCAGGCACTCGTCGAAAGCGCTACCCAGCTCGACGCAGCAAGCCGCAGCCGCATTGAGAAAAACCTCAACGAACAATATGGTGGTGGGCTTTCTTTTACCTATAACACTGATGCCCAACTTCTCGGCGGTGTCAAAATCCGCGTCGGTAACGACGTATGGGACGGCAGCGTCCAATCCCGCCTCGAACGCCTCGCCAATGCCTTCTAAGGCACCTGTAAAAAATTCAATCTTCAAACTAGAAACTTCAAACTAACAACGCCATGAGCAGTATCCTCCAGGAACTTGAACAAGAAATCGCCAACGTTTCATCGTCGGTGCAGAAAAGCAACGTCGGAACAGTCCGCACCATCGGTGACGGTGTCGCCAAGGTCGAAGGCCTCAGTGATGTCGCACTCAACGAGATGATCGAATTCCCCGGCGGGCTCGTCGGACTCGCTCTCAACCTTGAGGAAGCCGAAGTTGGAGTCGTTCTGCTCGGTGACTCACTGCACATTAAAGAAGGTGACGAGTGCAAGACCACGGGCAAGCTACTTTCCGTTCCCGTCGGCGAGAACATGCTCGGCCGCGTTGTTGATAACCTCGGTCGTCCTCTCGACGGCAAAGGCGAAATCGAAGCCGCCGATCAATACCCTGTTGAAAAAATTGCTCCCGGCATCATTAAGCGGAAGTCCGTTTCCGTGCCAGTGCAAACAGGAATCATGTCTATCGACGCCATGATTCCCATCGGTCGTGGCCAGCGTGAACTCATCATTGGTGACCGTTCTACCGGCAAGACCACCATCGCTGTTGACACCATCATCGCCCAGGCTCAGCAGAACAAAGCTGCTGCTGAAGGTCGCCTCGCTGACCACAAGCCACTTTACTGCATCTATGTCGCTGTTGGACAGAAACGCTCAAACATCGTCCGCACCATGCAGACGCTTGAAGAAGCAGGTGCCATGGAAAACACCTGTATTGTAGCGGCATCCGCCTCTGACTCTGCCGCCAACCAATACCTCGCACCTTACACCGGTTGCGCGATTGGTGAGTATCTGATGGATCAAGGTAAGGACGTGCTGATCGTATTTGATGACCTTTCCAAGCACGCTGTTGCTTACCGTCAGGTTTCCCTTATTCTTGGCCGCCCGTCAGGTCGTGAGGCATTCCCCGGTGATGTTTTCTATCTACACTCCAGACTTCTCGAGCGTTCCGCCCGTC
>Ga0209600_1001888_pt1 | contig 12953 bp, 13 predicted proteins | sample COGITO_mtgs_1104_FD_185518 | JGI IMG/M metagenome (GOLD analysis project Ga0209600, IMG submission 185518) | Pelagic marine microbial communities from North Sea - COGITO_mtgs_110421 (SPAdes) (version 2) | ecosystem: Environmental > Aquatic > Marine > Epipelagic ... | reverse complement strand
CTGGCAAAACCGCATTGATCACTGGCGGTGGCAGCGGTCTTGGCCAATTCATGGCAAAAGCATTAGCCGAAGCTGGGGTGCGGGTCTATCTTGTCGGCCGCCGTGAAGACCGGTTATCGGCCAGTCTTGGCGACCATGACGGTGCCATATTTGCGCTTGATCTGGTTGAACGTGGTGCGGCTGCTCATCTGTTCGATATGGTCTCGACAATGGATCAGCAACCCGACATCATCGTCAATGCCGCAGGGATAAATCCGCGGCGTCATGCTGATGAGATTTCTGAATCTGATTGGCATTATTCAATAGATCTGAATTTGAATGTGCCATTTTTGGTTAGCCAGAAATTTGTGCCTCATATGAAGCAGAATGGATGGGGGCGCATCATCAATATTGCCTCGCTTCAATCAACACGCGCTTTTGAAAATGGCATTTCATATGGTGCGGCCAAAGGCGGTGTCCTACAGTTAACCCGCGCCATGGCCGAAGCATGGTCGCGATATGGCATTACCGCCAATGCGCTTGCGCCTGGATTTTTTCCAACCGAATTAACCGCACCGTTATTTGCTGATCAGGCTGCGGCGCAAAGGCTAGCAGTGGCAACGGCGATTGGTCGCAATGGCACGCTTGAGGATATGCGCGGGCCATTGCTGTTTTTGGCATCGGATGCCAGCGGCTATGTCACCGGCCAGTCGATTGCCGTCGATGGGGGATTTACAGCGAAATGAAGGCGCTTGTTTATACCGGCACGCAAATGTCGGAAATTCGTGATGTTGATGTGCCGGTTGTGGGCGATAATCAGGTTTTGGTTGATCTGGCATTTTGCGGCATTTGCGGATCAGATATGCATGCATGGCATGGGCATGATGAACGGCGGGTGCCGCCATTGGTGCTTGGGCATGAGGCGGTTGGCATTGTTCAAACCGGCTCGCTTGCCGGAAAGCGGGTGGCCATTAACCCGCTGATGACCTGTGGTGATTGCGATTTTTGCAATAGTGGCGACGAACATCTTTGCCCAAGCCGTGAATTGATTGGCATGCGTGTTCCAGGTGCCTTTGCTGAAAAGTTGGCGATTGATGCTGGTAATCTAACCGTGATTGATGATGATTTGCCATTTGCTGAAGCGGCCCTTGCCGAGCCGTTGGCCTGTTCGGTTCATGCGGTGCGACTTGCCCGCAAACTTGCTGGTGATCATCGTGATGCAGCCATTGTTATTCTTGGTGGTGGGGCAATTGGTCTTTTGGCCGCGCTGGTGTTCAAGGCCTATGGCTATAGCAATATCCAGATTGCCGAAACCAATAAGCTTCGCCGCGAAATGCTAGAAAAGATCGGCGTTATGCGCGCCTATGATCCGCTTTGCGAAACACCTGATTCCAGCCAGATTGATATTATCATTGACGCGGTTGGATCAGGGGCGACACGCCGTGCGGCAAGTGCGCTTGTCCGGCCGGGTGGTGTTATTGTTCATATTGGATTGCAGGATAATGAACCCGGCCTTGATACGCGCCGCATTACCTTGCAGGAAATTAATTTTCAAGGCACCTATTGCTATCGCAAAGACGATTTTGCTGAAGCCTTGGCCTTGCTGACCAGCGGCAAGATCAGTGGTAAGGGCTGGGCCGAAATTCGGCATCTTGATGCGGGGGCGCAGTCGTTTCTGGATATTCACCACGGCACGGCACCCCCAAAAATCATTCTACAAACAGGTAGGGAATCATGATAAAACGCTTACCGGATATGGGTCTGTTTTCGGCCTTGGAAAATTATTAATTCTGGCGCTTCTTGTCTGGGGAGCGATCAAAGACACCTATGGCTGTAAATAGCCTGCCTCTAACAAAACGATCTTTGCTAAAAATGATCTTTGCGTTTGCGGATTTCGGCAAACACCGCGGCATTGCTGGCTGTTTCCAAACCGAGATGAGCGCGGATAGCGGCATCTTCAACGCGCAAAAACGGGTTGGTTGCCTTTTCAAGATCGAGGCGCGTTGGCACGGTTGGAAAGCCGTTTTCACGCAATTCGACAATGGCCTCTTGGCGTGCGGCAAGCGCGGGATTATCCGGATCAACCGACCGCGCAAAGGCAGCATTGGCAATCGTATATTCATGGCTGCAATAAATGACCGTTTGGTCAGGAAGTGCCAACAGCTTTTCAAGCGATGCCCACATCATATCGGGATCGCCTTCAAAAATGCGGCCACATCCCATAACAAATAGCGTGTCACCAGTGCAAACCATGGATTCAGATGCGATATAGAAATTCAGCATATCAAGCGTGTGACCGGGCGTCGAAATCACGTCGATTTGGCGATCGGCGAATTCAAAATGATCACCATCGCCAAGCCGAATATCATAAAGCGCGCTTGCTGCGCTATCGATGACCGGACCAAGAACGGTAGCGCCATGACGCTGTTTCAATTCAGCAAGGCCAGCGGTGTGATCACCATGATGATGCGTAATGAAAATATGGCTAAGCTGCCAGCCGGTTTCGGCCAAGGCTGCTTCGGCCGCTGCGGCGTCGCCTGCATCAACACAGGCGGTAAGGTTGCTTTCGGTGCAATGCAGCAAAAGCCCGTAATTATCGTCGCCATAGGGAAATTGATGTGTCTGAAAGGCCATGGGCAGCTCCTTTTAACCGGCGGCGAATATGCCTACCAGCTTCCCGTATTTTCCATCGAAAGCCATGGTTCGGTTGCTGGTAGGGAATCGCCTTCTTGTAGCAATTCGATTGAGATATTATCTGGCGACTTGATAAAAGCCATACGCCCATCGCGGGGTGGACGGTTGATCACAACACCAGCATCCATCAATTGCTGACATGTTTCGTAGATATTATCGACCTTATAGGCAAGATGGCCGAAATTACGGCCAAAATCATAATCTTCCGGATCCCAGTTAAACGTCAGTTCGAGTTCCGGCGCACCGCCAGCCTTGCTGCTTTGCATATCTTTTGGTGCTGCCAGAAAAATGAGGGTAAAGCGGCCTTCGGGAACATCCTTGCGGCGCATTTCAACAAGACCTAATTTGGTGCAATAAAAATCAAGTGACTCGTCAATATCACGCACCCGAACCATTGTATGAAGAAACCGCATAATTTCCCTGCCCCCTTTTCCACTTGCGCCAAATGTTATCGGCACATTTCACGATTATGATAGGCGTCAAATCAATGCTATGTCTAGCCTGTTATCGCTTTGCCGCGGTCGGCTATCTGGTTTGGCCTTAACCAAGTTATGGCCGGCTGGCGTCAATCTTTGCCGGTGAGGACATATCAATTTCAAGACCAATCAGCCTGGCCGCTTCGGCAAGGCTGGTGCAGATTTGAAAATCGGGTGGGTTTGGCGATCGGTTGGATGGCGCTAGGTCGGGGATCTGAATAACCGTCATGCCAGCGGCCAAGGCAGCGGTGGTGCCATTGTTTGAATCTTCAAGGGCAAGGCAATCACCTGTGTCGATTCCAAGCTTGCGGGCAGCATCCAGATAAACATCTGGCGCGGGTTTGCCAGCGGGCACTTCATCACCGCCGGTAACATGCTGGATATAGTGCATCAGGCCGGTTTTTTGCAAAATGGCGCGCGCTTTTTGGCCAGATGACGAGGTGGCGACAGCGCGCGGCATATCGATCTGGTGAAGGCTTGCCAGAAAAGCGTGCGCCCCCGCCTTTACCGGCACTTCATCAAGCAAAAGCTGGCGATAGACATCAAGCCATTCATTCTTGAAGGCAACCGCATCCATATGTGTCGGTAGCATGGCGCGAAGAACATCAATGCCTGTCGCCGCATTCAGCCCGATCATGTCGCGATAATCGTCAATCCCGAACACAAGATCATATCGGGTGGCCGTTGCGATGAATGAATCAAAGGACAAGGTTTCAGTGTCGAGCAAAAGCCCATCCATATCAAAAATAACCGCCTTGATTTGGCTGGTCTCAACCGCAGATTTTACCAGCGATAATGGCATGAATATTTCCCTATGAATGCGGCTTTTACCTGTGCAATGATTTGCTCGAACGCAGCCGCCCGACTATGGCATGGATTTGCAGCAAAGGAAAATGCCATAAACCAGAATTGCCATATTGGCCTTATCGATAATGGCATAATGGGGGGCGATAAGGTTAATAAGAATTGGACGAATGAGTCATGCTGAAAGCCGAAAATATTCGTTATCTCGTGGTGCATTGCGCCGATACGCCCGATGATCAGCCGCTTGATGCAAGTGATATTCACCAAATGCATCTTGGCTTTGGCTGGAATGGCATTGGCTATCATCGGGTGATTTGCCGTGATGGGCGCATTGAACATGGCCGTCCTGATTATTGGATTGGCGCGCATGTCAAAGGCTTTAACGAGGTCAGCCTTGGTGTCTGTTTGATTGGCCGTCAAGATTTTACCGATGTTCAATTTGCGGCGCTGGAAAACGTGCTTCGCGGTTGGCGTGACGCCTATCCTGATGCCCAAATATGCGGCCATCGTGATTTTGACTATACCGAAAAAACCTGTCCGAATTTTAATGTCGGGCAATGGTGTGAAAAAATCGGTTTGTAAATCAGATGGCACTATTTCGCATTATCACCCCATCTGCGCCTTTGCGATCTGGCCCATTTGCCGATGCGGCACTCGATAGTGAATGTCTTTTTGGCGAGGCATTTGAGGCTGAGCAGTCAGAAAATGAATTTACCTTTGGCAGGCTTGGCAGTGATGGATATAGAGGCTGGGTTCCGCGATATTGTCTTGGCGCTTTGCCAACACCCAATACGCGGGTAATCGCCCCAATGAGCGATGTAACCTCGCAAGCCGATATCAAAAGCGCGGGGCGTTTTGCGCTGTCGCTTGGTGCCTTGGTTACTATCACGTCATTGCAAGATGACTTTGCTGAAATCATCACCCCAAATGGCAGTGGTTTTTTACCTCGCCAGCATCTTTTGCCATTGGCGTCATGCGGGGCAGGCGACACGGCGGGTCATGTTCTGGGTGATGTGACGCAGGTTGATGATTGGGTGGCGATTGCTGAAAAGCTTGTTGCCAGCCCTTATAGATGGGGTGGGCGTTGTGCATGGGGGCTTGATTGTTCGGCATTGGTGCAACTAGCCTTGGCCACAGGCGGTATTGATGTGCCGCGTGACTCCGGCCCGCAGCACCATATCGGCAGTGGCATTGACGATCTATCGCAATTGCAACGCGGCGATCTGGTATTCTGGCATGGCCATGTTGGCATTATGCAGGACGGCGAAAACCTGCTTCACGCCAATGCGCATCATATGGCGGTGGCAAGCGAGCCGCTAGATGATGCCATTGCGCGTATTGCGATTACTGCAGGGCCGGTTTCGGCGCTTCGCCGTCCAATGGCTGATCGGGGGCTAATCGGACGAGATAAATTCTAGCCACCATTTAGCTGAATCTTATGGCGAAGCAGCCATAGCAAGCAAAGCGATGGAATGACCATTAGCGCGGTGATGACGAAGAACAAACCCCAATCACCCCCAAGCCCATCAACCATTGCCCCTGATGACGCTGCCAAGGTCGTTCGGCCAATGGTGCCGATCGAGGCCAAAAGCGCATATTGCGTTGCGGTATAGGTGCGATCAACAAGAAGCGAAATAAAGGTTACAAACGCAACAGTGGCAAAGGCAGCGGCGATATCATCAAGCAAAACCGCAAGCGCAAACACCCATTCGGATTTACCTGTCCAAGCAAGAACACTGAACATGACATTGGTTACCGCCATTGCAATGCCAGCAATGAACAGGGCGCGAACCGCGCCTGACCGAATGGCAAAAAACCCGCCAAGAAGGGTAAAGGCAACGGTGGTTATCCAGCCAAGGCCTTTTGAATAGAGCGCGATATCCGATTTTGAAAAGCCGATTTCGGAATAGAAGATCAACGACATTTTGCCCATGAAGGCTTCGCCGATTTTGAACAATAGAACAAAGCTTAGAATACCGAGTCCGATGGCAACGCCATTCTGCCGGAAAAAGCTGGCAAGCGGGCCCCAGACCGTGCTGGCAAGAAAGCCAATGAATCGGGCAAAATGATTATTCACACCAAGCTTTTTGACGATATCGGCCTCGGCCTTGTTTTGCGCTTCGATGCGCGCAGTGGCGCTTGCTTCGGGAATGAATAAGAGCCCGATATTCGCCAGAATAACCAGCCCACCAAGCCCGATAAAGGTCAATTGCCAGTAATTTTCAAATCCAGCATTTTGCAGGAAATCGGCACTGAAAAGCGCAATGATGCCGCCTATTTTATAGCCGCTCCACCAGCCTGTCACATGAATCGCCGCGCCTGCGGCCATGGCACTTTTTTCCGAAGCGTCGATCTGCTCAATGCGAAGCGCGTCAATGGTAATATCTTGTGATGCTGACGCGGTGGCAATGACAAGCCCAATCGCCATCACAAGCCAGATATCTTCCGCCGGACGAAGCAGGCTCCAGACCAGAAGCGACAAAAGAATGACAATCTGGAAACATAAAATCCATGCTTTGCGCTGGCCAATTTTGCGAGCAAGTCCGGGTATCCGAACCCGGTCGATCAGTGGTGCCCAGAAAAAATTGATGGCATAGATGCTGAAAATCAGTCCGGCCCAGCCAATCGCCGACCGGCTTAGGCCATCTTCATTGAGCCATAGCGATAGTGACGAGCCAATCAGAACCCACGGAAAGCCACTCATCGCTCCAAGAAGCAGAATGCGGATCATGCGCCTGTCGCGATAGGCGGCCAAACTTGTCATAAAATCACGCATTATCATGGCTCCATCAAATTGCGTTTGCTATATTAGACCCCATGGCAAGAATGGAAAAAGCAATTGCCCCATGCCAGCCGTGAGATAACTCTATCTAGAAAAAGGTTTGATGCAATGCCGGACTGGTGTCTTGATCGTGATAAGGCTGGCCATTATTGGTTGCAGGCTGGTGATCGGGTGCCAAGGCGCGCCATTATTGGCGGGGCTGGTTTCATTGCGGCCGATGGCAAACGCGAAGGCGATATGGCAACACCAGTTGGCCGGTGGGCATTGCGCCATCTCTATTATCGGCAGGATTTGCTAGGGTCGGTTGATACGGTCATTCCGGCAAGTGTGATCACGCCGCATTGTGGCTGGTGCGATGATCCGGCGCATCAAGATTATAATTGCCATGTGACCTTGCCCTTTGCAGCCAGCCATGAGGTGATGTGGCGTGATGATGGCGCTTATGATCTTGTTGTCATGCTGGGGTTTAACGATGCGCCGCCAGTCGCCGGACGCGGAAGCGCCATTTTTTTGCATTGTATCGCCGATGGCAAAACCAGCACTGCCGGATGTGTGGCGTTGGATCGAGATGATCTTATCAGCATGCTTAGTCTTGCTGATGCTGCTCAACATCTATCAATCGATTCGCGATTGTTGTCCTAGCGCGGCATCAATCTGATTACGGCGGTGACGCAGTTTTTCATTGGTTGGTACCATTGCCACCATCATGCCATTGGCAACAAAACCCATGTGAATCATGATCATATTCGAGATTAAATTCATACAAATTTTCTGCGCGGTTCCGGCGGTTAATCGTGTTGATCCGGCAATGATTTCACCGCCGGTGGCAAGCAGGATTGGATGATCGGCTGCGGTCAAAAGGGGGGTGTTGGGATTATTGGCTATGCCGATGGTCATTGCGCCTGATTTGCGGGCTGCCTCAACTGCACCGATCGTATAGGGGGTTTTGCCGCTGGCGGCGATGCCGATCACAACATCATTCGCGCCACCATCAAGCGCGGTAAAGCCAGCCGCACCAGCAGCGGCATCATCTTCGGCATTTTCAATGGCCCCCAAAAGCGCCGATGGCCCGCCTGCAATCAAAAAGCCAAGCCGGTCTTTGGGCCAGTTAAAGGTTGGTGGCAATTCGGCGCCATCTTGAACCCCAATACGGGCCGATGTGCCAGCGCCAGCATAGATTAGCCGACCTTTGCTTGTCCGGCTCAGGCGGTCATATGTGGCAATTGCTGCGGCTTCAATTGCTGGCAAGGCGGTCCGCAATGCCGTAATGGCACCTGCTTGACTGTCAAGCATAAGCGACAGCGCCGCCGATGGTGCCATTTTATCAACATGACGGCCAGCTGGCGGCACATCTTCGGTGGTGTCGTGATTTGGATCTCGATTTCTGATGCTCATCGCGTCACTATAGGCGTCAGTAAAGCAAAAGAGAAGAGACGCATGGCAGGATCATTTGTTATAGGCTTGATGTCGGGAACCAGTGCCGATGGCATTGATGCTGCGGTTCTGCAAACTGACGGCCAGAAATTTCAAAATACAGGCTGTTCAGGGTCTTTCGATTATCGAGCCGAAACCCGCGCCGGTATCTGGGCGGCAGTGTCCAACGCATTTGATCACATGCGCGATGCTGCTGCCCGCCAGCATCTTGATCGGCTAATTGCCGAAGATCACGCAAATGCTGTTTTGAAATTGTTAGACAGCAGCAATCAATCGCCGGCATTGATCGGCTTTCATGGCCAGACAATTTATCATAATCCCTCTGACAGTGATGGTCACCCGCTGGGCCGCACGACAATTCAGCTTGGCGATGCCGCATTATTGGCCGCCAAAACCGGCCTGCCGGTCGTGCATGATGTGCGGCGTGCCGATATGGCGGCTGGCGGGCAGGGCGCGCCCTTGGCACCGGTGTTTCATGCGGCGATGCTGGCGCGTCTTGCCGTCGATTTGCCGGCGGTTCTGGTCAATATCGGGGGGGTTGCCAATCTGACTTGGGTTGCCAATCAAACAGGGGTTAAGAACCAAACAGGGGTAAAAGATGGCGCGGGCTTGATCGGATTTGATACCGGACCCGGCAATGCGTTGATGGATGATTATATGCGGCTTTATTGCGATGCTGATTTTGACAAAGATGGCGCATTGGCGGCAAGAGGCATAGCCGATGCCACGCTTGTCGATGTATGGCTTGATGAGCCTTATTTTACCGCTGATTGGCCAAAGTCACTGGATCGTCAGGCGTTTCAACATTGCCTTGATGATGCGCGATTGCTGGCCAAAGCGCCAGCTGATGCGATGGCCAGCCTGGCTCTATTCACGGCAAACAGCATTGCCGCGGCGATTGATCAATTGCCTGCGCCGCCGCGAACAATCCTGATTGCCGGTGGCGGCAGACGCAATCTTTGCCTTAAAGCGCATTTGCAAAACCGGTTTGGCGGTGCCGTGAAAGATGGCAATGTTGTTGGCGACAGGTCGTTATTTTCGCCTGATATGCTTGAGGCTGAATTAATGGCATTTTTGGCAGCGCGGCATATCTCTGGATTGCCAACATCATTTCCGGCAACAACCGGGTGCCATCAACCGGTTTGTGGCGGGGTGCTGGTACGACCGGTTTAGATCAGCGCATCAGATCCTGAAACATAAAATGGCCGGTAAGGTGGCGGCGGTGGCAAAAGATCACGGATATCGGTAAATGGAAACCGGCTATCAAGACGATAGGCTTCGGCATAATGGCCGTCAGGCGCATTACATTGGGCGGCACGAAACCGGTTCATGATCGCGCTGGCGCTGGAAAATCGAGATGGATCCTGACTGTGATGCGCCATGATGGCCTTTTGCTTGGCGGCAAAATGCGGAGTAATATCAATATAGTAATCCGGCGTAAAACCAACCCCCATCAAAGTGTCGCAAAACAATACCGGACAGATGAATCCGGCAGCGTCACGAGCATAAGCTGCTAGTGCACGATGATCGGGATGATAATCTTCAGGCGCATGGGTGATCACAAGATCGGGCGCGGCATCGCGAATGAAATCCTTGATGCGGTTTTGGGCATTTGGCGCATCGGCAAGCTGGCCATCGGGAAGATCAAGCAAGGTTGGCGTGCCAAGCGCGGCAAGCCCGTTTCGGGCTTCATCAGCACGTTGCCTTGCGAGTTCGGCGCCTTGATTAACACCGCCAGCCGCACCATCAGTGGCAACGCCAAGGATCAGATTATCGCCGCGCGATGATGCGGCTGCCAAAAAGCCATAGGCAAAGATTTCCAGATCATCAGGATGTGCGCCAATGGCCACAATATTCATTTACTGACTCCGTCTTGATCGCCTGCGATGGCTAAATAGATATCGCAAAGCTTTTGCTTTCGCCTCGAAATAGGCTTTAATAATGCCATGATAGCGAATGCGAAGCCGGTAACAAATAACAATCTTATGATGCGCGGCAAACGGGCAAGGGACAGGGCATAAATGACGCTGATTTTCACCGGCTATATCGAAGGCTATTATGGCAGGCTTTTCGATTGGCGTGATCGCAACCGGCTTCTTGGCGGCGTTGCCGCAGCGGAAATGACAAGCTATTTTTACGCACCAAAAGAAGATGCGCGTCATCGGCAATTTTGGCGTCAGCCCTATGACAAGGCGTGGCAAGCTGAATTTACCCAATTTGCCACCATTGCAGCGGCAAAGAATATTCACCTGATTGCCGGTATCGCGCACGGGCTGGATTTTGATTTTGCCAGTCTAGATGCGTCGATGGATCAGAAAAATGATTTCACCATTTTGGTGGCAAAGGCGCGCCAGTTTTTGGCAAATGGTGCCAGCATGATTGCGCTATTGATGGATGATATCGCCGCTGATTTTGAGGCGCGATCTGGCAGTTTTAAAAATGAAGGTAGGGCGCATGCGGCGCTTGCCAACCGGCTTGGGCTGGCCATTGACGCCGCGATCATTATTGTACCACGTATCTATGCCGATAGTCTGATCACGCCAGATGATACGCAATCCTTAGCCTATCTTGAACAATTTACTAGCCATCTCGACCCGCAGCATCAGGTGGTCTATTGTGGGGATGATATTGTTGCGCCGCGTCCTTTTGGTGATGCTGGCGGGCATCTTGATCCGGCATCGATCATTATCTGGGATAATTTTTACGCCAATGATTATTGTCCACGGCGGCTATTTCTTGGGCCGTGGCGCAATATTGACATGCCGCATATAATGCTGAATCCAACAGGCATGATCGAGACTGATTTGCTGCTTTTGGGACTAATGGCGGGCGGGCGCGATCAGGCTGGGCGCGGCAGTGAGGCTGGCAAAATATACTGGCGCGAATTGATGCAAAAAGCAGCGGTGCCGGATGTGTTTTTTGACATTGCCGCCTATTTCGATGCGCCTTATGGCTTTGCCGCCGAATTTGCAATGCCATCGGCGAAAACCGCATTGGCGGCGCTGGATATTTTGCTATGGCGTTGGAAATCGCCGCTTCAACGTGAATGGTACCCGCATCTGATGGGGCTGAAACAGGACATCCTGCTGGCCAATGGTGAATTGCCATTGGAGCGCATCGAAAAAACGCAAATGGCACCGCTTGCCCGCCAGCTTTCTGGCTTTGCCGCAAAAGGTTAATCCTGTGAAAACTATAGACTTGCCGCTTGTCTGATTGATCATAGCTCGGCCGATAATGGCTCGACTAATCACGGCAAGGGGGTAAAATTTAGATCATGTTGGCGATATTGATCATGTTGAATTGGAAGATGGGCATCATTTCGCCTTTATCGCGCCTTTTGTCGATCGTGTGACGCGCGAGGAGACGATCCCTGTCGCGCTTGATCCGGCAGGGTTTGATCGTGCCGCATGGCTTGATGATGTCAATCAGCAGATTGTCGCGTTTATGCTTTGTTAAAATGACCTAAAGCGTCAAAGATGATAGGCGGTCAGCAAGCTTGACAATCACATCGCGGCCTGCATTTGCAAAGGCAAAGCGAAGAGCGCCATCCTGTCCAGCCCCAAAAAAAGCACCCGGAATAACAAGAACGCCCGCTTTGCGTGCCATGGTTTCGGCAAGCTGGCGTGAGCTAACACCTGTAAAAGGGTGACGAACATAGCCAAAATAGGCACCGCTGCTTAGCAGATCCCAACCGGGTAAATCATCCATTGCGGTTCGAAATACGGTGGCGCGTGCCGCGATTCTTTCCCGGTTTTCCTGTCGCCAGCTTGTCATGGATGCCAACATTGGCGTTAAGGCATGCTGTGCCACACGCGGGGCACAAATCTGGATATTATCAATAACTTTTGCCAACTGGGCGACCACGTCGTGGCCAGCAATGATGGCACCAAGCCGATGCCCGGGAAGACAATAGGATTTCGAAAAGCTGTAAAGCTGGATCAGCGATGATTGCCAATCATCCTGCGCGAAAAGATGATGCGGTACATCCATATCAAGCGGCATGAAGTCGCGATAGGTTTCGTCAAGAATAAGCCAAATTCCCCGCTTTTGACATAAGGCCAGAATATCAGCAAGAAGTGGTGCCGGATAGATACTGCCTGCCGGATTATTGGGGCTGACCAGCGCAATCGCGCGTGTTTGTGGTCCAATAGCAGCATCAATCGAAGCGCAATTGGGAAGTAGGCCGCCATTATCATCGCAATCAACATAATCAATGCCAACACCAAGCATGCCAAGTGTTGACTCATGGTTGAAATAGCAGGGGCGCATCATCAATATACGGTCGCCATGCCCCGCGAGCGCCAGCACAGTTGCGACAAAGGCCTGATTACAGCCTGAGGTGATTTGCACTTCATTGCGATCAATTTTGGCATTGTAAAGCTGGCTCACATGATCAGCATAGGCACTACGAAATTCGGGATCACCCTCAACCGGCCCATAGCGTGCCAATGCGGGATCAGATGCCCCCTTGGCCAATGCCGCTAAAATATCGGGATGTGCAGAATAGCCGGGAACCGCCTGACTCATATCAATCAAAGCCCCGTTAGCACCATCATAAGATGATTTCCAGTTTAACACGATTGAAACAGGTGGCGCGTTCAAAGTGGCAACAGCGGAATTAAACATGTGACTTGCCTATATTAGCAATGTGGGGTGAGAATAGCCCTAGACTAGCCAGAGATAGGATGTCAGACAAGGTGGATATCTCTCTAAGCTTGGTATGTTTATCAAATTGTTATTTTGACAAGCTGGCTGAGACCTGTGCCGTCAAGCGTGAATACGTA
>Ga0209600_1001886_pt1 | contig 12961 bp, 7 predicted proteins | sample COGITO_mtgs_1104_FD_185518 | JGI IMG/M metagenome (GOLD analysis project Ga0209600, IMG submission 185518) | Pelagic marine microbial communities from North Sea - COGITO_mtgs_110421 (SPAdes) (version 2) | ecosystem: Environmental > Aquatic > Marine > Epipelagic ... | reverse complement strand
ACCACGATCCCAAAAAGCTTTTTCATAAACAAATAATTATTTTGGAAGTTTCCCCTTTTTAATAACATTCAACATATAAGTTTTAACATTCCAACCTGTAGCAGCACTATTTGTTACTACTATTCGTGAATTGTCTAAATCAATTAATATATTCTGTCCATTATATCCTTCAGTTCCAATTGTATTTCTTTTTTCCAATCCCTTAAAATCAAAATAAAATTGTGATCCATATTTTTTAGAATAATTATGAAGATACCATTGTGCATTTTTTTTTGTTGGACGATATTTAAACCATTTTTTTGCTTGTTGTTGTGATTCTCTTAAGTAATTTCCTACACAAGTTTCATTTTGATAATCTTTCATCATAGCCTCTGCAAATCTTAAAAAATCTAATCTAGTCATGTAATATGAATAAGAAGCAAGTGTTTGGAGGCTACCATTGTATTTAGCAATTTTTTTATGTTTACGAGTTTGACCATGTTTTTCATAAGCAATTTCATTTCCAATTTTAATTTTATCTTGAAAAACTTTTTTCATTAATTTGTCATAATCTTCTCCTGATTTAAAAACTATATAGTTTGCAATAATGTCCGCTAAAGCATTATTATAAAAAACTTTATTTCCCTTAGCTTTTGTGTCCTGCAATAGAAGAGCAATAGTATCAAGGCCCATATCTCTATGATGTTCTGAGGAGCCCATAAATCTATTAGATCTTTCGTTAACAACATGTTTGTCACCAGCTGCCATATTTAAGAGGTTTCGTAATGGTTGACCATGGTAAAGTGTATTTTTCATAAGCGGCCAATCTATAATTTCATCAATCGAGGAAATATAACCATCGCATATTGCGTGACCAACTATATATGACGTAATACTTTTACCTGTAGAGTGAGTATAAAATAGTGTTTTGTCTGTTATATCGTCCTTAAAACGTCCTTTTTTTGCTTTACCATCATATTTAATTACCCCATTGTCATAAAATAGATAGCTCAGAAGATATCCTTCAGACAGTTGATTATCAACTTTCGAACTAGATATATTTTTTTCGTAAGTAAATTTTTTTGCATTTCCTTTTGGAGGTACTGTATACAATCGACCTTGGCCTCTTCTATCATTAATAAAATTTTTTTTTCGCCACTCAAATAATGATATAGTTGCATCATTTGGTCGAGCACTTTCGGGTAATTCGAGTGCACCACCATGGCTATTTGCTTTTTCTTTATTTGCATAACCATTCCCACTTAACAACAAACCAAGAACTATGATCCCTAAAAGTTTTTTCATTGATTAAATTTATCCATAATTGACTAATAAAAATATTAAAGCGATAGCTATTAACACAGCACTGACAATAATATAATTCAATCTAATATTAAATTTTTTAAAGACTATTTCAGTAATCTTTTCCCAGAACACTACAATCAAGAAGATTATTATAGCTGGTAGAATATATTTGATCATTGTTGGCTATCAATTAATTTATCTAAAAATTTACTACATTTATTAATTTGCTCAATACTTATAAACTCATTTGGCTTATGTGCTTGGTCTATACTTCCAGGTCCACATACAATAGTTGGTATATTAGATCTATTTTTAAACAAACCCGCTTCTGTTCCATAAACAACTTTTTTATGTTTATTATCTCCTAACAATTCTTTAATTTTTTTAACAAGCTCAATATCTGCACCCATATCTAAAGCTGGATAATTAATTTTTTCATTAAAACTAATTCCTGTTTTAGATGAAACTTTATACATATCAGTTATTAGTTTTTGGTTGGCATAATCTGTAATTTTTTTTATTAATTGTAAGGGGTCATCTTTTATTAAATTTCTTATTTCAAATTCAAATTCACATAAACTAGGTACTATGTTTAAAATAGTTCCACCTTTAATTACGCCTGTATGAAGGGTTGTGTGTGGAACTTCATAATCATTATCAAAAGGCCCATTAATTGATTTTTCTTTATTTAGTTGATCAATATAAGCAATTAGTTTTGAAGCATAATTAATCGCGTTAACACCAAAGGGTGCTTGTCCAGAATGACAGGCTAATCCTTCAACTTTAACACTGTAAGCATGTTTTCCTTTATGGCCTATCACCACCTCCATGCTTGTAGGCTCTCCTACAATACAAAACTCTGGTTTAATTGATTTTTTTTCAATTAATTCTAATAAACCATGAACACCTACACATCCAATTTCTTCATCATAAGAAAAAGCAAGATGAATTGGTTTAGATGATTTTTTTTCAACTATTTTAGGAACACGACTTAAAACTAAACCTATAAAACTTTTCATATCAGAGGTTCCTCTACCATACAGTTTTTGATCTTTTTCTATTAATTGAAAAGGGTCACTGTCCCATTTTTGGTTAATAACTGGAACAACATCGGTGTGACCAGAAAGAACAATCCCCCCTGATGAATTAGGACCTATAGTTGCAAATAAATTAGCTTTATTTTTAGTTTCATCATAAACCAACTCAGATTTGATTTTATATTGGTTTAAATAATTTTCTATGAACTTAATTAGATTTAAATTTGATTTAAAGCTTGTGGTATCAAATCCAATTAATGTTTTAAGTAAGTCTAAAGATTGTTTTTCAATCATGTATTTATAAATCTCCTGGAACACCATAACTAGGCGACTCAGAGGGATTTAAAGCTCTTGATTTATAATCTTTCATTTGAGGTTCAAACGCTTTCCATAGTTTATATAGTTCCTCTATCGGTTTATTTTCCAACCAATCAATTCGTAAATCAACAAGTGGCCAAAGTGTATTATCCGCAACTTTAATTCCAGCAGAATGAATTGGCCCCTCTTCTCCACCTTCTTCTAACCCAGCTTTTAAAGCAAGCAACAATCTTTCAGCAAGATGAGTATTTGGATTATTATTAAAATGATCAACCATAGCTTTAGGTACCATTTCAGACTTAAGCATATTGCCCGCACCTATACAATTTGATCCTTTTTCTAGACCACTTACCCCTAGGATTTTTGATCCTGTGTGCTGCGAAGTATTACCTTTGTTATCTATTAAAAGTAATTGTCGATATTCAATATTTTTTTCCTGCTTTATAATTTTATCAATTACCTCTGTAACCTTTAAACCTTTTTCTAAATAATCTAACATGAGGTTTCCTAAACTAGGATCAGTAACGTTTTGCGTTGCGGCTGCACCCACTCCAGCTCTAACCCATGGGCAACGACTAGCAACGCTAATACTTGATGATGAAATTGCAACACCAACCATGTTGGTTTTCTCACATCTTCCAATTAATGAAAAGGTCATGTTGGAATTACCGCTGTCGCATCAATTTCAACTAACCATTCTGGTCTAGCTAAACGTTCAACTACTAAACCTGTTGAAACTGGATAAACACCTTTTGTATATTCACCAATAACTTGATAAATCGCTTCTCTATTTTTAATGTCAGTAATGTAAACTACAATTTTTACTAAATGGTTCATTGATCCACCTGTTTCTTCAATAAGTTGTTTTATATTTTTCATTACTTTGTGAGTTTGTTCAGCTGGATCTAAACTTGCAATATTACTCCCATCATCTAAGTTTTGAGGGCACTGGCCTCTCATCCAAACCGTTTTACCCCCTTCTGTTACTACCGCTTGACACAAATCATTATTTAGATTTTGTTCGGGATAAGTATCTTTAGTATTAAACTTTCTAATTCTTTTGTGCGTCATTTACTTTTAATCATTTTACTTAATATATTATTTTTTTTAAAAATTTGTTCTGCTAAATACTTGGCATCTTGCCAAACACCCCAAATAAATGATGATCCTCTCATAGATAACCAAGGTAAGCCTATAAAATACACCCCATCAACTTTTGCTACCCCTTTGTAGTGATCGGGTTTACCCTGTTTATCAAAAGTATCTACTTTCAGCCAACTAAAATCATACTGGTACCCCGTTGCCCAAATAATTGTTTTAATTTTTTCTTTATTAAGATCTATTTCTAATATTGGGTGAGTTACACAATCAGGATCAGGTGTAATATTTCTAGCATCAGGTTCTTCAGGAAAATCTAGATTATTCTTCTCAATATATTCATCAGCCTGTTTTAAAACAGCTAAATAACTTTGATCCCCTATATCCAAATTAGATTTTAAATCATTTTCAAAGTGTAATTTTCCATTTTCATAATTTTTAGTTAATCCCACTAAGGACATTCCTTGATTTGCAAATTTTCTAAAATCTATAGTTTTCCCCCCATCATAACCACTCACTGCAATTGTTACATGTTGAGTATTTGGATCAGGAGTTTTTTTTTGCCAAACTCCTAAAGCTCCAAACCACCATACATTGTCTTTTCCTCGATACCTTCTAGGGGGTCTATTATGTGGACCTATAGATAAAAAAACTTTTCTACCTGATAGCATTAATTCTTGAGCAATTTGTGATCCAGATGAACCAGATCCAACAACTAAAACTGCTCCTTCTTTTAATTGATCTGGGTTTTTGTAAAATTGAGAATGCATTTGGGTTATATCAATATTATCAGGAACTATGGCTGGGATGATGGGTTTTTGAAAAGCCCCTGTGGCAACTACAATATTATCAGCTTCAATATTACCCTCCGAAGTTTTAACTAAATATTTTTGAGTACTATTATCTCTTAAAACATCTTCAACATTTACATTACATTTAATTGGAGCATTAATTTTTTTTGCAAATTTTTCAAAATAAGAAACTACAACGTCTTTTTGAGGGAAATAGTTAGGTGAATGATCATCAAAATCTAAGGTTGGAAATCGGTCATGCCAGGCAGGCCCATTTGCTACAAGAGAGTCCCATCTACAAGATCGCCAGCTCTCTACAATACGATTTTTTTCTAAAATTAAATGCTCTACTGAATGATTTGAGAGATGTTCACTCATTGCAAGACCGGCTTGACCTGCTCCCACTACTAATGTGTTAATTTTTTTTATATTTGGTGAATTACTCATATAATTAATTTAATAAAACCTATCATTGTGCTTATTGTGTGTCTAGGTGATGGAATTAGCTAATACTAAATAGGATTAATGAAGCCTGAGGCGTGGCTAGTTATTAAAATTTTTTAAGAATTATTTTATTCTTCCATTCTTCAAAACATCTAAAACCAATCTCTTAAAATTGTAATCTGTATGAACTGTGTTAATAACGATTATCCTAGATTCATCAAAATCAATTAATATAGTTTGACCTCCATAACCATCTAATCCAAAAATATTTCTTCCTTCCAAATCCAAATAATCCAAATAAAATTGGCCTGCATATGACTTAGATGAAAATCTGTAACCTTTCTCTTTTTCCATATATCTTTTCTTTGGGATTTTATTTTTTGCTAATTTCTTTAAATATTTACCAACACATGTATCATTGTTCCAATCATCTAAAATTGCCTTTGCGACTCTTAAATAATCATATCTTGTCGCATAAAAAGTATAAGAAGATGTGCCATCTTTAACGTTCATTTTATTATTGGTCATTTTTCCATTATCGTTTCTTTTAAACAAATTTTTCCTCGATCTAACGGTATATTGATTTTTAATTTTTTTTTGAAAAATTTTATCTAAAAATTCTTGAAAATTATAATCAGTTTTATGTACTAAATAATTGACAATGATATTAGTATTTAATCCATTGTAATAATATTTTCTTTTTGAATATTTTATTGGTATGGAGTTTTTAAGTTCTCTGTCAGCAAAAGATTTAATACTATGAGTATTGTACCATCTACCTGTTGATCTCATTCCATCTGAATCACTAACGTATTTTTTGTCTCCTGCATTCATATTTAGTAAATTAATAAGTCTTTGATTATGATACAAAGTGTTTTCAATCAAAGGCCAATCATTTATTTTTACATCAATACTTTCGATGTAACCTTCACATATTGCGTTACCTATCAGGTAAGAAACAATACTTTTGCCAACAGAGTTTGAAATCCACGGAGTGTTGTTTTTGTATAATTTACCTAATCTTTTTTTAGGGGTAATTTCATCATATACTAAAAGATCTTTTTCATAATAAAGATAACTTAGTAAACTTGTAGTGTTCATCTGATCTTTTAAAAATTTACTAACTTCTAATTTTTTTTCAAATTCTTGATGATTACCTTTTGGTTTAATTTTATAGAAACCCATTTGTGGATCTTTAATGAGTTTGTAATCTTTCTTAAAATAATGTTTTAATGTAGCTAAATTGGGGTCGGGCTTAACGTATTGTGGTATAGACCATCCTTTATAAATTTTTACTTTTTCTTTTTTTTTAGTTTCGGAATAAGCATTCCCATTCAACAGCAAACCCAGAACTATGATCGCTAAAAGTTTTTTCATAAACAAATAATTATTTTGGAAGTTTCCCCTTTTTAATAACATTCAACATATAAGTTTTAACATTCCAACCTGTTGCAGCACTATTTGTTACTACTATTCGTGAATTGTCTAAATCAATTAATATATTTTGTCCATTATATCCCTCTGTTCCAATTATATTTCTTTTTTTCAATCCCTGAAAATCAAAATAGAATTGCGAACCATATTTTTTAGAATAATTGTGAAGATACCATTGAGCATTTTTTTTTGTTGGACGATATTTAAACCATTTTTCTGCTTGCTGTTGTGATTCTCGTAGATAATTTCCTACACAAGTTTTATTTTGATAATCTCTCATCACAGCTTCTGCAAATCTTAAAAAATCTAATCTAGTCATGTAATATGAATATGAAGCAAGAGTTTGGGGGCTACCATTATATTTAGCAATTTTTTTATGTTTACGAGTTTGACCATGTTTTTCATAAGCAATTTCATTTCCAATTTTAATTTTATCTTGAAAAACTTTTTTCATTAATTTGTCATAATCTTTTCCTGATTTAAAAACTATATAGTTTGCAATAATGTCCGCTAAAGCATTATTATAAAAAACTTTATTTCCCTTAGCTTTTGTGTCCTGCAATAGAAGAGCAATAGTATCAAGGCCCATATCTCTATGATGTTCTGAGGAGCCCATAAATCTATTAGATCTTTCGTTAACAACATGTTTGTCACCAGCTGCCATATTTAAGAGGTTTCGTAATGGTTGACCATGGTAAAGTGTATTTTTCATAAGCGGCCAATCTATAATTTCATCAATCGAGGAAATATAACCATCGCATATTGCGTGACCAACTATATATGACGTAATACTTTTACCTGTAGAGTGAGTATAAAATAGTGTTTTGTCTGTTATATCGTCCTTAAAACGTCCTTTTTTTGCTTTACCATCATATTTAATTACCCCATTGTCATAAAATAGATAGCTCAGAAGATATCCTTCAGACAGTTGATTATCAACTTTCGAACTAGATATATTTTTTTCGTAAGTAAATTTTTTTGCATTTCCTTTTGGAGGTACTGTATACAATCGACCTTGGCCTCTTCTATCATTAATAAAATTTTTTTTTCGCCACTCAAATAATGATATAGTTGCATCATTTGGTCGAGCACTTTCGGGTAATTCGAGTGCACCACCATGGCTATTTGCTTTTTCTTTATTTGCATAACCATTCCCACTTAACAACAAACCAAGAACTATGATCCCTAAAAGTTTTTTCATTGATTAAATTTATCCATAATTGACTAATAAAAATATTAAAGCGATAGCTATTAACACAGCACTGACAATAATATAATTCAATCTAATATTAAATTTTTTAAAGACTATTTCAGTAATCTTTTCCCAGAACACTACAATCAAGAAGATTATTATAGCTGGTAGAATATATTTGATCATTGTTGGCTATCAATTAATTTATCTAAAAATTTACTACATTTATTAATTTGCTCAATACTTATAAACTCATTTGGCTTATGTGCTTGGTCTATACTTCCAGGTCCACATACAATAGTTGGTATATTAGATCTATTTTTAAACAAACCCGCTTCTGTTCCATAAACAACTTTTTTATGTTTATTATCTCCTAACAATTCTTTAATTTTTTTAACAAGCTCAATATCTGCACCCATATCTAAAGCTGGATAATTAATTTTTTCATTAAAACTAATTCCTGTTTTAGATGAAACTTTATACATATCAGTTATTAGTTTTTGGTTGGCATAATCTGTAATTTTTTTTATTAATTGTAAGGGGTCATCTTTTATTAAATTTCTTATTTCAAATTCAAATTCACATAAACTAGGTACTATGTTTAAAATAGTTCCACCTTTAATTACGCCTGTATGAAGGGTTGTGTGTGGAACTTCATAATCATTATCAAAAGGCCCATTAATTGATTTTTCTTTATTTAGTTGATCAATATAAGCAATTAGTTTTGAAGCATAATTAATCGCGTTAACACCAAAGGGTGCTTGTCCAGAATGACAGGCTAATCCTTCAACTTTAACACTGTAAGCATGTTTTCCTTTATGGCCTATCACCACCTCCATGCTTGTAGGCTCTCCTACAATACAAAACTCTGGTTTAATTGATTTTTTTTCAATTAATTCTAATAAACCATGAACACCTACACATCCAATTTCTTCATCATAAGAAAAAGCAAGATGAATTGGTTTAGATGATTTTTTTTCAACTATTTTAGGAACACGACTTAAAACTAAACCTATAAAACTTTTCATATCAGAGGTTCCTCTACCATACAGTTTTTGATCTTTTTCTATTAATTGAAAAGGGTCACTGTCCCATTTTTGGTTAATAACTGGAACAACATCGGTGTGACCAGAAAGAACAATCCCCCCTGATGAATTAGGACCTATAGTTGCAAATAAATTAGCTTTATTTTTAGTTTCATCATAAACCAACTCAGATTTGATTTTATATTGGTTTAAATAATTTTCTATGAACTTAATTAGATTTAAATTTGATTTAAAGCTTGTGGTATCAAATCCAATTAATGTTTTAAGTAAGTCTAAAGATTGTTTTTCAATCATGTATTTATAAATCTCCTGGAACACCATAACTAGGCGACTCAGAGGGATTTAAAGCTCTTGATTTATAATCTTTCATTTGAGGTTCAAACGCTTTCCATAGTTTATATAGTTCCTCTATCGGTTTATTTTCCAACCAATCAATTCGTAAATCAACAAGTGGCCAAAGTGTATTATCCGCAACTTTAATTCCAGCAGAATGAATTGGCCCCTCTTCTCCACCTTCTTCTAACCCAGCTTTTAAAGCAAGCAACAATCTTTCAGCAAGATGAGTATTTGGATTATTATTAAAATGATCAACCATAGCTTTAGGTACCATTTCAGACTTAAGCATATTGCCCGCACCTATACAATTTGATCCTTTTTCTAGACCACTTACCCCTAGGATTTTTGATCCTGTGTGCTGCGAAGTATTACCTTTGTTATCTATTAAAAGTAATTGTCGATATTCAATATTTTTTTCCTGCTTTATAATTTTATCAATTACCTCTGTAACCTTTAAACCTTTTTCTAAATAATCTAACATGAGGTTTCCTAAACTAGGATCAGTAACGTTTTGCGTTGCGGCTGCACCCACTCCAGCTCTAACCCATGGGCAACGACTAGCAACGCTAATACTTGATGATGAAATTGCAACACCAACCATGTTGGTTTTCTCACATCTTCCAATTAATGAAAAGGTCATGTTGGAATTACCGCTGTCGCATCAATTTCAACTAACCATTCTGGTCTAGCTAAACGTTCAACTACTAAACCTGTTGAAACTGGATAAACACCTTTTGTATATTCACCAATAACTTGATAAATCGCTTCTCTATTTTTAATGTCAGTAATGTAAACTACAATTTTTACTAAATGGTTCATTGATCCACCTGTTTCTTCAATAAGTTGTTTTATATTTTTCATTACTTTGTGAGTTTGTTCAGCTGGATCTAAACTTGCAATATTACTCCCATCATCTAAGTTTTGAGGGCACTGGCCTCTCATCCAAACCGTTTTACCCCCTTCTGTTACTACCGCTTGACACAAATCATTATTTAGATTTTGTTCGGGATAAGTATCTTTAGTATTAAACTTTCTAATTCTTTTGTGCGTCATTTACTTTTAATCATTTTACTTAATATATTATTTTTTTTAAAAATTTGTTCTGCTAAATACTTGGCATCTTGCCAAACACCCCAAATAAATGATGATCCTCTCATAGATAACCAAGGTAAGCCTATAAAATACACCCCATCAACTTTTGCTACCCCTTTGTAGTGATCGGGTTTACCCTGTTTATCAAAAGTATCTACTTTCAGCCAACTAAAATCATACTGGTACCCCGTTGCCCAAATAATTGTTTTAATTTTTTCTTTATTAAGATCTATTTCTAATATTGGGTGAGTTACACAATCAGGATCAGGTGTAATATTTCTAGCATCAGGTTCTTCAGGAAAATCTAGATTATTCTTCTCAATATATTCATCAGCCTGTTTTAAAACAGCTAAATAACTTTGATCCCCTATATCCAAATTAGATTTTAAATCATTTTCAAAGTGTAATTTTCCATTTTCATAATTTTTAGTTAATCCCACTAAGGACATTCCTTGATTTGCAAATTTTCTAAAATCTATAGTTTTCCCCCCATCATAACCACTCACTGCAATTGTTACATGTTGAGTATTTGGATCAGGAGTTTTTTTTTGCCAAACTCCTAAAGCTCCAAACCACCATACATTGTCTTTTCCTCGATACCTTCTAGGGGGTCTATTATGTGGACCTATAGATAAAAAAACTTTTCTACCTGATAGCATTAATTCTTGAGCAATTTGTGATCCAGATGAACCAGATCCAACAACTAAAACTGCTCCTTCTTTTAATTGATCTGGGTTTTTGTAAAATTGAGAATGCATTTGGGTTATATCAATATTATCAGGAACTATGGCTGGGATGATGGGTTTTTGAAAAGCCCCTGTGGCAACTACAATATTATCAGCTTCAATATTACCCTCCGAAGTTTTAACTAAATATTTTTGAGTACTATTATCTCTTAAAACATCTTCAACATTTACATTACATTTAATTGGAGCATTAATTTTTTTTGCAAATTTTTCAAAATAAGAAACTACAACGTCTTTTTGAGGGAAATAGTTAGGTGAATGATCATCAAAATCTAAGGTTGGAAATCGGTCATGCCAGGCAGGCCCATTTGCTACAAGAGAGTCCCATCTACAAGATCGCCAGCTCTCTACAATACGATTTTTTTCTAAAATTAAATGCTCTACTGAATGATTTGAGAGATGTTCACTCATTGCAAGACCGGCTTGACCTGCTCCCACTACTAATGTGTTAATTTTTTTTATATTTGGTGAATTACTCATATAATTAATTTAATAAAACCTATCATTGTGCTTATTGTGTGTCTAGGTGATGGAATTAGCTAATACTAAATAGGATTAATGAAGCCTGAGGCGTGGCTAGTTATTAAAATTTTTTAAGAATTATTTTATTCTTCCATTCTTCAAAACATCTAAAACCAATCTCTTAAAATTGTAATCTGTATGAACTGTGTTAATAACGATTATCCTAGATTCATCAAAATCAATTAATATAGTTTGACCTCCATAACCATCTAATCCAAAAATATTTCTTCCTTCCAAATCCAAATAATCCAAATAAAATTGGCCTGCATATGACTTAGATGAAAATCTGTAACCTTTCTCTTTTTCCATATATCTTTTCTTTGGGATTTTATTTTTTGCTAATTTCTTTAAATATTTACCAACACATGTATCATTGTTCCAATCATCTAAAATTGCCTTTGCGACTCTTAAATAATCATATCTTGTCGCATAAAAAGTATAAGAAGATGTGCCATCTTTAACGTTCATTTTATTATTGGTCATTTTTCCATTATCGTTTCTTTTAAACAAATTTTTCCTCGATCTAACGGTATATTGATTTTTAATTTTTTTTTGAAAAATTTTATCTAAAAATTCTTGAAAATTATAATCAGTTTTATGTACTAAATAATTGACAATGATATTAGTATTTAATCCATTGTAATAATATTTTCTTTTTGAATATTTTATTGGTATGGAGTTTTTAAGTTCTCTGTCAGCAAAAGATTTAATACTATGAGTATTGTACCATCTACCTGTTGATCTCATTCCATCTGAATCACTAACGTATTTTTTGTCTCCTGCATTCATATTTAGTAAATTAATAAGTCTTTGATTATGATACAAAGTGTTTTCAATCAAAGGCCAATCATTTATTTTTACATCAATACTTTCGATGTAACCTTCACATATTGCGTTACCTATTAGGTAAGAAACAATACTTTTGCCAACAGAGTTTGAAATCCACGGAGTATTGTTTTTGTATAATTTACCTAATCTTTTTTTAGGAGTAATTTCATCATATACTAAACGATCTTTTTCATAATAAAGATAACTTAGTAAACTTGTACTGTTCATCTGATCTTTTAAAAATTGACTAACTTCTAATTTTTTTTCAAATTCTTGATGATTACCTTTTGGTTTGATTTTATAGAAACCCATTTGTGGATCTTTAATGAGTTTGTAATCTTTCTTAAAATAATGTTTTATTGTAGCTAAATTAGGGTCAGGCTTAACGTATTGTGGTATAGACCATCCCTTATAAATTTTAACTTTTTCTTTTTTAGTTTCGGCGTAGATATTTTCAGTAAACAACAAAGTAAAAATTACAATATATAAAATTTTTTTCATTCACCTTTTTTAATTACTGAATGAGCTATTTTTTTCCAATTGAAATTTCTATGAACAGCCATTGTGGTAACTATTCTTTTTCTATCAAAATCTATTGTTAATGTTTGCCCTCCATAACCATCCATAATAAATATATGTCTATTTTTCATTCCAGATGGGTCTAAGTGAAAAAAACCACCATATGATTTAGTGTTACTATAGGCTTCTTGTTTATCACGGTAATCTCTATTCTTTTTTACCTTTGTTTCATATAAAGATTTTAAATATTTTCCTTCACATGTATCATTTTGCC
>Ga0209600_1001862_pt1 | contig 13057 bp, 12 predicted proteins | sample COGITO_mtgs_1104_FD_185518 | JGI IMG/M metagenome (GOLD analysis project Ga0209600, IMG submission 185518) | Pelagic marine microbial communities from North Sea - COGITO_mtgs_110421 (SPAdes) (version 2) | ecosystem: Environmental > Aquatic > Marine > Epipelagic ... | reverse complement strand
GGGGGGGGGGGGGGGGGTCAGTCGTTCTAATAACCTACGTGGTTCGTCGATATAACGCTTATCTGAGATATGGCCCAAACTAAACAACCAACACGTCCGAGCAATATCACTCTTCTTGGGGAATACAACCTGTCGGTCCCATAGAGAACTGTGGTACGAGGTATTTGGGAGTCTAATCGCCTCTGTTTCGACATCACTCCCGCTGATCGTCGAGACTGCCCTCGATAATTCCATCTTGCTTGTATCATCATTACCACGCTGAATAGTTACTGGCTTTACAACCACAACTCTCATTTCCTCTTTAGGAACCTCTGCTTCCAAATACGTAATGATGTCATTCAATTCTGTCCCACGACCGTATGGGTCTATATTTTCATCATCGCTTCCACCTGGGAACCTATAATCATCACTGTCCAGTCTGGCCGCCCTGACAAGATCGTCGTATTTCATCTGAAACCACGAGTCCTTCGACTCGTCATAGAATTCGTACGTCCTTGTGGGATTATCCTTGTGCCACGGGATCCTGTAGTATTCAGCCACGCGCACTCGCCTCTCCAGCAGGTCCCTGGGTCGCGCGCCCGTCTCAATGGAGAACGCCTTCGAGTGGATGATGTTGATCCCCCTGTACGACCCGATGCTGGGGCCCTGTTTGAGGCGCTTGACGCCGTCGTACCCCTGGGTAAAGTACTGGGTGCGCTCGGGTGTCATGGTCAGCTGCATCGTCAGCTTCGAGTTGCACAGGAGGAAGTTGGGCTCCTTCGACCCCCAGGTGCGCAGGATGTCCTTGGCCTCCTCGATGGCGATGTCGAGCCCGTTCGGGTTCTTCTGTAGGAACCCGAAGAGATCCACGTACTCTCTGATCAACTGCTGCTGGGTCTTCCCACTTGAGAAGTATTTTTCGTTCATGGTCCGCTGGTACGACGGGGCCTGCACGAGGGCAACGTGGACATCAAGATCGTTGGTGTACTGGATGCTGCCAACCACCTGCGTCAGCTGGTTCTTAAAATTCTCACGCCCCGCGGGGGACATCATGAAGTTGGCCTCCATCGAGATGGCGAGGCCCTGACGGACCGTGTACCCTGCATAGGAGCGCTTGGTCTGCGTGAGGACGCGCGCGCTCGACTCGTATGGCACCCGGGATGCCATCCCCTCGTCGAAGCTCCACACGTTCCACTTGATCTTGCCGTCCACGTTCTCGATGTGCTTGTAAGGCAAAATGATGGATGTGAATGGGCTGTTGCTCGTGTCAGTGATGAGCCCGTCGATGCGGTCTGTGAGCCACGGGTTGGCGCCCTTGAGGGCATCTGGGAGGTGCAGCCTCTGCCGCCGGCGATTTCTCTCTGGGTCCTGCTTGATGTCCCGCGCGGCGGGGCCGAAGACACTCTCATAGTCTTCGATGGATGGGCCCTGGTTAACACCAGTGTATGTGCCCCCCCCGCTTGTGCCGGGGTCAGCCCCGATGATGTACGAAGGGGGTGCAATGGAGCGATTTGCGTTGGGTTGCCCTTCCATGTTATGCTCATTGTATATCACAGACTTTAAATATAAACAACACAACACACCATCCTATATCCTCCTACACGTCAGTTCTGGAGCTCGTATGTGAGCTCCAGGCGGGCATTGTAGTTGTATTCCTTTGTCAGGAAGTCATCCAGGTGCTGCTGCTGCCTCAGGTGGATCTCAGTGGGATCCGTTAAGTTGGTGGGGGCCATCGACGCGAGCGCTACACTCCCGTCCCCGATGTCCATCCAATCCTGCCCCCCCACGCGCTCCAGCTTGACGTTGAAGTAGTTCAGGTCGTGCGTCGCAAGCTTGCTCAAAACCCTGCTCCTGAGGGCGTTGCAGCACTGATGGTGCACCTGTCGGGCAACTTTGAACCACTCGTTATCAATTTTCTGGTGGGTATCAATGTCAGACCCGATGAGCTCTCTGTTGTCCCTGAGAACGTCAATAACAGGGTGAGTGTCTTTCACGAACACGTAGGGACAGTTCTTCACCTCCAGAACACCCTGGGTTTCAAGGTTTGTGCCGTTATACTCACTATACTTCTTCCGCCAGTTCTGGCTGTCTTGGGTCCTGCTATCAGCCTCAAACAGGGTGTAAGGCGAGGACACAGACGATTTGGGTAGTGCAGTGTACGTATACTTATCCCCTGTGTCCACAATTTCGTTCCGCGGCAGGCAACTCACGGTGACCCCCAGCGTAAACGGGTATTCGTTGCGCGTCTCCAGGAGCCTGGCAGACACAATGGTCGCACCCTTTAGGGCGTTAGTGGCACAGCTCGGGTCAATGTTTGCATCTTCGTGGCTGTTTTCCCCAAACATGTGTACCTGTTTCCCATCGATTGGCTTCCAACTCGTCGCAGTCTCTCCATTTTGACTCAGTTTCGTGAGAGAGCCTGTGACATTCACATTCAGAACGCGCTTGAGGGTTGTGATGTTGGGTGCATCCAAGGATTGCGCCTCGCTTCCGGTGGTATAGTGGCTATCATTCACGTCACTGTCTCGGTATTCAGCAGTTCTCTGCACGGGTTGGCTCATCTTTGCAAGTATAAGATACAAACACTTAAATATCCATGCTGAATATGGACCCAGCCAGGTTTATCCCCATTGCAGAGCGGCTCAGTGCTTCGATAGGTGCAACATGGGCTACAACTATGTTGGAGATATCACACCACATGCTGCCCACATGGGAGATATCGGTTGCGATGTTACTTTTCACCGCCTCAGTACACACCCTCACCGGTCGGGGCTCTGTCGAGCCCCCCGACATCGTAAAGACCATCCGACGGCTGCTGTTGACAGTTTTTGCACAGCACCTGTTCTCGTTCACACCTACAGAAACGTCGTCCATTGTGGGCTGCGTCCAAAGTGTCTCGTACGCCTCCATTGTATTGATGGTGTTGGATGGTACCAAGAGCATTTTCTCTGACGAAAGTTCCATATTCATGACCAGTTCCAAATTCATGTTTGCGCGCGTGCTGCAAGGGTCGTTTGAGATACTCAGGGGGGGGGAGGTATTCACACCTGTCATATTTCTGGTACTGGCGTACGTTACCACTCGGACGTTTTTCAAAAACTGTGTAATCACAGACGGGCTGTGCATGATGGTCTTTGATGAGATGGGTTTACTCACACTCACTGATAAATGGTCCTTTCAAACTCAGTTGCTGATTTCTATTGTAATCAGTCGCCACTACAAGGTTTCAGACCCCCTCCTGCAAGAGTTGCAACAATACAGTCGCTGGCAGGTGGCTGCAGCGTTTTTGACCCTGCTTAGTCCCATGTCGTTCGTTAGTTCCTACACCCTCTTAATTCTAGTCATTATGGGGACATCATACACAAACTCCCAACCGGCAATCATCACCATACACGACATTTCCATTCTGACCCTGTTCAATATCTCGCTGCAGAAGGTGACTCACACTGTCATGCATATGGTCCCTGGGAACACGTTGGTTGCCTTCTGCTTTTCGGTTGCTTTTTTCTCGATTGTGAAGAACCTCACAACAAGAAAAAAATAAATAAAAACGTGTATAGTGTGTCCTCACCACATCCTGTACAACCAGAGGCTTGGACATGAATGTCCCCAAATCATGGAGGACACAGAAAAGGGCTAACACAGACCCCAAACCATCAATGAAACGCCAAAGGACAAAAAAAGAGAAAGACATCCTGGAGGAGGAGGAGGGCAACGGCGTGGACAGTATACACCCCTTTGCGCGCACAGGCATGACAGACCGCACGTTTGAACCCGACGACATGCTCCAGCACGTGAAAAATATCCTTTCCAGGAACACAGACGACACGTTGGACACTTCCCGCACAATATGTACAGAGACTGTGTTCAGCCACGTACCCTACAAGAAGATCATCGAGGAAATATACGAAAACTGCCAGACAAAAATCCCGTCCATACCACTCATAACCAGGGCATACGAAGAGAGTTTTATGCGTGAATGTTGCAACAAGTCGGAAAAACGTTGTGCCATGGAGGAGGAGTGTGAGTGTATGAAAATAGACCCCTGCAATAAGTTTGTTGGAACCGAATTCCTACTACCTGGCGAATCGAGCGACCAGACACCGCGGCTCTGCGTGCTCTGCCACCGACAGCTCACACAGAAATGCTATTTCGATGTTATGTTCGACGGGAAAAATTTTCCATTCCCAATTCAGAAATACGGGAACATCTGTGCAGTCCCCGGGGAATACGCTCTTGAAGTTATGCTCATATGCCCACCTGGTGGCCCAATCCATGTCATGCCATACCCCAACGTGTCACACCACCGCAATAGGTACATAGTGGTGAACAGTTATGGGTCGAGAATAATCCGTCAAACACGGGTGGCCTTCGAAGAATATCCGACAGAACAACAAAATGTAAACGATGTGCACTGAAACACATACATACATACATACATACCGATGATGTCGCACTGCATTCTGACTGAACCGTTTCCCGCCGCCCCAGCACAGGGGGCCTACGCGAAAGGACACAACCTCTTGATGGTGTACCCCATCAGTATGGCGTGGGGGAGTGTCAAGAACGTCCCCCGCCACGACACCGTGCCTCTGGAAACACCGACACAGACCCAGATAGAGAAGATAGAGTTTTCGAAAGACCAAAAACTCAACGATATTCTCGTGGGACTACACGACCAAATCCTCCGCGGGGGAAACAATGTGCAGTTGGTGATTGACCAGTACATCATACTCGAACTACTTCTGCGGGACAGAGACACTTCTACCCGGCTCCACAAGTTGAGCGGTACAACACTGTATAACGATCTGCGCACCAGTATCACAGACACCCCTCACGTGAACAATCTCCCCGACCTTGGTGTATACATTCGCGCAGTGATTTGGTTTTGTGGGAACAGCCCTCCCTCCTTCCAGATTCCAGACTGTCTGGTTTTTCTCTTGGTGTACGACGCACTCCCCAACATAAAACGCACGAAAATGATGCGGCACTCTAACACAGTTCCGAAGATTGTGCCCTTCTCGGATTCACTGATTAGTGCTTGCATCAACGTGCTCCTGGGAACATTGCTGGGTCTTTACCCACACGCGTCAAAGACACCCCCTTTCCCTGTCAGATGTGACATAATCGCGGAAATTCACCACCTACAATGCCAGAGTGTTGCAGAGAAGCGCGATTGGTTAACCAGGCATCCACACATCGTCAAAATTTGTTTCATGGAATATGTGCTGTGGTTCACACAGAATTTCCTCCCAGTGGAGTACGCCATCCTGTCATCCCGTGCTTCTACTGCCATCTACTACAACACATACAGAACCCTATGTGATTCGTTCAGGATAGGGGTTTCAGAGCTGCGCGCGGGGGGGGTATCCACACTCGAAAAATATGCCCAACACCACACAGAACGGTGCTCCAGGATATGCAAATTCAAAATGGAAAGGCATGTACAACCACCCTGCTGCCCTCCAGTGAAGAACCACAACGTGACAGCTTCCATACTCCAAAAATCTATTGAATCGTTCCCCGTGACACGGTCTCACATGTACACGATAAAGGCGAAGGGTAGAAGTGGGTACTGTAGGGACTTTTACAACGAAAACAGACTTCTGTACCCAGACCTGAGCCGCCAGAGTACATGTATAATGGACCAGATCCACCAAATGCTCAACATTGTACCCCTCCCGTCGAATATTGCCGACGCGCAGTGGAGTGCAATTACAAAGAAAACACAAAACTGTGTAATGCGAACACATTCAGCACGCGTCATCAAGGTCTGTATAGTCTGCTGTCTGCAACACAAAAAAATAGAGACCCAGAATTTCAGGGGAATCCTCCACATGGATGTGGTCCAATGTACAATTTGCCAAAACGACTGGTCGGTGGTGACCGTCCAGGTATTCGGCTACGTCTTGTACTACGCGATGGATTCCTATTTTCTGTGCACAAACTGTGCCTCTCTCTGCAAAAACATGGTGAGACCCCCCCCATCCCCCATACGCAATGCAAAACACCCATGTCCAGGTGTGACTGAAAAGGTATGTCTGCAGGGGGACGCCTCCGGTCTCACGCGTAAGTGCACGGCATGCACGCCGTGCGAATCTGCAACCTCAAAACACAAAAAGAGAAAAAACAAGTGCTACAAATGCTTCTCGAGCAATATTAACACGTATACATCACTTCTCAACCCCTCCCGTGTTCGTATGGAAGAGGTCTACATGTGCCACAAACACACACCCTCCACGAGCATACGCAAAAATTTGCTCCTCGTTTCAGACCTGGCATTATTATGACATGTCCTCTGATAACTGTATTAAAATAAAGAGACATTTCATGATGCAAAATGGGGCATTGTCTGGTTTTTTGCTTCAGACACCCTGAAGGCACATGGGAGAACGCGGTGTCCCAGTCTACCAAGACAAGGGCCCCCTTCATGGCCCCCCAAATGTCAACTTCAAAAAACGACACTGAATGTTTTTGCCATGTTGACATAGCCATCCACAGGACAGACGAAGAAACTTGGGGGAACGTGTTTACTACGTACTCTGCATACATGGGGCGTGATCTGTCGAAGACTAACCTACACGAAAACAATTACGACCCCTGTAAAGATGTTTTCCTGTGCTTGTCGGTGACCGAGGCGGAGGCCATAACCGCCCGGGAATATCTGGAAAGTCTGACAGCCAAACCACTTCCATACAACTACAAAGACCTTCCCATGTGCTTACTCCCTTCAAGAGTGGTCAGCCTTTTTACAGACGTTGACTGTTGGAACGTCACAAAGGCGTTCTGTTCACAACTTGCCATCCTTGTCTTGCGGAAAAGTCTCTCCTTTTGCGACGGGAACGACAGGATACGGGGCGCGATCGAAAATGTCAACAGTCGGAGTGTCTCTCCAAATGCTTTATTTTCAATACTCAAACCGTTTTGTGAGAGGATTCACGTTACACCTTTTGTCATGGGGAAGGTTTCTGTGATCAGATACTGAACACGTCTGAGGGTGAGAGAGGAGGCCGTTCACACAGTGAGAACCCAAGATTTTCGCTTGTTCTGTACGTGAGGTAGTTACCCCGCAACCAACCCACCACAAGAGTGATCCCAGAGATCTGTATTCTCTCCACCTTCTCTCTCTGTACAGACAGTGTCCACAGCAAGGCGTCTGTGTTGGGGAAGGCCGAGCCGACATGCACCTGGCCAGCCACGGCAGTCCCGACTCTGTCAAACACACACAACCCCGAAGAGCAGTCCCATTGGTAAAAAAATATTAACGAATGCACAGTGGCGAACGTCTCGTTTTCCACTTTCGTTATCATGTCTCCGACGTCTAAGTTGCCACCGACGGCGTCGAGGAAATGTTGAATACAGGTATACTCCTGAGAATACCCACCAGCGTAAAAAACTGTAACAGTGCCGTTGGACACCTCGCCATCCTCCCCCTCTTCATCCCCAACGACACATAGGGGGACCTGTCCCAAAGAAACGCGCGCTCGTGTGGCCACGCATTGTAGACGCGAGAGGTCGTGTTGTGTAAGGTCGTCAGGATAACTGAATCCTTTTTGCTGTACAGACACCACGCCTGACAATGTCAGAAAATGCCCGTCCCCGCCATCGGTTTGTGCTTTCTTCCTTTTCACAAAAAGAGGGACAACAGATGGTATGCATGTCATCACGTTCAGGGGGGTCGTTTTTCACTGATGTACCAACACCAGGTTCTATTTTCACCCATTCTACAAGCCTATTCTTTTTTTTCTTTTCTGTCGTGGCGTGCCATGTTATAAGCGAACACCCCTCCATGATTTTTTGATGTGGTGTTACACTTTTGGGCCAATAACCTAAAAAGCATTTTTTACCGTATTTGAAGATATCCGAACCAGTGGAAACAGAGAAAATTATGTTTTCCGTCTTGTAAAAATCCCCGTTTTTGACCAGATTTCCGATGACTTCTTCAATAGGAAACACTCTGGGAACATATTTCTCATCATATTGCCTGAAATGCAGATGGAGCTGGTAGACACTAGGATGGTAATGTATGCTACATTTCCACCTGCAACCGAACGAATTCAGCACCCCAATGCTCTTTGTTTTTATCTCTTCCAGAAGCCCCACATGGTGTGCGCGCAGGTCTCGAAGGCATCGCAGCTTTCTATCCGAAACTATGGCAATATACCCCCGCCCATGTGTGACAGAATCCTGTATATTTGGAAGCAGTAGAAATCTCCCACCCGGGTCACGATATGTCACACATGTAGACTCTCGCTTCCCGTCCAAAATCTCATATATCCACTGCTTGCTCTCGCTGCATATCTGGGACTGTATATACCCCTGAATATTTTCGCTCTCAAACATAGCAGGTGTTTCCAAACAAAGAAACATTAATTATAAAATGTACATATGAGTGACCTATTAAATATATTTTACGAAACAAACATGTTTTACGTCCCAAGGCTTTTCACTGTATTAAATTAACAGAAGTCTGGGTGAACCCTCTTAGCAGAGGGCGGGGGGGGCCACAACAACCTCCTCGCCCCCCCCCCCCCCCCCCTTCCTTGTCCCCAATGGCCTTCGCCTTCCTCACACCAATCTTGCGCTTCTTCTTCACACTCATTGATTCTCTCAGGTCACGGTCAATGCTCTCGTCTATCTCTTTCCCCCTGTGCCCGAATTCCATACTATATTTAGCCACAAGTTCGCCTGCAATCTGGCCCGCTATCTCGTGCTTGATTTTCCTCCGGAGGAACTCAAGCCTGCGCGACGAGAGGTCTTTGTCACTAACACGTCTCAGAGAGCGAGTCACCCCCCTCTTGATGTTGCGAGTCTTTGAAGCCTTGACGACAGGAGAAGAATCTTGAGTCTCGGATGAAGTGTCTCCAGAGAGGGCACTCTCCACCACAAGTGTATTATCAGGCGTATCCATCTGGTATCACCCAACGCGGCCGTCGTTTGCCTAAGTATACATCTTTTTTTTTTTGGTGGACCACAAACAGAAAAAATGAAAAATATGTAATGCATAGGGGGGGGGAGCTGCATTGTACCATATATGTCACATGACTCAGAAGTGCGATTCAGAAACCAACTGACGTTCCAGGGCGGAAATCTTATGTGTTCTTCTGCCGCAATGATGGTGTGTGTGTACATGAATAGTACCCCCCACACGCCAGTGCGGGACGTTTCAGCTGGGAAATTGGAGGAGATCATGTCGATAGCCGCGAGCTTTCACGGGGAGCACTTCCCGAACATAATGGCCACGCTCGAAGAGGTCATTCGTGTATCAGGGCTGTACGAGAGGGCAAACACCCCGTCATCATCGATAAAAATATCAAACATGACTGAAATCGCCGGGCTAACGCGTGACACGCCAAGCGACATGGCATCCCAGACATGCCTTGACCTATGTGCCGCCATACGCACTATGTCCCAAAGTACATGCTATGCAATAACGTCGAGAGGGCATACAATATCGATGGGGTTCAAGAAGGGGGTATACTGGCTGTGCGATTCTCTCCAGGGCTGCTTCCATACAACAAATGACCTTCAAAGATTTCTCAAAATAGTCACCCAAAAAATGGGTCTGGGAGCGGCCAGGGATGCGTTCAGTGGGGTCAAGTTTGCGTAGCACTGCCCGGAACACTGGGGGGAACCGACAAGTTTTTTTCTATGCGAAGTGCTGTAATAACGTAGATTGCACATGATTTGCAATAAAAACAAGCTGGGTTCATATCACCACCACGATGTACTCACATGCTTCAGTTGCAGTAATACTCACCAACGTGCTGGTACTGTTGTCCGCAGGGGGGGAGGGGGGCGCTGAACCAGCGATAGAGAATATCATTAACGCATGGGGGTTGTTCGCTGGGGTTTTGGTCGGTTCGTTTTCACTGCAATCGAACATGCACGAGTTACAAAGACACACAAAACACACCTACTCAGTTCTCAACAAGCACATGATGTTTGCATGTTTCAGTCTTTGTGCAAACACGTTTATTTTCTGCTACATATGCCCCATCATAGCACACTGCTACATGCTTCACACCATTGTGTCGGTGGGGCTCCATATAGTGTGTGACAATGACGCACCACATCACACGCGATCAATCATGGTGGTCTATTGTTTTGGAGTGCTTTGCTCAATCTATATGTTTCCCACACCCCTGACCCTGTCAAGCATATCACTGCTTTATAAACAAACCCCCATTGATTTCACATCTCCCACATTTGAAATCGCCCACATATGGGCTTTCGTGTTGAGCAATTGCACAATGACTGCAGCATACGTGATCACTGCATTTACACCGAACCTGAATGGATAACCTCGTCAGGTTCATCGAGATCAGCCAGTTTAAGGTTCTCGTCCTCACCGTCAGCACATTCTTCCCTTGACACACCCTCCCACTTATGCGGAAATATCTTTGAATGAATCATGAAAAACAGGACATCCAGGACAGTGTCCACAATCACGGCGATACTGTACGTCAAAATCATAGCCACTACATCTGAGAAAATGCCATCCATCCCCCACAAACCCTGTGTGACGAATATGGTCCACGAAAACAAACTTTTTCCGAGAATCAGTAGTGGTACAAATAGCCGGTCGGAACAGATCAAAAATGTCCACAGTTTTTTGATTCTCTGGTTATTGATTTCGAAATTAAAACACAGTCCTATTTGTGTGATGAGCGGGACAAAGAGAAACATCTGTATGTCATACCCCCCACACAATATGAACGATTCTCCGACTACAACTTTGAATACAGGGTTGTCCAAAACCCCACTGAACGTAAGCAGGAAGTGGGCCACATAAACACAACTCAGCGCCACAGACACATTGACGAACAATGTGTGTGTATTGTCACACGAGTCGATAATATGCTGAACAGCGTTCCCCACCAATGCTTCCGGGAGGCGAAAAAAAGGCTGTACCAGCAAAGGCATGAACAACAACGGTGAAAAAAGCACAAGTTCACCAAACACAAGCGTCGAACACAAAAGCACCAACACGTTGCGCGTACTCAAAAACGTATCCTTGTAGCGCCACGACACAAACAACACCCCCCCCTCCACCCAGATGAGACAAATCGCCGACTGAATGAAAATATTGTAATTGCTCGCCATAAAACCCAGAGAAGCTGAATAAACTGGGTACAGTAGCGAAACAGACAAAAGTGTTTCCCCCAGACCAATCCCTTCCATGATACACTTTCCAGTGATGCATACCATTGTCCTGAATACTTCTCGCTTGTAATAATACCAGCGATTGTCACGCACTGTTTGTGCCCCCGCGATTGCTACACACAGAGAAGCGAAAAGCAAGCCAAACTGTAGGTCAGCCATTTTCATGTCAACGTATCCTGACGCGTCAAGCGAATAGGTCCTTATTAGAAGACACATAACAAAAAAAACACGTACTATTTTTAGAGTCTCTAGCCCAGTGGTACACATGTTCACTGCTATCACACAGGCAAATACGGTACCTATAAAGACATCACACGATTTACAGACAATACATCTCATGAATATATTAAAGCTCTTTGTTTATTGACAAACATATGGAAAGCACAGAGGCCACATTTGAGAACATAAAAATACTAGTACAACAAGAATGTGCAAGATTCAACCAGGCATACAACGGCGGTATGTATCCAGTACTTGAAGTCAATGATCCTCCCACACAGGCGGATTTGTCGCCGTCTTCACTCAACACGCGAAAGGATTCTAAGAAAATATCTCTTGCGCTTTGGAAATACCCAGAACCATCCAAAGGTGATTCAGAAGAATCAGTGGGGGGGGGAGGGGGAGGGGGGTTAGACAAAGAAAAGAGTAACAAAACGCCATGGTTGGAAAAATATTTCGATGTACAAAATGGCACACACGATTTGGTTTCATACCTTGTACAACTGAAGGCAGCAGTGTGTGAGGCATCGCGAAAAAAAGTGCCGGAAATCTTCCTATATCATATACAATTTGATGAAACAGATTTCGAGGCCGTAGAAAATCACTATACGACTTTGCCACCAGAGGTGGACAAAACGAAAACACCTAAAACGACATGGGAAGATGAAGCCATTGATAGTAAATGGCCAGAGGTTCAAATAATCCCAGGGATATTCTCGAAAAGCGTCTCCACTGAAGCAACAGATTCAACAAAACTACATATAGAAGACTACAATATGACAACCAGTATGAACACTTTAAAAGACACAGTAAAAAAAGGAAATCAGTTTTCCTGGTATGAACAGGTGGTCTTCAACGACGCTGAGGGGAAAACCAAACCCAAGAAATTACTCTTGTCAGTCAAACTAAAAACTACTACTCCAGAAAAAAAATAGGTCATTATAAGGGAGGGGGGGGGACACTACAAACCACATTGGCATGGAGAGGGGGCTGGGGGCTACAGTCTCGCTCGAATGTTTTACATCGTACGTGAACACGAAGGCGTTTGATGTTATTGGGAACGGGGCATACAAAACGTTTCTCGTGAAATGCAGAGACAACAACGACGAATGGGCGACGCAGGCACATAAATATAATACACTTGTTGTTGATTTTGTGCGGTCAATCAATGGCCTTATCAACGACATCAGGCGGCTGGATGCGGCTGGCATAGCTGTCATTTCCAAAGAAATCGTTACGAACACCACCCCCCCATCATATTCGAGGGAATGTTTCAACGTCTGTCAGATTAGCGGCCAACATAGTGCATCATGTGTGGAAATACAACGATCCCAACACAAAAACTCTGTAACTATCTACATCCACTCAAAATACATCACGTTTCTAAATGTAATGTGGTTTGTATGTAAAATCGACCACGTAATCCGGAATTACACCCGCCAATGGATGTGGTCAAATGAGGAGAAACTCCAAAACATGAGTTTATCAGAAACGTGTAACCTTTTCACGGAAAACACTGAAACAGTAAAATCTCTCTACCACGTTTTCATAAACGGAGGCAGGATGGTACACATGTCCTTCAGTAAACACCTTTCCATTGTGTTGAACGACCCCCCCCTGGTGATACAGTGCAACAACTGTCCTTCTAAAGACAATGAAAAGACAAACAAAAAAAAAAAAAAAAAAAAACAAA
>Ga0209600_1001858_pt1 | contig 13067 bp, 10 predicted proteins | sample COGITO_mtgs_1104_FD_185518 | JGI IMG/M metagenome (GOLD analysis project Ga0209600, IMG submission 185518) | Pelagic marine microbial communities from North Sea - COGITO_mtgs_110421 (SPAdes) (version 2) | ecosystem: Environmental > Aquatic > Marine > Epipelagic ... | reverse complement strand
AGGCCATGAGGAGCTATCTGTCATGGCTGAGCGCACCTGTATCGCAACTGGGCAAACGCTTCCCCCGCACAAGCTAATACGCTTTGTTGCGGCACCGGATGGATATGCTGTTGCCGATCTTGCAGGACGTCTGCCCGGCCGTGGCGCGTGGGTGACAGCCGAAGAGTCTGTCATTCGTAAAGCCGATCAAAAAGGTCATTTGAAACGCGCTCTTGGCGTGGGGTTGAAATCGGTTGATGCTGATATTGCCGCCATTGCCGTTGGGTTGCGGGCCCGCATCATTGCCACAGCATCAATGGCACGCCGCGGTGGCATGCTTCTTGGTGGTGGTGGCAAATTATTATCTGAAGGCCATTTTGAAGGCTTGCTTGCGGCGGCGGATGCATCGCCGCGCGAACTTGCGAAAATGAAATCCAAGCTTGATGTGGATTGGGTTAGCCAGTCATTCAGTGCAACAGAACTTGGCCGCATATGTGGCCGTGACAGCCTGGCTTTTGTCGGGTTGCGGGCATCGGCTGGCAATGGTTCAGGAAAATTAGTACGCAGGGTTCATGAAGATATCATGCGTTTAGACGGGTTTTATACAACAGCGGGTTGTAATGACCTGCCTGACCGGTGTATCACCTAGGCGTGACGGTTTGACCAACGTATGCGAGATTATGCGGTGGTGAATACCAAGAAAGGTTCGAAATGACTGACGATAGCAGTAAACCAAAAAAACTGAGTCTCTCAGGTAGCAAATTGACGCTTGGCAATATTGACGCCAGCAAGCTACGTGCAGGGCCATCAGTTGGTGGTGCGCGTAAAACGGTTCAAGTTGAAGTCCGTCGCAAACGCGCCCCGGCAGCACCGCAGCGCGGTGGAGCACCAGCGCCTGAACCAGTTGTAACTGAGCCTGTACAAACCGTCGCCGCACCTGCCGCGCCAACCCCATCGGCACCTGCCGCTGATGATCGGTTAACCGCGCAAGAACGCGCCGCGCGCGTTCGCGCCTTGCAAGAAGGGCTTGCCAAGGCTGATGCACCATCCGGCGAGGCAAAAGCGCCCGCCGACGATCATGCCAAAGCGTCGGTTGAAACCGCTGCACCCGAAGCCGCACCGGAACCCGAAATGCTGCTTGATCCGATTGCCGCGCGCCGCGCTGCCGAACTTGCTGAATTGCAGGAAATCGAGGCTGGTGAAGAGCGTCGCCGTAGTGAAGAGAATAAAAAACATACCGATGCGCATGCTGCGCGCCGTCAGGTTACCAAAGATGCGCCAAGCGATGCGGCAACAGCGGCCAATAAATTTGGTCCAACGCCAACCGAAATGCAAAATCGCCGTCGCCGTGAAGCTGAAGAAATGGCACCACGTCGCCCAGCGCCACGCCGCGAAGCTGCGGGTCGTCGCCAGTCAGGTAAAATGACCATCACGCAGGCTTTGTCGGGTGATGATAGCCGTCGCCAGCGCTCGCTTGCGTCGGTCAAGCGCCAGCGTGAGCGGGCGCGGATGCGCGAAGAGCAGCAACAGGCCAAACAGCTTCGTGATGTGATCATTCCTGATAGCATTACTGTTGGTGAATTGGCAAACCGGATGGCCGAGCGCACCGCTGATGTGGTGAAAGAGCTGATGAAGCTGAACATCATGGCAACAGCGACACAGGCAATTGATGGTGAAACCGCCGAATTGGTGGCTGGTGAATTTGGGCACCGGATTCAGCGTGTGTCTGAATCGGATATCGAAATTGGCCTTGGTGGTGAGGATGATCCGGCGGAAAGCCTGCAACCACGTCCACCTGTCGTGACCATTATGGGTCACGTTGACCATGGTAAAACAAGCCTTCTTGATGCCATTCGCCGCACCGATGTTGCGGCGGGTGAATCAGGGGGAATCACCCAGCATATCGGTGCTTATCAGATCAAAACAGTGGCCGATAATGTCATTACTTTCATTGATACGCCGGGCCATGAGGCCTTTACCGAAATGCGTTCACGCGGGGCAAATATCACTGATATTGTCGTTCTGGTTGTGGCGGCTGATGATTCGGTCATGATGCAAACCATCGAAGCGATTAACCATGCCAAGGCGGCAGGTTGCCCAACGATTGTTGCCGTAAATAAATGTGACAAGCCCGCCGCCGATCCGGCGCGCGTGCGAAGCGATTTGTTGCAGCATGAAATCATCACCGAAGATTTTGGCGGTGATGTTTTATGTGTTGATGTGTCGGCGCATACAGGAATGGGCCTCGATAAGCTGGAAGAAGCCATCATGTTGCAGGCTGAACTTCTCGAATTGAAGGCTAACCCTGATCGTCCGGCCGAAGGTGTTGTTGTTGAATCAAAGGTTGAGCGTGGTAAGGGATCGGTTGCCACTTTGCTGGTTCAGCGTGGCACCTTGAAGCAAGGCGATATTTTTGTCATTGGTGCCGAAAGTGGCCGTGTTCGTGCGTTGCTTGATCACCGTGGCAAAACGCTGCAATCAGCGGGGCCGGGTCAACCTGTTGAGATTCTGGGTCTGAACGGCACGCCGATGGCAGGCGATAGCTGTGTTGTTGTTGAAAGCGAAGCCCGTGCGCGTGAAATTGCCGAATATCGGACACGCCGCAACCGTGATCACGAGGCCGCCCGCGGCGCGCGTGGATCGGTTGAGCAGATGCTGTCGGCAATTGCCGCTGGTGAAGCCGAAGAATTACCGATTGTGATCAAGACTGATGTTCATGGCTCGCTTGAGGCTATTCGCGTTGCGCTGGAAAAACTGGAAACTGAACAGGTGAAGGTGCGTCTATTGTCGGCCGGTGTTGGTGCGCTTAGCGAATCTGATATAAGCCTTGCCGCCGCCTCAAATGCCATTGTGATTGGCTTTAACGTTCGGGCGATTCCGCAGGCGCGTGATCTGGCAAAACGTGATGGTGTTGAAATACGTTATCATTCGATCATTTATGAACTTATCGATGAAGTCAAAGCGGCAATGGGCGGCCTTCTTAGCCCTGATACGCAAGAAGATTTCATTGGTTATGCCGAAATTCGTCAGGTCTTTGGTGTGTCAAAAATTGGCAAGATTGCTGGTTGTATGGTGACCGAAGGCGTTATCAAACGTGGCTGCAAGGTTCGGTTGTTGCGAGATAATGTGGTCATTCATGAAGGCTCGCTCAAAACCCTGAAACGCTTTAAAGACGAAGTCAAAGAAGTGCGCGAAGGTTTTGAATGCGGAATGGGATTTGAAAATTATTCCGACCTTCAGGAAAAAGATATGATCGAATGTTTTGAACTTCGTGAGGTTGCACGAACACTCGATTAACACCGGCTAAGTTGGTGACAGGATATGCCGGTTTGGCCTGTCCTGACACTTGGTTAAAGGGATGAGGGTCATGCCGTCAAAATCGCGTCGCCCGCAATCTGCAAAAGGGCCAAGCCAGCGCCAATTACGCGTTGGTGAAACATTGCGCCATGCTTTGTCAGAAATTTTGATGCGCGAAGATTTCTTTGATCCTGATCTTGCCAATGTGTCGATCACCATTTCGGAAATTACCGTCAGCCCGGACCTGGCCAATGCGCGGGTCTATACAATGCCGCTTGGTGGGGTCAATATCGAGGTTGTTTTGCCAGCCTTAAACCGGTTGGCACCTTTGATCCAATCGTTTGTCGCTAAAAAAGTGCATTTACGGCGTACCCCACGCCTGCGGTTTCTGCTCGATGAAAGCTTTGAAAATGCAGCGCGGATGAACGAGCTTTTTGCCGCCATCCGCCAAGGCTGATTGTGCCATGGCACGCAAACGCGGACAGCCGATTCACGGCTGGGTTAATCTTGATAAACCAAAAGGCATAAGCTCGGCCAAGGCTGTGGCGATCGTCAGGCGGGTTTTTGATGCTGCAAAGGCCGGTCATGGCGGCACGCTTGACCCGTTGGCAAGTGGTGTTCTTCCCATTGCCCTTGGCGAGGCCACCAAAACCGTATCTTTTGCGATGGGCCAGCAGAAATCCTATGAATTTGAATTGGCCTGGGGAAGCGAAACCAGCACTGATGATGGCGAAGGCAGTGTTACTCGGCAGTCGGATTACCGCCCGGATGCCGCCGCGATTGATGCGGTACTAGGGCATTATCAAGGTCATATCCAACAAGTTCCGCCGGTTTATTCGGCAATTAAGGTTAATGGCAAGCGCGCGTATGATTTGGCGCGAAAGGCAGGCGATGATGAGGCGACGATCACGCTGGAATCGCGAGAGATTTACATTAAATCCTTTCGGCGGATTGCGTCAGATCAGAACCATGCCCGATTCTATGTTGCTTGTGGTAAAGGCGCCTATATTCGAGCGTTGGCGCGCGACCTTGGGCGGGATCTTGGCTCGGCAGCGCATGTCACCGCTCTTCGGCGGCTCTCGGTCGGACAATTTCATGCCGATCATGCGATTTCACTGGATTTTTTAGAGAAGCTGCCGCATAGTGCCGCCGCTTTAGAGCATTTGCATCCTGTTGTGAGTGCGCTGGACGACATCCCGGCGCTACCCATTTCAGGGAGTGAGGCAACCAAGCTTCGCCATGGTCAGACGCTTTCGGCGATTAGTGCATCAGCACAAGATCGTTTTCAGGCGCTTTTGACCGGTGCAACCGCAATCGCCATGGAGGGAGACCGTCCGGTGGCTTTGGTGGTGGTCAAGGCTGGCGCGGTTTGTCCTTTGCGTGTGCTGAATATTTAACTTAAACCCATATAGGAGGTTTCGATGTCGATTACACAGGAACGTAAAGCCGAGCTAATTGCTGAGTTTGGCAAAAACGACAAGGATTCAGGATCTGCATCAGTTCAGGTGGCTATTTTGTCTGAGCGCATTCGCAACCTGACCGAGCATCTAAAAGACCATAAAAAAGATTTTGGGTCACGTCGCGGCCTTTTGGCCATGGTTGGCCAGCGTCGTAGCCTTCTTGACTATATCAAGTCGGGCAATGTTGCGACCTATAAGGTATTGATTGAAAAGCTGGGCTTGCGCCGTTAAGCCTTGTTGACAGAAAGCCTGTAAAAACCGTCCTGCCATTGGTAGGGCGGTTTTTGCATGTGGCGCATTTTATTTGCTTTTTTCAAGATTGCGTGCGAGAAAAGCCGTGATCAAAGGGATTAGGAATTAACAGGGCACGAACAAGGCCGATTGAGGGTGCCCCCGACAACCAGATGCAGACAGAGCGCTGGCACGACGAGACAACCTTCAAAACATTTTAATTCCTTTGTCACAGCAATGTTCATCATGAGGATGTGCGTTGTATTTTTGCTGTTCTCTCGCTGGATTGCTGGCGTTGAGATGAAATGAAAGAGATGAAATAGATGTTCAAGTTATTCCGCAAAGAATTGGAATGGGGCGGTACAAAACTGGTTCTTGAAACCGGTAAAGTCGCCCGTCAAGCCGATGGCGCCGTTATGGTCAGCCTTGGTGAGACAAAAGTATTATGTACAGCTGTTGCGGCGCAAAGCCCAAAGCCTGGTCAGGATTTTTTCCCATTGACCGTCAATTATCAGGAAAAAGCCTTCGCAGCGGGTAAAATCCCCGGCGGCTTTTTCAAGCGTGAAGGCCGTCCTTCGGAAAATGAAACCCTTGTTTGCCGTTTGATTGACCGCCCGATCCGTCCGTTATTCCCGAAATCATTCAAATGTGAAACTCAGGTTATCTGTACCGTTCTGGCGCATGATATGGAAAATAATCCTGATATCGCCGCGATGATTGGTGCTTCGGCAGCTTTGACCTTATCAGGTGTGCCGTTCTTTGGCCCGATTGCCGCCGCGCGCATTGGCTGGATTGATGGAGCCTATGTTTTGAACCCAACCGTCGATCAGATGGATGAAAGCGAACTTGATCTGATCATGGCCGGAACGCATGAAGGCGTTTTGATGGTTGAATCAGAAGCCAAGGAACTGTCAGAAGAAATCATGCTTGGCGCGGTGAATTTTGGTCACCAGTCCGTCAAGCCGGTGATTGATGCCATTATCGAACTGGCCGAGACATGTGCTAAAGAGCCCCGCGCGCTTCCTGAGGAGCCAGCAGAAATTGCTGATATCAACAAGGTTCTAACGGGTTTTGCCAAGGGTTTTGAAGCCGCTTATAAAATTGCCGATAAAACCGATCGTCAGGCAGCTTTGAATGAGGTTCGCGCCGAAGCAAAAGCCGCAATTGGCGATGATTATGATGCCGTTCTTGTTGGTGGCCTAATCAAAGGCATGGAAGCCGATGTTGTTCGTGGTGCGATCTTGAAAACTGGCGTTCGGATTGATGGTCGTGACACAAAGACCGTTCGTCAGATTGTTGCCGAGGCCGGATTCCTGCCGCGGGCGCATGGATCATCCTTATTCACCCGCGGTGAAACACAGGCGATGGTTGTTGCCACGCTTGGCACGGGTCAGGATGAACAAATTATTGATGCGTTGGTTGGTGAAAGCCGGTCTAGCTTCATGCTTCATTATAATTTTCCGCCATATTCAGTTGGCGAGGCTGGCCGTGTTGGTTCGCCTGGTCGTCGTGAAATTGGTCATGGAAAATTGGCATGGCGTGCGCTTCGTCCGTTGCTGCCAAGCAAAGATGAATTTCCGTACACGATCCGGCTTGTTTCTGAAATCACCGAATCAAACGGATCATCTTCAATGGCGACCGTTTGTGGTGGTTCATTGGCGATGATGGATGCTGGCGTGCCATTGAAGCGTCCGGTTGCTGGTATCGCGATGGGATTGATCAAAGAAGGCGATGATTTTGCCGTTCTGTCCGATATTCTTGGTGATGAAGATCATCTTGGCGATATGGATTTTAAAGTTGCCGGTTCACAAAATGGTGTGACCTCATTGCAGATGGATATCAAAATCACATCAATCACACCTGAGATTATGCAGATTGCACTTGATCAGGCACGCGATGGCCGAATTCACATTCTTGGTGAAATGGCTAAGGCATTGACCTCGGCGCGTGATGATTTGGCCGATAGCGCGCCAAAAATCACCACCTTGAAAATTCCGGTTGATAAAATCCGCGATATCATTGGCCCGGGTGGCAAAATCATCCGTGAAATCTGTGAAGAAACAGGTGCCAAGATTGATATCGAAGATGATGGCACCGTCAAGGTTGCAGCCGTTTCAGGCCCATCAGGCGAAGCCGCTGTTGCGCGGATTCGTGATATCGTTGCCGAGCCAGAGCTTGGCGTGATCTATAATGGTACTGTAGTCAAAACGGTTGATTTTGGTGCGTTCGTCAATTTCCTCGGGGCAAAAGACGGGCTGGTTCATATTTCCGAGCTGCAAAATGGCCGTACTGAAAAAACCACCGACATCTGTAAAGATGGTGATGCGGTTAAGGTCAAGGTCATCGGCTTTGATGACCGTGGTAAGGTAAAGCTGTCAATGAAGCGTGTTGATCAGGAAACCGGTGCCGATCTTGAGGCTGCCGCTTCTGCTGAGGCCGCTGCTGAAACTGCTGAATAGACCGCAACAAGAATCGAACAAGACGAAAAAAGGCGGTGTTATTGGCACCGCCTTTTGCTTGTCTATGGTTTCTATAGCTTAGGATTCGCCTGGAATGCCGACGCTATTATAACCACCATCAACAAAATGCACTTCGCCGGTTACGCCTGACGATAGATTTGACACCAGATAAAGACCGGCATGCCCAACCTCATCAAGCCCGGGATTGCGTTTAAGTGGTGCATGATGTTCGGCATGGCGGAAAATATGCCGCGCCCCGGTAATCGCCGCGCCCGCAAGCGTGCGCATCGGTCCGGCCGATAACGCATTGACCCGAATATTTTGACCACCAAGATCAACGGCAAGATAGCGAACCGAGGCTTCTAAGGCAGCTTTGGCAACACCCATGACATTGTAATTTGGCGTGCTTCGTTGCGCGCCAAGAAAGCTGAGCGTCACCAATGCACCGCCATCGGGCATCATGCCACGGGCGGCACGCGCGACTTCGGTAAAGGAATAGGCCGATACCATCATGGTATTTTCGAAATTTTCACGGCTCGTGTCCATATAGGCGCCTTTTAATTCGTTCTTGTCGGAAAATGCCAAGGCATGAACGACAAAATCAATTGTTGGCCAATGCGTTGCCAATTCGGCAAAACAGCGGTCAACCGCGCCTTCTTTGGCAACATCACATTCGATCATGATGTTCGACCCAATTGATTCGGCCAAGGGCGTCAGCCTTTTGCCAAACCCTTCCATTTGATAGGAAAAAGCAATTTCGGCGCCTTGTTTGGCGGCGGCTTTGGCAATGCCCCATGCGATGGATTTGTCATTCGCAACACCCATCACAAGGCCGCGTTTGCCAGCCAGTAAAGTTCCGGGCTGCATATTATACCTTTCGCAAGGCCAATGTGGCGTTGGTGCCGCCAAAGCCAAATGAGTTGGACAATGCCAGATTGATTGAAAAATCATCCATGCGGCTTTGCGCCACTGGAATATCGCCGATGGCCGGATCGGGCGTGTGGATATTGGCAGATGCGGCAATGAATTTATTCTGCATCATGATGATCGTATAGATGGCTTCTTGAACCCCTGTCGCACCAAGCGAATGGCCGGTCAATGATTTGGTCGAAGTGACAATCGGAAGATGACCACGCGGGCCAAAGACAGTGCGAACCGCATCAAGTTCCTTTACATCGCCAACTGGCGTTGAGGTGCCATGCGCATTGATGTAATCCACCTTGTCGGTCAGTTTGTTGCCATCAAAACCGGCAAGTGCCAGCTCCATGCAGCGCACTGCGCCTTCGCCGGATGGCGCAACCATATCCGCGCCATCTGAATTGGCACCATAACCAACCAGTTCAGCATAGATTTTTGCCCCGCGTGCCACAGCATGATCCATATCTTCAAGAACAACCATGCCGCCACCGCCAGCAATCACAAATCCATCGCGGTCGGCATCATAGGGGCGTGAGGCCAGTTCTGGCGTGTCGTTATATTTTGAGGACATTGCCCCCATCGCGTCAAACAGAACCGACAAGGTCCAATGCAGTTCTTCGCCACCGCCGGCAAAGACAATATCTTGGCTGCCACTGCGAATGGCATCAGCACCAGCGGTAATGCAATGTGCTGAGGTTGAACAAGCCGAGGAAATCGAATAATTGATGCCGCGAATTTTGAAAAAAGTGGCGATACAGGCCGAAACGGTCGATGACATGCAACGCGGCACCATGTAAGGCCCAATCCGTTTCGGGCCTTTTTCGCGGGTGATGTCAAAGGCGGCAAGAAGGTTAGCCGTTGATGGGCCACCTGAACCGGCGACAAGACCGCTTCGTTCATTTGACACTTGATGATCTTCAAGCCCTGCATCGGCTATGGCCTGTTCCATAGCCAGAACCGCATAGGCAGCACCTTCACCCATAAAGCGAAGCTGCTTGCGATCAACATGATCGGCAACATCGAGCTTGACGGTGCCATGCACCTGACTGCGGAATCCAAGCTCGGTATATTCCGGTGCGGCAACAATGCCCGAGGTTCCGTTACGCAACGAATTGGTCACTTCGCTGACATTATTTCCAATCGAGGAAACGATTCCGATTCCGGTAATGGCAACACGGCGCATGATCTTTAAGCTCCTTCAGGGGTAAATAGGCCAACGCGGATATCATTGGCTTCAAATACAACCCCGCCATCGCAAAGCACTTTGCCATCGGCAATGCCCATCACAAGGCGGCGCATGATGACCCGCTTCATATCAAGACGAAACGTCACAAGCTTGTTGCTTGGCAGAATCTGACCGGTGAATTTCACCTCACCAACCGACAGGGCACGCCCCCGTCCAAGCCCGCCTGACCAGCCCAGAAAAAAGCCAACAAGCTGCCATAGCGCATCCATGCCAAGACAGCCCGGCATAACCGGATCGCCTTCAAAATGGCAAGGAAAGAACCAAAGATCGGGGTTCAAATCAAATTCAGCATCAATCTGGCCTTTACCAAATTCACCACCATTATCATCAATGTGGGTAATGCGGTCACACATCAGCATTGGCGGCAATGGCAATTGCGGGTTACCAGGCCCAAACATCTGGCCTTTGGCGCAGCTGATTAATTCATCATAGGCAAAAGAGCTTTGATCTTTGAACGACATCTTCACTTCCTTGTTACAAACGGGCGTGCATCTAAGGCCAAAATGACCTTGCAGGCCTGTCGGTTTTGATTTTCCTGCTATGCCGGTGAAATCGGTGAAAACACCAAAGATAGGCAAGGCCAACAGGGGAAAATCACTTGGTTTCCTGTCTTTTGCTACGACATAAAGCGCAGCTTTTAACGCCCTATAGAAAGCACGAAACACCCCTCCAAGCCAAGGCATTATTGACATTTGGCCGGTGACGGCTCATTTTGACCCAGCAATGGGAAAGATGAGTCACAAAAATATGACCCAAAAGGACAGAATGAAGCCAACGGCTTATTTTGCCGAAAAACTGCGCCTTGCCGGTTTGCGGCCAACGCGGCAGCGGGTGGCGATTGCCGCGCTGCTTCTTGATGGCCGCCATCGTCATGTAACAGCCGATAGCCTGACCGAAGAAATCACCACTGCCGGCCTGCATGTGTCGCGCGGGACGGTTTATAATACATTGAACCAATTTACCGAGGCTGGCCTGCTTCGTCGAGTGATGGTTCATAATGGCTATAGCCTGTTTGATACCAACACCGATCATCACCATCATTTTTATGAAGCTGAAAATGACCAGCTTGTTGATATTTCCCATGATGATGTGATTCTGGCACAATTGCCTGCTGCGCCTGAAGGGCATGAAATCAAAGCGGTTGATGTGGTAATCCATATCCAAAGCAAAGATTGCTGCTCGCCGATTTGGCGTTAGATCTGCCTTTGTCTAGTTTAAAATCATTCTAAAGAGCCTTGACCCATCCAGGCTTCATACCTATCTTCTGACATAGATAAACCTCGCGTATAAGGGCTTTGTAATTGCCGGAAACCCACAGGTAATCTAACCATACGCACAAGATTTAATCGGAGAGACAGATGGACGGAAATAATGCGGGCAAATGCCCGGTAATGCATGGGGCTGTAACAACCAACAGTGCTAGCGGCACCTCAAATCGTGAATGGTGGCCAAACCAGTTGAATATTAGCATTCTTCACCAGCATGATCAAAAGTCAAACCCGATGGGCGCGAGTTTCAATTATCGCGAAGAATTCAAATCGCTTGATTACGAGGCCCTGAAAAAGGACCTTCATGATTTGATGACTGATTCGCAGGATTGGTGGCCAGCCGATTATGGTCATTATGGCCCGTTCTTTATCCGCATGACATGGCATGCGGCCGGCACCTATCGCAGCGGCGATGGTCGTGGCGGCGGCGGCACAGGTGCACAGCGTTTCGCGCCCCTCAATAGCTGGCCGGATAATGGTAATCTTGATAAAGCGCGCCGCCTGCTATGGCCGATCAAACAGAAATATGGCAATAAAATCAGCTGGGCTGATTTGCTGATCCTGACCGGCAATGTCGCGATTGAATCAATGGGTGGCAAAACCTTTGGATTTAGTGGTGGCCGTGACGATATTTGGGCACCTGAAGAAGATATCTATTGGGGTGTTGAAAGTGAATGGCTTGCGAATAACCGCTATTCAGGCAACCGCGAGTTGGCCAACCCGCTTGCCGCTGTGCAGATGGGTTTGATCTATGTCAATCCTGAAGGTCCAGACGGCAATCCAGATCCACTTGCCAGTGCAAGAGATGTTCGTGAAACTTTTGGCCGGATGGCAATGAATGACGAAGAAACCGTTGCCCTTGTTGCCGGTGGTCATACATTCGGTAAGGCGCATGGTGCGGGTGATGCCGGTCTTGTTGGTGCCGAACCGGAAGGCGCCGCCATCGAAGAAATGGGTTTTGGCTGGATCAGCAGCTATGGATCGGGCAAGGGAAGCGATACCATTACAAGCGGTATCGAAGGTGCGTGGACAGCGCATCCGACAAAATGGGATAATGGCTATTTTGATCTCCTACTTGGCTATGAATGGGAATTGACCAAAAGCCCGGCCGGTGCGCATATCTGGCATGCGGTTAATCCAAAGGAAAGCGATCTGGCACCTGATGCCGAAGATGCGTCAATCCGCGTTCCAACCATGATGACAACAGCCGATATGGCGATGCGCGAAGATCCGATTTACCGCGAGATTTCCGAGCGCTTCCATAAAAATCCCGATCAGTTTGCCGATGCGTTTGCGCGTGCTTGGTTCAAATTGCTGCATCGTGATATGGGGCCGAAAAGCCGTTATGTGGGTCCAGAAGTGCCAGATGAAGAATTGATCTGGCAAGACCCGATTCCGGCTGGCAATGCCAATTATGATGTTGATGCGGTCAAAGCCCGTATCGCAGCCAGCGGCCTCAGCGTTCAAGAGATGGTCGAAACCGCATGGGCAAGCGCATCAACCTATCGCGGCTCAGACATGCGTGGCGGTGCCAATGGTGCGCGTATTCGGCTTGCACCCCAAAAAGATTGGGCGGCAAACAAGCCGGATCAATTGGCGCGGGTTTTGTCGGTTCTTGAGCCAATCGCGGCCGACACAGGCGCATCGATTGCCGATGTGATTGTGCTTGCAGGTAATGTTGGTATTGAACAGGCATCAGGCGTGAAGGTTCCATTTACACCTGGTCGTGGCGATGCAACACAGGCACAAACCGACATTGAATCATTTGAGGTTCTTGAGCCGGTGGCTGATGGTTTCCGTAATTTCCAGAAAACCGACTTTACAGTCAGCCCGGAAGAAATGCTGCTTGATAAAGCCCAGCTATTGGGTCTTACAGCACCGGAAATGACCGTTCTTGTTGGTGGTATGCGAGCCTTGGGCATCAGTGAAAACAACCATGGTGTCTTTACCGAAACACTGGGCAAATTGACCAATGACTTCTTTGTCACTTTGCTTGATATGGGTGTTGAATGGAAGCCAACGGGAAGCAATTCTTACGAAGCGCGTGATCGTGCCACTGGCAAAGTGGTTCGTAGCGGTACGCGGGTCGATCTTGTCTTTGGATCAAATTCCCAGCTTCGTGCGCTTGCCGAGGTTTATGCGACCAACCAGTCACATGATAAATTTGTGGCCGATTTCGTGGCAGCCTGGACCAAGGTAATGAATGCTG
>Ga0209600_1001854_pt1 | contig 13090 bp, 9 predicted proteins | sample COGITO_mtgs_1104_FD_185518 | JGI IMG/M metagenome (GOLD analysis project Ga0209600, IMG submission 185518) | Pelagic marine microbial communities from North Sea - COGITO_mtgs_110421 (SPAdes) (version 2) | ecosystem: Environmental > Aquatic > Marine > Epipelagic ... | reverse complement strand
CATGAAATTTAATATTTTGCTAACTGCAGCCTCGGTGGCTGCCATGCCGGAATCCTTCGATTGCGAATGGCGGAAACTTGCCTTGAGCTTTGCAACCTCCAAGATCCCAGCTTCCTCCACTTCTGTTTATGAGGCATTACAACTTGGTCCTCTCTGTAGCATCGCCCCCCCGGCAAGTTCTCCCCCCCTCTCTGCCCTCAGCGTTGACATCAATTCCGACGAGGCAATTTATGTGGACGTCAATGGAGATGACGCAAACAAGGGAACTGCTGATTCTCCCTTGAGAAGTCTCCAGGCAGCCGTGACCCTCTCTCGCACTACCTCCACCCCCTCGACGATCTTACTCAACAGTGGAACGTATTATACGCCAATGATCAATCTCGACAGCCGTGATTCTGGTACAACCTTCTCAGCTGCAGAAAACCAGTTCCCCATCATCTCTGCTGCAACTCCCCTGAACAACTTGGAATGGAGTTCGCATGATGTGACTGACGGTAAGAACATCTGGGTGGCCAATATCGACAAAGATGTGGTCAAAAAAATACCAGGCCTCCACTACAACAAAAACCGAGGACGTGCCACTGTTGCTAGGTTTCCCAACTGCGACCCATGGATTATGAACGAGGAATATAAGGGTGACCAGCGGATTAATGAGGGTGTTGCAACTTGGATGGAACCGAAGGACTATAGCAGTAATCCTGGTAAACAGATTTTGGTCGAGACTCCTACTCGAAATGACACGGCTGACGGCCAATTTCAAAACTATGTTGCTGGTGTAGACGGTCCCTGTGAGATCTATGATCCTCCCACCAGCTACTGGTGCAGTAATAACACCCAAGGTGGCGGGGCTTTTACGTTTCGCGTCCCTTCCGGTATCAATTTATCTAGTGATTTCTTACCTAATAGCCCCTACGAGAGCGGAGCGCCCCAGGTGGAGATAAACGCGTGGCGACCTGCACGCTGGGCCAACTGGATGTTTGAGGGCGACTATGATTCAGCGTCCAATTCCGTCACCTTCACCAAGGGCGGGTTCCAAGGAAGCAGAGGAAGTGATGAGGGAGGTGACTGGTTCATTCAAAATGTCTTTGAGGAACTTGACTTCGAGAATGAGTTCTTTTACGATGAGGCAGAGAACAAGCTCTACTTTTACTACAATGCTACAAGTGGAACACCGCCTGACAACAACGACAACTTTGTCGTTCCAACAAGTGAGACCATCTTCAACATTTCGGCCACTCGCCAGGAGCCTGCTGTTGACCTAACTTTCAGCAAATTGAAGCTAACGGGAACGAGGGATACCTACTTGAATGCTCCCCACGGTGTTCCGAGCGGAGGGGACTGGGCCCTTGAGCGCCGTGGCGCTCTCCTCGCTGAAGGAACTGAGAATCTCCTTGTCGATGGCTGTCACTTTGAAAAGGTGGATGGGCATGGCGCGTTCATTAGCGGCTACAATCGCCATGCGATGATAAGTAACAATGAATTCAGCTGGGTTGGAGGAAGCGCAATCGCTAGCTGGGGAAGGACCGACAGTGAGGTCGATGAGAATGCCATCAACGCCAAGAATGGCGACTTTCCTAGGTACAACAACATCGTTGGAAATATTGCCAGGGAGATTGGGCACTTCGAGAAGCAGAACAGCTTCTATGTTCAGGCCAAGACCGCGCAAAGCGTTATCAAAGATAACGTCTTCTTCAATGGGCCTCGCGCCGGAGTCAACTACAATGATGGCTTTGGAGGGGGGGACAGCCTTAACGGTAACCTAGTCTTCAACACGTGTCGCGAAAGCAGTGATCATGGGCCGTTCAACTCTTGGGATCGCCAGCCCTATGTGACAGATGTTGTGGAGGAAGGTGTCTTCAGCACTGATATGCTTTGGCGCGAGGTCAAGAACAACTTTCTCGTCGCTAACTACCAGTCCCAGGAGGCTGTTGATAATGATGATGGAAGCGCCTACTTTGAGACGTCGTATAATTTTTTGGTCGACTCTAGTAATGGCATGAAGAATGATTTTGGAGGCCATGATAACAGACACCATCACAACATCTATGCCTACACCGGGAAGTGCATGCAAGACTGGAGTGGGCAGATCCCCGAACATTTGGATTATTTCCACGATAATACTTGTATCTTGGATGGGGATGGCGGACCAGAGTATGCCACTTACGACGACACAGAGGGGAATGAAGACGTATGGCCCATTATGTACAACAATACGGTTTATAGCTCTAACGGCACAACTTCAATTAATGGTGTTGATTTGGCCGAATACCAGAAGGATGGCAAGCATGACCAAGGGACTACCGTTGATAAGCTTCCTGCTGACAGCGTTATCATTGGATGGGCCAAAGAGCTCCTGGGACTAAACTAAATTGATGGATGAAATAAAAACCTTTGAGGGAGAATGAGTGTTTTCCTCTACGCAAAACCGTTTTCGTTTTTTTCTACTTAAAAAAAATTACACTTCTTCTCCTTCTATAATCAGAATGCCGTCATTCTCTTCCTCCTCTTTTTCTTCAATAGTAGCACTCAATCTATCCAATTTGTCGAAGTACTCAATCTCTGTAGTTGGAGTTAAGCAAACAAAACAAGACAATTTCAGTGACGAGGATGATGGAATTAGAAATATACTTGCGCTAAACTACTCTGGGAATGAAAATCCGACAAGCGCAAAAGACGTTCCATTGGAGAAGTGGATGGCTTGCTTACCTGCGGTGCTTGCTGCTCGCATAAATCTTCCCAGTATCTTCTTGAGGGCTACCATAGCCATAATAAATATCACAGTGAATAAAATCCACATCATGATCTGTTGATTGGATATTTTCCCATCATCGATTAAATGCGGCTTCCCTGTGACCATAACAATCATTACTCCTGCACAACAGATGCAAAAAATCAGCATGAACATCTCTAACAAATAACCAAGTGGCCGACAGGCGCAGATCATGTTGCAATGGAATTTGTGAACAATGCGGACTCTATACTCTTCTTTGCAGATCTCGCATCGCATATTGTTATCTCCCCCACCCCCACCATCCTTCGGCCTTAGCTCAATCCACTTTAGCAAGCATTTGGCGTGCACTAAACTTAATCCCCCAATGCAGGCACATGGCTGGATTAGCAAATTTCCCTTTTGACTAGCACCACCTCCACAAATTCTGCAATCAAATGTCTCCGATACGTCATTAGGATACATTGACGTTATGAGGGGTGCCTTCAGTAATGCTTCAGATGGGAGCTCAGAGAGATCATCTGAAGACGACATTTTGATGTCCTCAGGCCCGTTAAATTTCCAATTAAATGTCGTCACTGCCTTGCCCTAATTTACTTGTCCAGTCGGTAAGTCTTTTGGGGCACTGTACAAAGAGTTGAACTTATTGAAAAATACAAAAAAATACAACTTCGTTTTCGGTGTGAATTGTGAATGCGAGCTTTCTGCTTGGCCGATCCCTAATTTCTCCTAATTTCACTACTCATTGTAAGTAATTTTAAATTTTAAATATCTCAAGCTCGTCAAATGTCTTTCTTTGTGATTATCTGCAGATTTAATGACTAACTCACTCCTTTTTCAGCAAAGAATCTCACCTCAACCAACCATGAATTTCCTTTTTACTAAAGTCTGCTTGCTCCTCTTCTGCATCTCACTTACGTCGGTGAATGCGGTTAATGCGGCTGACATGAAGGCAGTCTTAGTCGTGAGGGAGCTTTTCAAACTTGCCGGGATCACTGACGGTGATCCCGGCAAGTGTGTGAAGGATTCCACTGGTGCAGACAAGCATTTGAAGGACTTTTCGACGGACATCACCAACAAAGATTATGACGGGGCGCTAAGGGATCTTAACTTGGCACTCTCTTCTATGTCTACCTCTATCAACGATTGTAAGGTGGACGAATTGAAGACAAAGCTTGATGCGCTTGCGGCCTCTATCAAGTTTGGGAAAATTACTGTTGTCGATGAGGCCATTGAGATAATTGTTGATGCGACCGACCTCAGCGCCCTCTTGACTCAGTTGGCGATTGATATTGAAGGTGGGGATGCGGCAACAATTGCTGCGGATATCCAGAAGATCTTTGACTTTTGGAGCTCTATTGAGAAGGAGTGCAACAGTGATGCGTGCAAGTTTATTGATGGTATTCTAAGAGTCTTCCAGATAACCGCTGAGGACATCTCAGGCGAGTGCAGCGTTGAGATTCAGAAGTCTTATGATGATATCTCTTCTTCTTTGAAAGAGTTTGAGAGCAAGGACTACAAAAATAGTTTTACACACCTTGCAGCAGGCCTTGATGAGCTTGCAGTTGCGCTGAACACTGATGTGTGCCAGATCACCAAGCTCGCTGCTGCCATCGCTAAGGTCAGCCCCAAGCTTTCGAACGTTATTATTGATGGTGATAAAATCATGATCGCGTATGCCAATGTCTACGATGACGTGTACAAGCTCGTCGAGGCCGTCAAGGCGGGCGACTTAGCTACAATCGGTCTCGAGCTGGGAAACCTTATCAAGGTCATTCAGGCCTCCAACTGCCAAAGTAATGCTTGTAAGATCCTCATTGGGGTCATGCAATCTCTTGAATTGGCTGCTGAGGACTTTGAGAAGTGCGCTGCCTCTGTGGACAAGACGGGTACCGACTTTGAGGCAGCTATCGCAAAGTTTGAAGCTGAGGACTTCAAGGGTGGACTCGATGGCCTGGCCGTTTCTGTCCTTGACCTCTCTGCTGATGTTAAGGACTGTGATATTCAGAAATTAGGGGATGTTCTCGAGCAGCTTGCTAATGACCTCGGTGCCAATAGCGTAGCAAATGTGATTGATGAGGTCGTCGTGCTGCTGGTTTCTGGTGCAGACATTACTGATGACATCAACGACAGCATTACCGATTTTAAGAGCGGAAATTTTGTGAATTTCGGGAAAGATCTCGGAGACATCGCCTCTATATTGCAAGATAAGCTCCACTGCAATAGTCGCGTCTGCAAGCTTGTTGAAGGTCTCTTGATAGATGCTGATGTTGTCTTTTCCCACCTCAAGAGTTGCGAGGCCGACTTGAAGCTTATTGACGATGATGTCACCAAGGCATTTGCTGAGCTTAAAGACAAGGACTACACTAACGGTGTAAAGGATTTTAGCGCCGCTCTTCGTGCGCTAAAGAAGGCTCTTAGTACCGACGACTGCGGCCTGGGAGATACTTTCGCCTGGATGGACCATGATGCCAACACTTTCAGTTTGAGCACCGGCACCAATATAGCTGTGCACGGCATGGAGTTTGTCGAGGAGATTGAAGCTTTTGTATCTGACTTCGAGAACCATGACTACCGCGCTGCTGGTGGTGACCTGAACGAAATTTTGAAGAATATCAATAATTGGGCAGAGGACCATAGCTGCGAGAAAGTTAGCTGCTATATTGTAGAGGGAATTATGGAGGCCGAGGAAATCTTGGAGGGGAGCATTAAGGAATGTGAGAGTGACTTCGAGATGGCCTGGGGTAACTTTAGCGCCGCGGTGGAAGTTTTCACCAAAAGCACCACCGAGGCTCAGATGATGGCTGTGAGCGACAAGTATGGTCTGGATGATGAGGATGTTGAGGTTCTTCAAGAAAAGCTTACCAAAGAGATTGAGGAGGCAATTCGTGACATCGGACACGGGTTGGAAGATGTTAGTAAAGGCGTCAGCGCGTGCCACCTCGATGAGCTCGCTGATTTGCTGGCCAGGCTTGCCGCAGAGCTGGCCATCCCCGAAGTCAGCTGGATTAAGGAAGTTCTCCACGTACTCGTGCACGGTGCTGAGATTTCTGATGAGATTGGAGAAGCATGTGTCGATTTTGGAGATGAGAATTACGTACGTTTTGGATTTGACCTCGCAAAGCTTATTAAGACGTTACTTTAAAGAACCCGTAGGGTGAAAAAAAATAGAAAAATAATGCTGCGGTATGCACGGTGTCGAGCTTTTGCATAACCTATCAAATCTCAATTACTACCCTTAATTTTAATTTCAATCAAATTCGCCGCCCCCAAACCAGTCCCAACACCACACAAGAGGCACCAGTCAAAAGAAACACACCATTTCCCTTTTTCACAAGACCAAAAAATTCCAGTCACTTCGATTCATACTCGCCCCTCCATCCTGGTACCACCCAATCAATAATCCCACCCTCGCCAACAACCAAGTCGAACCAATTTGCTTCAACTCTGTCGTCATTTGTGACCTTCCCCTCAGCTGGACAGGCATTGTCAATCTTTGTAAAGTCGTCAAAATTCAACCCAACCTGAGCATATTTCTTCGCAATCTCGTCACGAAGATTGTCGTCGAGGGACGGGGTTTTCGCATAGACAAATGCTCCCTCGTACCCCCCCTGGAGCGTGTGGCCTTTGTAGGCCACGAGCTTGTATGGAGAGGTTGATTTGCCGTCGCTTTCGCCGACGATCCACCAGTTTTCGGAAAAGGTCAAGCCGTACATTTTTCCTCCTGTATGCATCGTCCTCCCGCCGACGGCCCCTTCCCCGTCAATTTTCATCTTCTCTACTAGTTGATTAGAGTAGAAACCTCCCCCACCAGGCCTCCTGACGTTGAATTTAATATCCATGTCAATCTCCCCCTGATCATTCATCGGTCCAAAAGTGTTGGACTGACAGGGGAAGAGGTCATAGTTTGGATTCAGGCCATCAGTTTTGTACCAAGTGCCCTCCAGTCCTCTCCCGTCAAAAAATTTTACTCCTGCCAATCTCCCCGGATCGTTCTCACTCTTCTCCTGTACTTCCTCCACATCCCGTGGAACCTTCACACAACCTTCTCTCTCGACCGCACAACCCAAAAACTCGTCAAGGTCATTGCTTCCAAATTCCGCGAAGCACGACGTTGCGCACGACTGCTCTCCCTTGCACTGTCCAAGGCAGGTGATCCCCTGAATTCCCCTGGGAGAGGAAAAAAGGTTCGCTGTTTGCTTCCCACACCTGGTCAAAAAACAGCCCACATCGGATTGTTCCATCTTCTTCTCCGCAGCGTAAGAAGCAAAACCGTCGATTTTGGTGGTAGACGTGGCAGATGCTGCGGCTGCTGGGACGGGAGAAAAGGCACTTAAAGACAAGATCATTAGGGGGAGCATTGTCTGTGTTACAGACCTCGTCACAGTCCTCTTCATTGTCCTCGTCACAGCCTTAGTCAAAGTTTGCAAGGAAGCCTCGTCCTTCCACAAGGCTGCCTCGTCTCTCCATTCTTCGCGCAGTACTGTCGCTCTGTCTTGGTGTTTTAGGTATTGTAGCTTTCCGGGCGTTGTGAAGGATAGGCTTGAATCAATGGCAGCAACGAAGAGGACAATCCTCATCAATGAAACCCCCATCAAAACGTGCGGGATTTATTAAGCGTCGAACGGTGATTCGAACGGAATTGTTGGGACCGCTGAATAGTAGTTTTTCACCAGAAATCAATAAGTAAGTATGCAACTTGGATGCAAATAAATTTTTCTCTGCTTTTTATTTCTCCTCTGTTTCCTAGCAATAAAAACCCTGCTAGTATTTTATCACTTTCGCTTGCAGGGACTACGACACATTTATCACCGAAAACTTCAAGTTTTTCCACTGCAACGCTTTCTGTTGATTACCAATATTACAAAACGCACTGAGTGCAAGACGACGCACTTCTGCTGGCTTTGCTTGACGTGAAGCGCAATGAGATGTTTCATTTCAGTCGCCTTGGCTATTTCGCTTCACATTTTCCTTTGCAGGGGTTTTGTCGATAGGAATCCCCCTTCACTCCAAACCCGCCGAAAGACCATGAACAAGAATATCCAAACCCGACCATTTTCCAATTCATTCAGACAGCCAGTTCCTCTACGCTTGGCAGCTGATGACGGGGGGGACGATGATGCGCTTACTGATGGTATTTCCCCTGCGTCGATCTCGAGTGAACGCTCACGTTTAGAGGCCTCTTTCTGTGGGAAGGGTGAGGATGGTGACAGCAGCCCCCGATCAGAATTCTGCGATTCTGGGGAGGAATCAGACGCGTCGATCGCTCGGGAGTTATTGACACTTCTCCAAGACATGAAGCGACGGAAGAAGTCCGATCCAGAGAGTAAGCAAATGTACGGGATGTTGAAGAGCAAGCTTTTGGATAGCCCCAAAGCGCTTGGGGAATTTCTGAGCCGATCTCGGGTTGAGGGATTCGATGTAGGAGGGCTAGATTTGGGTATGGAACTGCTACCAAAAGGTGAGTAGTGCAAGCAGCAAAGTGTAAGCAGCGAGTGAGACAAACCAGAATGAGAACAAGGAAGACAGAAGAGGCCACCAAGAGAAACACAAGAAGCACAAGCAGGACTGAAGAGCACCAAACTCAAACGTCTCGCCACACGACAAACGCCAAACTACGACAGAGCCTGATACGAGCTTGACTCCCTCTGACGTTGTTCAGACTGTGGTTGATTCGTTGCGAGGGAATGACAAATCAAAAGACGATGAGGGAATCAAGACGCTTTTTTCATTTACTTCGCCAGCTAGTTCTCTTTCTGGAACAAGTGTGGAGGATTTCCGAAAGTATTTGCCCAACAGCAAGTACGCAATTCTTCTTGAGTGGGGGGAGAGGGTATGGGATCGAAAGATGGAGGTGAGTGTCAATTGCGAAACGAACGACACGCATTTCCCTTTTGACAAGTAGTATGTTGGCGGTGTTATGTCCGTCGGGAGGTATTATCTTCTGTTGAAATATTTTTGCTTCATCAGGCTGACTGACTCCTTGACCCTGAACCCACCTAAATTGCCTATCGCGCCCACAGGTTAGCGCAGATAAGGGTAAGGCTTATGTGGCCTGCCGACTGAAAAAAATCGATGATGGCAATGAGACTAATGACTCACCCTGGCACCACGTTTCTTTCGTTCTCTCGAGCCGAAAGAGGCCAGTACCAGGCTACACAGACAAGTCAGAGGAAGTGTGGTTGATTGACTCGATGTTAGTACGCGAGAAGAACTGAGCATACGTGGACAAAAATTGTAATTGGACGGAACCTGCGAGCGTTTCTTGCAACAACAACAGAATTGAATATGCTTCTTTTTCTTTTTTCCAATCGTCGGTTGTTATTTATCGGTTGTTATACACTATCTTCAACACACCCAGTTGCGCCGTTTTTAAACTGTGCCTCCTGCAGCTACCTCCCCGCCACCTGCGCTAGGCCCCATCACTCTTTCCACATAAGCCTTGACTATGCTGTTGATCTCTTTGCCTTGGTCGGTCTTGAAGTAAATCTTGGTCTGCCTCATCATGCCTCCAGTCACAACAACAAAAGAATTGCTGCTGTGGCCCCAAGTAACGACATCCTTGTAAGTGTACTCGGCTAAGAACTCCTTCGTGTCAGGATCGACAATCAGAACCCCCTTGTGGTTTATAGCCAGGACGATGGCCGGCGGGAATCTGAGCGAGCTGTTTTGTGGCTCAGCGAAAAAATAAGCGCTCCCGTAAATTTTCCAGGATCGGACGTAATCAAGGTAACTCAAGCGCGCTTCCTGAGTGCTATACCCGGTCAACTTGGAATATAACTTGACAATTTGGGCAATCAGCTCGTCTGTGCGACCCTCGTCGAAGTATTTGGCTGCTAAGAAATTGCAAAGCCGAGGCTTCTCGGTATATGGGTCGATGCCATGGAGGTCACGGAATTCCTTACCAGGACCAGGGTGGTCTCCGTACATCTCCTGTACTTGCAACGCTGCCAGAGTCAAACTGTCCTGCTCACTACAAGGATAACGGGCATCCACAACGTCGTTCGTTGCTTGCAAGTACATCATTTCAATGCCTGCGTGATCATCATCCTTGACCTCGTAAAAGAGCCTGACCTTGTAGACGAATGAGAACTCCTGGATGGTCGCCGTCTTTCCCTTTCCTTTTCGTTCTTCCACAGCCAGCCGCTGCCAGTAAGCAACGAGATCGAGAAGTCGCTCGTCGGGCTCTAAAACGCGCTCCTCCTCGTCACTTGAGACCTCGAACAACGCATATGGCAACGGGTCATTGATTCCCAGTCTTTCGGCAATGGCGGCGCTGAAATCAGCGGCAGTGCTCCAGCTGTCCACAGTGAGCATGAGATACTTCTTGTCTAGGAAATTCACCCGGAGAGTGACCTTGGCGCAACGCTTCAAGGACTCGAGCTCGACCTGCGTGGGAAGCTCTCTGCGGCTGCCGAGCTCAAAAATTAGGGGAGTTCGGAGCAAGCAGTACTCTGCGTATTCGGAAACAAACTCGCCCTCTGCCTTCAACTTGCCGGCAAAGAACGCCTGGAGAGGCTGGTTGAGAGTAGTACTTGGAGGAAAGGAGGCGAGCATGATAACCATCAACTGCCATCCTCGGACGGTGGAGACAGGGTCAGGGTTCCCATTGACTTGCTTGCAAATCTGACAAAAGACTTCATCACGGAGTTGCTCAGGGGCAAGCATCAGCGAGGAAAGGATTTTATTGACATGACCGATGGGATCTTTACTGCTACCTCTGTCTCCCATGTATCCTGTGACATTTCGGAAGGTCTGAAGAGCCTCGCTGCTTAAGTCAGGTGGAAGCTGAAGCAAGCTCGTCTTGATGAGTTCATTTTTGTGGGAGGAGATTTTGTCGACCGTCGTTTTTCCCTTGAACATCCCCTTCCTGTCGAGCTTAAAGTAGTTTTCGACATAACCCTCGAAGGTCACGCCTTCTATTTGCTCCAAGATCTCCGCCACTGTCATGAGCCTCGTTGTTCTGTCACCGTTTCCGTCACCATCTTTCTTACTGCCGCTGGTGCCGTCGCCACCATCAGGTTCGCCTTCGTTACTCTCGGGATCTTTTCGACGGGGAGGGGCGCTGCGTCCGGGACCAGCGGGAGGGGGTGGGCGTCCGGGACCACCTGGAGGATTGGGGGGCTTGTTGACAGCGGCGGGGACTGGGGCAGGAGCAGGGGCAGGAGCGGGAGCAGGAGCAGGAGCAGGAGCAGGAGCAGGAGCAGGAGCAGGAGCAGGAGCAGGAGCAGGAGCAGGAGCAGGAGAAGCAGTGGCAGAGGCAGGAGCAGGAGAAGCAGTGGCAGTGGCAGAGGCAGTAGCCTCGTCCACCCAGCCCTCGGGCTTTTCCCAGCTTGTCTCTTTTGTTTTCTTGTTATAATAGTATGTCTGTCCACTGTTGGGATCAATTTTGCTGTGCCAGTCGCCATTGACACCTGCTTTTGTCGCGGGTTTGTACTGCTCTGGCTTGTCCCAAGTTGTCTCTTTCGTAGTCCTATTATAATAGTAATAATTTCCTGACGAGGCATCGAGCTTTTCCACCCATTCGTTTGCCTTTTGCTCACTTTTTCCTGTTTCCTTCTCTAGAAGCTCAGCCGGGTAGTCCCAAGAAGATTCCTGCCAATATTGGTAGTTTGAGTACGGGTGATTGGGCAAATATAGTGGGTGGGAAGAAATGGTGAAGAAATGGTGAGCGGAGGAATCCAATCTGAAAGGTTGATGGGGGGAGGGGAGGGGCAGGGAATAACTTCTGCGACAAAGATCTTCCAAAAACTTGGGATTTGCAATCCACAAAGGACAAGTAAGCGCACATCTAATCTCTGGTGAGCTCACCTTTGTGACTACGTTTGCATAGTATTTGCGGCCGGTGGCGGCATCTGTATTCTCCACCCAGTCTCCCCCAATACGCTTTGCAGAGGACGACATGATGGAGTGAACTGAAATTAGAGAGGAGAGAGTTTAACACAGTTAATATGGCGCCAATCCCCCGTAAACGGCAAGAAATAGCCTCTGGGCGTAAGTAAAATCAATTTGAAACCAAGTTGCCTCTTTTTAACTTCTGTCTCCCACCTCCCCTTCCCCAACTCCACAGATGAAGTAGTACTTTGGGATTTAATCGTATAGGTTTGAACTACTTCTTGTAGCTTCATCTGGCAACTAGAAACACTTGGACGAGTTTCCATTGTTCCAGAACCCACCAAAAGAATACCACTGCGAAACCAACTCTCTTCCTCTGCATCCCAACCCCCTCCCCCCTCCCCCTCCTCCTATCATTCAAAATCATTGTCCTTCTCCCCTTCGCACTTGATATATCTGTACCATGTCCAATTCTTTATTTCGCTCCAATCGAGTGAATAATGGGGAAGAAGATATTGGTCCAAATCATAGAATGGAGAGGAATGTGCAAAATGATGACAGCAAGGTCTTAAATGATGTGATCAACCAACTTTCGACGCTTGAGCAGGTTCAGATCACTTCCACGCTACGATTCGAGATCAACGGAGAAACTGTGAGCTTTCTTGATGACATGTTCTACAGGGAGACTGCCAGCACACACAGGTCTAATCTTCGATTTTTCTTTACGTGGTGTCTCGAGATTTGGCTTGTTGGTAGGCTACTATACAAGTCCCACGATCTGTATTCAATCTTAAATGACAGTGCTGCCGGGAGTGGGAGAGTGAGAGAGGAAGACAAGGATGAATACCAGAATATGGCCATGATTGCCCTCATGGTGGAGTTTGTGATTCTCCAGAGCCTCGTTCTATTTGGGAACACTTTTTTCCGGTCGGAGGACTACAGCACGAAGCAGTATCACCTGGTGAGTGGTTTTGAATGAATATAGTCGACTACAGATTGATTTGGCGTGTGGGTTTTAGTTCGGATTGAGGGGGGAAATTAAGTTTGTTGCTGACCATACCATACCTAACTGACACCTTCCATCCGCGCCCCAACCCACCCCTTGGACACTATCAACTTAATCAATATCAAACAAAAACAGTTCTGGGCATTCATTGTGCTGGTTTCATACCCCCTCGTAGAGGTGGTGGTTTGGGGGAGTCCCGAAGTTGGATTTCTGTTGATTTTGGTTGCTTTCACCTTTTTTTATACACCTCTTCGATTTGTTCTCCTCGCATCCGTGGGCATCTTTATTGTTTCTTCCTACGCCACGATTAGGTGTGCAGACTACTTGGGACTCCTTTTTCCGTGTAGGTACACTGCAAGTATGGACTCTAAGTTCCAGTGCTTGAAAGAGGGGGAGCAATCCAGCCAAGATTATATGTTCGTGATTGAGCCAATTGGTGCTGTCACGACTACTATAGTGTTTGGAATCGTGATATCATACACCAGGGAGAAATACTTACGGAGTAACTTTCTGTTGTTGTC
>Ga0209600_1001849_pt1 | contig 13100 bp, 8 predicted proteins | sample COGITO_mtgs_1104_FD_185518 | JGI IMG/M metagenome (GOLD analysis project Ga0209600, IMG submission 185518) | Pelagic marine microbial communities from North Sea - COGITO_mtgs_110421 (SPAdes) (version 2) | ecosystem: Environmental > Aquatic > Marine > Epipelagic ... | reverse complement strand
TTTTGCTAGGCCCATTACATTGTAGTTAGGTAGAGATTGCACAGAGCCGAGATAGGTTAAGGTCAACAAAGCGGAATTAGGATTCAGCATTGGCTTAGCTCCCTTAGCCATGGCGGTAAAACTATAAGAACTAATATCATGAGCAATCTTAAATCCTTCTCTCGTTGAAGCATCAACAAAATTTCCCTCTAATTCATTGGCTGGAGCGAAACCAATTGAATGAACAAACCCGTCAAAGGTCTTCCAATGATTTGATAGGCCTTTGTACATAGCCTCAATGCTCTCATCCGATGCAACATCACACTCAAACAGCAAGGTAGACCCTAGTTCATTTGCTATCTTTTCTACGTTACTCTTTAGCCTTTCGCTTTGGTAGGTAAATGCGAGCTCCGCACCTTGTGCATGCATCGCTTTTGCTATGCCTGCAGCTATAGAATGTTTATTAGCCAAACCAGCGATAAGAATTTTTTTATTTTTTAGCATCATGAATTACCTTCAAATGAGTTTCGATGGAAATATTATATATTGTAAAAGCATGGTGTAACTATAATTGCTGTTTACAAACTCTGCCCGACAGTATGCAGAGATAGACATAGCAACCATTCAAAACTTTCTTGTAAAGCAATATGTTATTTGTTAGAGTACGATTGATCGTAATTTGATCCTATTGCTGCGATTGAAAATAAAAGCTAAAACGTGACTAACCTCATGGTTCTTTTTTAAATTAAATAAATGGAGAAATGTATGTTGAAATTAAATAAATATTTATTTGGCTTGTTTGCCGCACTCACTTTGCTGAGCCCAGTCGCTTTTGCACAAGAAGATGCTAGCGCTGATGTCGAAGAGGTGGTAGTAACAGGTTCTAGGATCAGAAATCCGAATATTGCTAGCACGTCTCAGGTACAGGTTGTCACAGCTGCTGATATTGAAAATAGAGGCGCTATTCGAATTGAAGAAGTGCTGAATGACTTACCTCAGCTTGCTCCTGGTCAAATTGCGCAAACAGCTAATGGCTCAAACGGAACAGCTACAGCCAATCTAAGAAACTTAGGTTGTTCTAGGACATTGGTGCTAATTAATGGTAAAAGAATGGCTCCTGGAACAGCTACTGGTGCAAGTTGTGCAGATTTATCTCAGGTGCCTGCTTTATTGATTAAGAAGGTTGAAGTACTGACTGGTGGAGCTTCCTCAGTGTACGGTTCAGATGCCATCGCTGGTGTTGTGAATTTCATTCTAGATGATGAATTCGAAGGGTTTAAAGCCAACGTTACTAATTCTTTTTATACGCACGAAAATGATAACAGCAAGCTAAGAAATCTTCATGATAAATATAAATATACTAAAGCACCATCAAGTGTCACAGAAGGTGACTCTGTAAAAATGTCTATTGCTTTTGGTGGCTCTATTAATGATGGCCAAGGACACATCACAGGTTTTCTTGAGCATGTGAATACCGATCCTATTCTTCAAGGCTCCTATGACGGTGGAGCATGTGCTCTAGGCGGCGGTGATACAACTTGTGGAGGTTCTTCTACTATCCCAGCTGGACGTTGGTACGATTTTGGCTATAAAAAAGCTGGCTTCACCCCCATAGACACTGCAGTTTCTGACTTCGGTTTCGACTATAAGCTTTTGGGCGATGAATTTGTTGATAGAGCAGGTACGCTTTATAACTACAACCCAACCAACCATTATCAAAGACCTCAAGATAAAATCAATGCAGGATTCTTTTCAAAGTTTACAATTAATCCTATGGCAGAGCTTTACGCAGATGTTAGATTCACTAAAAATAAATCACCATCTCAGATAGCTTATTCTGGAACCTTCGGGGACTTAAGAGCTGTTCCTTGTTACAACGCTAATTTTTCAGAGCAAATCTATAACGCGGTCTGTGGCAATTGGACTGGCATGGGTGCTAGTCATGCTCCAGATTTTGTAGACGGCGATGCTGCATTGGCATATATCTCTTCATTGAATGGTCAGGTTGCTGATGAAACTATCCTTGCTTATAGCGCACCTATCCGAAGCTTAAAAAGAAATGTGGAAGGCGGACCAAGAAAATACTCAACATTGTATGAAAACATCACAATGTCTCTTGGTATGCGAGGCGATTTAAATGATGATTGGAGATACGACGTCTCATATCAAACATCACAAGTTGATTACGTTGAAGAAATTCAAAATGATATGTCTCAAACTAAATTATTTAGAGCGGTTAATGTTATTAATGTAGCTGGCACTCCTACCTGTGTATCAGTGCTTGATGGCACAGACCCAAACTGTATTCCATACAACCTATTTTCAGGTGGGTTACCTGGCGATGGTGGCATTCAAGCCATTTGGGATGCTGGAGATGCCATGCAGAAATACATTGCTATTCCTAATTTTATTCTTGGCGACTCTAGTGAAACTATCTTTCAAGCCTATGTTGAAGGCGATACTGGATTCTCAATCCCAGGAGCTCCAGGCTCTGTGAGCATGGTTTTTGGTTTTGAGTCTAGAGAATTAGAGTCTGACTACCGACCTGATGCTTCAGCACAAGCAGCTGATAGAACTGGTGCAGGCGGACCGCTTGTTGCACTCGCTGGCGCTTATGATGTAAAAGAATATTTTGCAGAATTTGGTATCCCAGTAACTGAGTCATTTAACTTAGAGGCTGGTCTCAGATTTGCTGATTACTCCACTGGTAACGACACGGATGCATTCAAGTTAGGTGGTTATTATCAAGTGAATGATGACATCTCTGTAAGAGGTACATTTCAAACAGCTTCAAGACATGGCTCTATCACTGAGCTTTATCGAGGACAAGGTTCAGGCTTAACTGATATGGATCCAGATCCATGTGGTACTGATCCTGAAACAGGCGTAGGACCATCTTATACAGCAGCTGAATGTGCTAGAACTGGTCTTGCAGCAGCTGACTATGGCTCTGATTTAAAATCACCAGCTGATCAATACAACATTTTAACTGGCGGAAATCCAAACCTTACTCCGGAGGAGTCTGAGTCAACAACTCTTGGCTTAGTATGGACTCCAGCAAGTATTGAAGGTTTGACTGTAACTTTAGATTACTTTGATATCTTGGTAGAAGACAGAATTGGTACAATTCCTGCTTCCACTTCTTTAACAAAATGTCTTTCTACCGGTAATCCTACATACTGTAATTTGATTGAAAGAGACCCAGTCATGGGTAGTCTTTGGGTATCACCCGGTCAAATTATTACTACTAATACTAATGTTGCAGAATCTACTACCACTGGATTCGATATTATTTTTGGCTACACACTTGAAACTCCATTGGGCCCAGTTGGACTTAAGGGCATCTCAACAATTGTAGATGCTGATAATATAATCTTACTCCCAGGTGAAGCTAAGCTTGAGTGTGCAGGAAAGTATGGCCAATCATGTGGAAAAAATCCTACTCCTGAGTTTTCTGGAAATTACTCTGCTGATCTAAGTAGAGGCGATTTTGGTTACACTCTTGGACTGAGATACCTAGGAGAAACAGACACATTGAACAGCGATAACATTGACTTTGAGGCAAAAACTTATGTTGATGCAACAGTTAAGTACTCATTAAACGAGAATATCTCCTTTAGCGTAGGAGCAAGTAACTTGTTTGACGAAGATCCTGTTTATACATCAAGTGCTGGTACAGCTCCTGGAAATGGAAACACATTCCCGGGATACTTTGATGCATTAGGAACATATATTTTCCTAAGCCTCTCAATCCAGTACTAGAGCTGAATAGTAAAAAAGGGTGCATTAGCACCCTTTTTTTTGTCTTTTTTTAAAGATCCTGTTCTTGCTGTGTCTTACTTATACATTATGAATGTACCGACATACCCACTTAACCCTCTACCAATTCAACGTATCTGGCTAATCAATCCATCGTATTGCAAGCCTGTCCATCCAGGTAATTAAATAGAGGCATAAATATAAGACACAAAAATATGTTGACTTATTGAAACAAAGCCGCAACAATTAACACAACTAACAAACTTTTAGGGAGTTTATATGTCTGATATGTTTAAATTTACGCTGGTTTCAGTTTTAACACTGGGCCTTTTTTCAATGCCGTCTTTTGCGCAAGAGGCTGACGTCTCAGATGAAAGCGTTGAAGAAGTTATTGTTACCGGTTCAAGGATTGGTAGAGCCGAGTACTCGGGAATTAACCCTGTTACGCTAATTACATCGGAAGACATTGAGGCATCAGGACAGTTAAATGTTTCTGAAGTTTTAAGATCTACCATTCAAAACACTCTAGGGTCTACCTATGAAGGTTTCCAAAATGGTGCTGTTGACGCAAACATCAGTTTGAGAGGAGCAGGTTCAGGTAGAACATTAATACTTCTCGACGGCAAAAGAATGCCAGGTTCTCCGAAACAAGCTGGCGCATCTGCAAATATTAACCTTATTCCCACAGCAGCTATTGATAGAATTGAAATCCTAACTGATGGAGCTTCAGCTATCTACGGTGGTGATGCATCTGCCGGTGTTGTAAATATAATTTTAAAGAAAGATTTCGAAGGTGTTTCTATTAGAGGTGGTTCTACTGAACCTGATCAAGAAGGCGGCAAAGAAGATAATTTCTCAATTACCCTTGGTGGCTCAGGTGAAAGATCGAGCTTTGTTTTTACCCTGGAGCATCAAGAAAGAGATACTATTTATTGGAAAGATAGATGGTACACAAATGCAACAGGAACAGATTCAACCAACTTTGCAGATATGACAGGCATTAGCCAAGGGTCAAGAACATATGTTAATGGAGATACCTTTCAATACCTTCCTATGGCTGATTGTGTAAACAACCCGGCAATGCTTAATAATGGAGCGCTCTTCTTTGATGGCAGTTATGCCGGCGATGCAGGGTGTGGTTACGATTACACAGCTATTGGTGCGGATGATGCATCAAGAAAATCTGATGCTATTAGCACGAACTTTACATATGCTATCGATGAGACAACTAATTTTGCCTTAAGAGCAACCTTTGCTAGGGTAGATGGAACGAGTAGATTTGCTCCTGCTGTTGGTTCTTACGCCTCTAAAGCTGGCCAATTTAACATTATTGCGCCAACATTCACTTTTGAAGGTGGAGAGACTTGGGGCCCTGATGCTGACGGCAATTATGACTATGATACGCAACCAAGCGGAAGTGTTACAGGTCTAACTAATACTGACAACATTGTTCCAGCTCCTGCTGATGGTTACGGCTTGATTCGTTTCGATCTTAACGGAAACAGAGACATGGATACTGTGTCAGATATTTACGATATCGTACTTTCTCTTGATGGAGTTCTGGGTAATTGGGAATGGGATTCTTCCATGCAATTCTCAAATCAGCTAGCTAATGAATTTGGCTACAACTACATTAACAAGTATGCATACGAAAGATTAGCTGCTACCCCAGGATTTGATCCTGCGGACGCGGAAACAATTAATAGATATCGTCAAGATACTTTTAGTCGGTCTGAAAATAGATACGATAATTACTTCTTTGGTGCGGGCACAGACCTATCTGATGAGGTTTCTATCTATCTAGGTATGGAATATTTTGAATTTGATTACGAAGATAGATATGACGCTGGTAGAAATGGATTTAACGTTATTGGTTCAGCCGGTAATTCATCCAGGGGATCAAGAGACAACACAGCGGTATTTGTTGAAACACTTTATACGCCTAATGCAGTTGATGGTTTAGAAGTTAGTTTCTCTGCAAGGCAAGATGACTACTCTGATTTCGGTTCTGCCGATACCTGGAAAGTAGGTGCTGCCTATGATATTACTGATGAGTTATTTGTCAGAGTTTCTTTAAGTACATCTTTCATTCCTGCTGATATGTCATCATTATATGGTGCTCCTTCAGAGTCTTATAGTTTTGCGACAGACTATGTAGCCTGTGATGCAGCTGGTACGCCAGAAGCGGAGTGTAAAGAAAGACAGTATGGTACATACTTTATTTCAAACCCAAATCTTCTGCCTGAAGAAAGTGAAAACTCAAATATAGGTCTTGTTTGGGCGCCTTCTAATCTTCCTGGAAACTCAAACTTTTCAATGGATTATTACAATCTTGAATTTTCAAATCTACAAACATATGTCAGTTTGCAAGCTTTGATTAATGCTGAGAGAGCAGGAACATTAGCTGCTACTATTGGAGACACCGGGGCTGTTTTAACTAGAGTCAACGGTAAACTTTCCTCTGCAATTGAGCAGGCAAGTTACCTTCCATTGATTAATGCTACTGATTCTACATTCACCATCGAAGGAATAGACTTTAAATATTCTTCTATGTGGGGTATAGCTGGCGGCGATCTATCTGTTGATTTAGATGGCACATTTTATACTGAATATGCATCTTCAAATGGTGTCAGCAAGCTTGACTCTGTAGGCTCAGCAGGCGTTCCTGAGTGGAGAGCAAACCTCAATCTTTCTTATGCTTGGGGTGATCACACAGTTAGAGCAACATACTTCTTCATTCCTTCAACGGCTGAGAATAGAGATGCGAATGATAAACTGATAGGTCACTTAGACGAAGTTGGATTCTTAGATGTTGGGTATAAGTACGACACTAAATATAACTCTTCAGTCAGCGTTGGTATACGAAATGTTACTGATGAAGGCCCAGTTCTTGATTCAACATTAGAGTATGACCGTGGGTTGTACTTCATGGGTCATTTAGGAATGGTAAGTTATATTAACTTCACACAAAAATTCTAAGATTAGATCTTAATTTTAAAAGGGCAGTTTTTACTGCCCTTTTTTATGACTTTAATTTATATTCTCTATTGTGATTTTTAAACTTTAATCTAAAGCCACCAAACTTCGATTTATAGACTCTAAATTCATCTTCGAGTTTAGGGATATAACTTTTCTTTAAATACTCATTCAGCTCAAATTTTAATTCCTCTGAATAAATTACGTATTTTCCATTAGGTTTGATTCTAAGTCTCGTTATCTTGAAATAATTCTGCTCTTCTGGACCATTGTCTAGCTCAGTTTTCTTTGTCTTTGTTAAGAATATCTCCTTTATTTCTAAGACCTTCTCTTTATCCAAAGAGTTGCTCTGAGTGAATGGTGTTGAATTATTCTCCGGAAGAATAGAAATTTGAATATTTTTTTTTACACCATAGATAGAGTCATAACATTTTAGACGCTCGCTATCCCCCACAATGGCAGCGCATTCCTCTGAGGATTTAACTGTTTGGATGGAGAGAAAAAAAAATGGCAGGTATAATAATGAACTAATTTTTATTTTTTGCATATGATCTATTCTAAACAGATTTTTTTCCTTCTACTAGTTTGTTTTTTCAATTCTTGTTCAAACTCTCCCTCACCAGTCGATGCAGCTTTAGCCACCCAAGTTCTCCATTTTGGAAATGGTAGTGAACCACAGGGGCTTGATCCGCATATTGTTACAGGAGTTCCCGAGCATCATCTATTAATCTCTATGTGCGAGGGATTAACTATTGCTAACCCCAAAGGTGGTCCTAACCTTCCGGGAGTTGCTGAGTCTTGGGAGATCAGTCCCGATGGTAAAACTTATCGTTTTTTTTTAAACAAAAATGCTCGTTGGTCTAATGGAGATTTGTTGGTAGCTGATGACTTTGTCTGGTCGTGGATGAGAATCTTAACTCCTTCTTTAGGCTCACAATATCCTGATATGCTTTATTACGTGGCTGGCGCTGCTGATTATCATCAAGGCATCACTACTGATTTTTCAACTGTTGGAGTTACAGCCCTTAGTGATCATGAGTTACAAGTTACCCTCAATAACCCAACACCATTTTTTATTAAACTCTTGAGTCACTACAGTACTTATCCAGTTCACAAAGCATCCATCTTGAAGCATGGATCGATTGATGACAGAAATGGGCAATGGACTCGTCCTGGTAATTTTGTGTGTAACGGACCTATGAATCTTAAAACCTGGGAATTAAACAAACAGATAATTGTAGAAAAAAATCCTTTGTACTGGGATGCTGAGAAAGTTCAGTTACAAGAAATTAGATACTACCCTGTCTCAAACGAGTCTACAGAGGACCGCATGTTTAGAGCAGGCCAGTTGCATGTTACCAACGTAGTGCCTTTGGAAAAATGCCCAGTATATATTGAAAATAATAATCCCAACTTACGAATTGAGCCCTACATGGGAACTTATTTTTACCGAGTGAATACTAAGCACCCAGTTCTGCAAGATAAGAGAGTTAGGCAAGCCTTAGCTTTTGCATTGAATAGAGATCAAATTGTTAATAAAGTTTCTAAATGTGGGCAACAAGCAGCTTATTCCTTTACGCCGCCTGGTACTGCAGGATATGAGCCTGAGACTTCTATTACATTTGACCCTGAGCTCGCAAGGCAATTACTTGCAGAGGCTGGTTATGCGGATGGATCTGATTTCCCTGTGTTAGAAATTCTCTTTAACACTCAAGAGGGTCATCGCAAGATTGCTCTTGCTGTTCAGCAAATGTGGCAAGAAAATCTTGGAATTTCTGTGCAATTGGTGAATCAAGATTGGAAAGTTTATCTGGCAAGAGAAATGACAGGTGATTTTCAAATTTCTAGAGCTGGCTGGATTGGAGACTACGAAGACCCTAATACTTTTCTAGATACCCTTCGACCAAACAGGGGTAACAATAAGACAGGGTGGGAGAACCAGGAATATGATGCTTTACTTGCCCTTGCGAACGCAACTATTGATCAGAATGACCGCTACGAATTACTCAACCAAGCAGAGCAACTTTTGATAGATGAGATGCCCATCATTCCAATTTATACCTATGTGAGGCAGTATCAAATTTCAAATGATGTCCAGGGCTGGTATCCAAATATTATTGATACCCACCATCCTAAGTATATTTATCTAGATAGGAACTAGTCTCCATGTTTCAAGTCATTCTGAAAAGAATTGCTATTGCCATTCCTGTTATTTTAATTGTTGCTTCGATTACTTTTTTTTTAGTTAGATTGGCACCGGGCGGTCCTTTTGATGCTGAAAAAGTTGTGCCACCGCAGGTGATGAAGAATTTAAATGCAGTCTACAACCTGGATGCTCCTATCTTCATTCAATATGCTGACTATATGATTAATCTGGTGCAAGGGGACTTTGGACCCTCGTTCAGATATCCAGGAAGATCTGTGACTGAGATGATCTTTACAGGATTGCCAGTGACTTTAGAACTTGCTTTCTATGCCATTCTTATTGCAATGCTGATTGGAGGTTTAGCGGGAGTCATTGCAGCTGTTAAGCGAAATACAGCGCTTGATTTTATACCCATGACCATTGCTATGATTGGTATTTGCATGCCTACTTTTCTATTGGGCCCCTTGCTTGTCTTATTTTTTGGAATTCATTTGGAGCTCTTACCAGTTTCCGGTTGGGATTCTTTGCCAGGCGATAAAATTTTACCTTCTATCACGTTGGGTGCCGCCTATGCAGCATACATAGCTAGGTTAACTCGAGGAGGAATGCTAGAAACACTTGGGCAAGATTTTATTAGGACTGCTCGAGCAAAGGGCTTACCAGAACATCAGGTTATTTTAAGGCATGCTTTGCAAGGTGGCTTGGTTCCAGTTGTTTCGTTCTTGGGGCCAGCTATTGCAGGATTAATTGGCGGCTCATTTGTGGTCGAGACAATTTTTCAAATCCCTGGTCTGGGTAGATTTTATGTTGAAGCAGCTTTTAATCGAGATTACACGATGATTTTGGGCACCACTATATTTTTCTCTGCACTCATTATTTTCTTCAACTTACTTTCTGATATAGCTGTCTTGATGATGAACCCAAGAGCTAGAAGTGACTCATGAATAATCAAAGCAGCCTTTGGGCTGATGCCTGGCGCAGGTTACTTGCAAATAAAGCGGCTGTTGCTGGAGGGATTATTCTCCTAACGTTAATCATGCTAGCTATTTTGGCACCTTGGATTGCGCCCCATTCTTATTCCTATCAAAACCTAGATCTTGGTGCTCAACCTCCCTCGCCAACCCACATTCTCGGAACAGATACGCTAGGCAGAGATTTATTCAGCAGAATTCTTTATGGCGCCCGTGTCTCACTATTAGTTGGGTTCGTTGCCACAGCAGTTGCGTTGGTTATTGGAGTTAGCTGGGGGATTATTGCAGGTTACTTCGGCGGAAGAGTTGACTCTATTATGATGAGAATTGTTGATGTGTTGTACGGCTTACCCTTTATCATCTTTATTATTCTATTAATGGTAATTTTTGGTCGTAATATATGGCTATTGTTTGGAGCCATAGGCGCTGTTGAATGGCTCACTATGGCAAGAATTGTTAGGGGCCAAGTCCTCACCATCAAAAATCAAGAATATGTTTTAGCAGCTCAAGCCATGGGCGTATCCAATGTTCAAATGTTTAGAAAACATATTTTTCCAAATATTTTAGGCCCAATAGCTGTCTATGCCACTTTAACTATTCCACAAGTGATGCTCTTAGAAGCTTTCTTGAGTTTCTTGGGTTTGGGCATCCAGCCACCTATGAGTAGTTGGGGCACCCTCATCAGGTATGGGGTAGAGTCCATGGAAGAATATTCTTGGCTACTGATCTACCCTGGCTTAACTTTTACCATCACGTTGTTTGCCTTGAATTTCTTCGGCGATGGCCTGAGAGATGCTCTGGATCCAAAGATATCATCAGACTAAAAAGCCTTAATAATAATTTTTATAACCTGCCCGGGTTTGATTTCATTATTCTCTATCGCATTGATACTTAAAATATCCTCAATTTGTATATTAAAGATATTTGCAATCCTATAGAGGCTGTCCCCTTGCTTCACACTATATAAAATTGTTCGTTTCTTTGAATTAATTGTTCTGTAAATATTTTTATTTCCGATGTTTAACTCTTGACCAATTTTCAGAGCAGATAACAGGTTTAACCCGTTATTTTTTGCTATCTCATTAGGAGCGATGGAGTATTTGAGCCCAATATTCCAAAGGGTATCTCCCTCACTCACGATATGCGCCTGATACGGAATGAAGGTTTGATTCTGGGAATTACTTAAGGGAATGAGTAATTCTTGATTTAAATTAAGCACATTGGATTGAAGGTAATTCACCTTCTTTAAGACCTCAACCTCTGTGTCGTAGTTTGCAGCTATTTTCCAAAGGCTGTCGCCTTTGGCAACTTTATGGGTAACCCAATTAATTTGATTCGCTTGGCTGAACCGGTCTTTCTTTTGAGCGAGGGTGTCAACAAGCTCAATTGGTATATTAAACATGGTGGTCTTCCCTGGTGGAGAAGCCCATTTGGTATAACCCGCGTTTAGTTTGTAGATAAACTCAGGTTGTAGCTCTGCAAATTCACTAAATGCAAAGATTTCAATTTGACCATCCAGGGTAATTTGTCCTAAAACAGAATGGTCAGGGAAAGGAGGCAGCTCGATATTATATTTCTCTGCATTTACCACTAACTCTAAAATGGCTTTAAATTTTGGGACGTACTCCTGAGTTTGCTGGGGTAATCCCAGCTTTTTATAGTCAACAGATTTGCCCATTCTTTTATTGAGCTTAATTTTTTTTTCAAGCAGGGTCGGTCCCCCATTGTATGCGGACAATGTGTAGTTTAAGTTTCTTCCAAACCTTTGATGCAAGTAGGCCAAATATTTTACAGCTGCCTCAGTGGAAATTAACGGATCATGTCTTTGTTCATACCACCAAGTATCCTGTAATCCATAAATTCTTGCTGTTGCCGGCATAAATTGCCAGAGCCCCATTGCTCCAGAAGCAGAAATGGCAAAAGGATCATAATTACTTTCAATATAAGGCAAGAGAGCAAGCTCAGGAGGAAGGTCATATTTTTTTAGTTGCTCTAGAACAAAAAAGATAAAATACTCTCCCTTCAGTAAGAGTTTTGTCAATTGCTCTGGGTTGGATAAATATACGTTAATATATTTCAGGGTTAATTCATCAAGGATGAGATCTTGGCTCACAGCATTTAGAGAAATCCTCTGCCAAACATTTTCATAGACTTGTGCAGCCTCCAACTCCATCGTTGGCTCGGCTTCTCGGTATTGATCGGCAGGAATAATGCTGGGGAGTTGGCAGCTAGCGAGACTTGCAAGCGCAAGAATTAAAAAGAATCTTTCCATGCTCTTAGGTATTTAAATATCTCTACATCATTCATGGTCTTGGCATCCTGTGTTTGATTTTCTAGAGATTGCCTTAATGCTATTTCAGAACATCTTAGAAATGGATTAATCTTTCTCTCTAACTCCATGGTGCTTGGAAGGGTTGGAAGATCGCCATCTCTTTGGCGTTGGCACACTTCAATGTGCTCAGTAATATATGGGTTGTTGGGCTCTACAGTTTGAGCAAATTTTAGATTGGCTAAGGTGTACTCATGCGCGCAATACACCAATGTATTTGCTGGCACAGCATTTAATTTTTCTAGCGATGCATGCATTTGCTGAGGCGTGCCCTCGAAGACTCTTCCACAGCCAGCAGAGAAAAGCGTATCACCACAAAATAACCGTGGTTGAGATTCATCGGCTAAAAAATAGGCAATGTGATCGAGGGTATGGCCTGGTATTTCAAGCACTTGAAATTTAAGCCCACATGCTTCAACCAGCATTCCTTCGGTCACCTGAACATCTAAGCCATCAATTTGAGGATTATTTGGACCAAATACTTTTCCAGCAATATTTTTTCTTAGATCAACGATGCCACCAACATGATCATAGTGATGATGCGTGATTAGGATATCTGTTAATCTAAGCTGATGTTGTTGCATATAATCTATCACTGGTTGAGACTCACCAGGGTCAATTACAAGATTGCCTTCATTAGTCTTGATTAACCAAATATAATTATCATTGAAGGCTTTAATAGATTGGATATTCATAATAGTAAGTGAGATATTTTAACCCATGAAACAAGTAATAATGTATACAGATGGAGCATGTAGAGGAAATCCTGGTCCCGGGGGATGGGGCGCATTTATCACTTACGAGGGCGCTTCCAAAGAAATTTTTGGTGGTAAGCCTGATACTACAAACAATCAAATGGAGTTGTCTGCAGCAATTGAGGGCTTGATAGCCCTGAAAGAACCATGCGCCATAGATCTCTTCACTGATTCAAAATATGTCA
>Ga0209600_1001834_pt1 | contig 13211 bp, 7 predicted proteins | sample COGITO_mtgs_1104_FD_185518 | JGI IMG/M metagenome (GOLD analysis project Ga0209600, IMG submission 185518) | Pelagic marine microbial communities from North Sea - COGITO_mtgs_110421 (SPAdes) (version 2) | ecosystem: Environmental > Aquatic > Marine > Epipelagic ... | reverse complement strand
TCAAATAAAAAAAAAACAAGAGCATTAAACTATGGGTTAAACAATATTTAATGAAATGTTCTATTTCGAACTTACTCCACCTCTATAGCATCAAGTCCTTGTTCCATCATATCTTCTAACCTCATTTTTTTCTTTAATTCTTTTTCGATTTTTTTATATTCTTCAATTGAAGCACAATTCTCCGCTTCTTTATAAATGTCGTCAGATAATTTATTATTCACCATTGCCAAACAGGGCTCCATTTCGTTTGCATATTTTGTGAATACATCTTCTTCGCTCGTCCCAGTCATTATAACATCTTTCATCATATCGATTTCAAGATCGATACAATCACAAAATGTTAAAGGAATAGCCTTTTGTGAACTCCCTTCTGCTTTCTTATTATCACCACTCGCTTCTCCACTCGCTTCTCCACATGAAGTAAAACCTAATGCCACAACTGACAATACAGTAAATAATTTTTTCATAATTCTAGTTTTTATTTTTACGAATATAATCACGATAACTGATTATATTCAACAATATTAATAAAGTAATATTCATTCCACAATATTAATGAGGTGTGATTAGAGTTTTAAAAATGATTTTTTCTATTTTAGAGAATACAATAAATATATAGACCTATGAAGTTTTTGATTATCGGTTTTGCTTGTCTTATTATATCATACTCATCGATTGCACAAAACAATTTCCATTTACGAAGTGAATTGCATGAGGAGTTGGGTCCATTTTACCATGGTGTGGCATCGGGAGACCCGACCAGTGATGCCGTAATCATTTGGACTCGTGTGACACCAGATCCATTACCCCTACCTGATGAGATTGTTCAGGTGTCTTGGGAGATTGCAACGGATTTGGATATGACTAATATTGTAAACTCTGGCACTGCGTATACCTCAGATGCTAGAGACTACACTGTTAAAGTTGATGTCAATGGCTTGTTGCCATACACTTGCTATTATTACAAATTTGATTTCGAGGGAATTCCGTCCTTGACTGGAAGAACCAAAACAGCTCCAGACGGCGATATAGACAGCTTGCGTTTCGCAGTGGTATCGTGTTCAGATTACGCAGCAGGTTATTTTAATGCTTACGCCTCTATCGTAGAAAGAGATGATGTTGATGCCGTCATTCATTTAGGAGATTACTTGTATGAATATACTGCTGTCGCGGGTGTTGATGGTCGAACAGTAGAGCCTGAAAATGAAATCATTTCGTTGAGTGACTACCGAACAAGACACTCTCATTATAAACTTGATGAAGATTTGCGTAACCTACACCAACAATTTCCAATCATTAGCGTTTGGGACGATCATGAATCCGCAAATGACTCATGGAAAGGTGGTGCTCAAAACCACAACTCTTCGACAGAAGGGTCTTGGGAAAACAGAAAAGCCAGCTCAAAACAGGCTTATTTTGAATGGATGCCTATTCGCCTAAACGCAGAAGACTCTCTTCGCTTGTATCGAGAAATTCAATACGGGGATTTACTCAACCTTTATATGTGTGATACAAGACTAGAGGGAAGAGATGAACAAGTTGGTGCCACAAGTTCAGAGATTAACGACACGAATAGACGTTTACTCGGAGAAGATCAATACAATTGGTTGTTGGACGGTTTGCAAAATAGTACCAGTCAGTGGAATATTCTTGGTCAGCAAGTCATGATGGCTCCATTAGAGGTTTTTGGTCTTGTCTTAAATCCAGATCAATGGGACGGTTACCCCGCAGAACGAAATAGATTTTACGGAGACATTCTTAGTCATAATATCAATAACTTGGTGGTGTTAACAGGAGACATTCATACATCTTGGGCAAACAATCTTCCTGGAGATAACTACAACGCATCAACTGGATCAGGCAGCATGGGAGTTGAATTTGTAATCACTAGCGTCACATCAGTTGGGTTCCCTTTTGATTTACCAACCGAAATTATTTCGGCAGCCAATCCTCATATTAAATGGTCTAATCTTGATCAAAGAGGATATCTACTTCTAGACGTAAATAAAGATAGGGTTCAAGCAGACTGGATGCTTTGCGAAAGTGTGTTTTCTTCCAATACGGATGTAACTAGAGCAAAAAGCTATTTTGTGAATGATGGTGAAACATTCTTAAATGAGATAAGTGAAGCGTCAGAGAGAGAGGATGAAGCATGTGTTCAATCTCCTGTTTTTGATGAAGACCTGAGTGTTTTTGATATACCCGAAAACAATATCATTATGCTTGGGGTTTACCCCAATCCATTTGAGAAGGAAATAACCATACAATACAATTCCGTTGGCACCGAAAAAATTAAATTTATTATTTCAACCTTTGAAGGAAAAGAAATGAGTTCTTTTGATTTTGAACCAAAAAAAGGATTGAACTATTTAAAAATTGATGGTCAACCCCTTAGTAGAGGAAGTTACATATTGAAAATTGTAGATAGTGGAGGTGTTTTGAGTAAAAAAATCATCAGGTTGTAAATCTCTACCTAAGCAAAGTAACGTGACCGGTTAATTCTTTTCTTTCATTTGAGTTTTGGTCATGGTAGGTTATCTTCCAAATATAAACGCCCTCTTGAGCTTGATTCGCATTACCCCCATACGATCCATCCCATCCAAAATCAATATTATTGGACTCAAAAACCTGTTCTCCCCATCGGTTGTATACTTTCATGGAGTAACTAAACATTTGAAAACCAGGAATAACCGTTGGAACAAATTCTTGATTGTGTTCATCTCCATCAGGTGTAAATGTATTCGGGACAAAAACAGTTCCTGTTTCGTTTGATAACAAAGTGATAGAATAGCTGTCGTAACATCCTTCATTATTAAAAGCAGTTAATGTTATTAAATATCCCGCATCATTTACATTGAAATTTTGACTTGGGTTGATTAAATCACTATTTGTTCCGTTGCCAAAATCCCAAAAATAAGAATCTGCATATTCTGAAGTGTTGATAAAGTTAATGGCTTCTTGATCATTAGAAATCACACTCGGATTCATTGAGAATGAGGCAATAGGAGACGGTGTAGCACAAATAGCATCTAAAACACTTGTTGTTTGTTCACATCCCGAAATGCTCGTTAAAACAAGCTCTACATCCACACATCCTTGCTGCACCAATGTAAGCTGACTCGATTGAGAGGTAGAAAAACCAACACCATCTGCCAGCCAATTAGTAGATACATTGGGTATGTCATGAATTAAGTCTACGGTTAATGGTAGGCAACCGATAGTGTCACTTAAAGTTATATTTGGCTCTTGCGTAAATGCATTGCTGATTTCAAAAACAGATGAGGATAATGTACATAATCCTGTTGTTGTCGTTACAATGTAGCTACCTGGCACAGAAACGTTAATACTTTGATTGGTTTCACCAGGAATATCAACCCCATTTAAGCTCCATTGGTAAGTGTCTGCTGAAGTACTAGAGAGCTCAATCGTATTTCCGTTACATAGAGTTGTTGCCCCAGTGGTTGAAGTTATTTCAGTGACAATTTCTGATAGAATAAAGTCTTGTGAGCTTGACGTACAAGATCCGTTAGCTGTCGTTAATTCGAAGTTATCAAACCACAATGAGTATTGAGCCGCTCCCCCCGATAGAACACCAAAGCTATGATTCCCCGGAGTCATTGTTACTGAAAAACAATGTTGAGTCCAAATGGTATTTGTAGGAACCAAAATGTCTGGCCCTACCTGAACACCATCAACAGCCAATGAAAAATGAGAGTTTGCTGTGTTTTGCCCAGATGCGCCTGCTCCTTGCGGACCAGCATACCAAATACAAATATCTACCATTTCTCCCCCTAAAAATGGAAAGGGGTTGGTTTGTATGTTGTCTGCACCAGCATAAAAATACACATATCCAGTACCATCATGAGCACCTAATGAATTTGTGAAATTCGTCGTGCCTCCAACACATCCTTGATCTCCAACTGTATATACAGGATGAATTCCATCAAATACCTGCCCTGCATCATTTGCACAAATATAATCAGTTGGACTACCACAATTTGTACCAGGACCCAATTCAAAATCCGAATTTGTATTTAAAGGTCCAGAACCTCCTGTTCCTATGGTGGTCGTTACCGCATATGTTCCCGAATTTGTAGCAGTATATGATTGATTGATTGCACCGGGTATATCAACCCCATTTAAGCTCCATTGGTAAGCATCTGCTGGACTTGATGTTAAATCCAAAGTACTTCCAGGGCAAAGGATTGTACTATTTCCTGTACTCGTTATTATTGAGACAATCTCAGTAACAGTAAAGTCAATCGACGTAGAAGTGCAGGCGCCAAATAATGTTGTAATGGAATAAATTCCTCCCTCACTAATCGTGTAGGCTTGATTCGTAGCTCCTGGAATATTTACACCATTCAGCATCCATTGATATGTATCTGCTGGAGTAGAAATTAAATCGAACGAATTGCCTGGACAAATAGAGGATTGGCCATTTGATGAGCTTATAACAGGGATTATTTCACTTAAAATAAAGTCTACTGAAGTTAATGAACAAGAGCCATCTATAACAATGACGTTGTAAGTTCCTTCAGCTGTAGCATAATACAACTGATCTATGGCTCCGGGTATGTCAATACCATTTAGTTGCCATTGATAAGCGGTTCCAATTGATGATGTTAAATCGATTCCTCCTCCACTACAAAATGAGGTATTTCCGCCAGTACTAGATATTGTAGCTGTTAAGAAGCTTAAATTAAAATCAATTGAAGTTGAAGTGCAAGAACCCAATACAGTTGTTACTGTATAAATCCCTTCTTGTGTTGCGTTGTATATTTGATTTGTTGCACCCACAATAATTACTCCGTTTAGTGACCATTGATATGAATCAGCCGGACTACATGTTAAATCTAAAGTACTTCCAGGACACAATGTTGAAGCTCCACCTGCCCCAGTAATTGTAGGTGTAATTTCAGTAATAATAAATTCTAAGGAAGTTACGTTTGTGCAGACGCCCAATGAAACAGTTACCGTGTAGCTGCCTTCTATATTCGCTGTATAAGTTTGATTCGTAGCACCAGGTATATCGATGCCATTCATTGCCCATTGATAGGAGTCGGCAGAACTAGAAGTTAAATCTAATGTGCTTCCTGGACAAATTGTATTCATTCCTCCTCCGCTCGTAATTAAGGGTATTATTTCTGTTAGTGTAAAATCAGAAGAACTTGTCGCGCATGTGCCTATTTGTAATGTTACTGTATAGACTCCTCCTTGATCTGCAGTATATATTTGACCATTTGCATTAAGGATATCTATACCGTTCAAGGACCATTGATAGCTATCACCTGGACTAGATGAAAGGTCTATTGTTGAACCTGAACAAAAACTACTTAAACCATTGCTACTTGTAATTATCGGAATAATGAAATCAACCACATACGCATCCGAAATATCTGTGCATACACCATCTACAATCTCTACAGTATAAGTTCCTGCATCCGAAATGGTCCAGATTTGATTTGTCGCTCCCGAAATCAAGACACCATCTAAGAACCATTGAAAAGAATCGCCAGGGCTTGACAATAAATCAAGTGATCCTCCAGGGCATAAAGTTGAATCCAAAGAATTAGACGAAATACTTGCGTCAAATTCGGTTATTTGAATATCACTAGACAAAACGGAGCATGAGCCAGCCGTAATGTTTAAAGAATATGTGCCAGTTTGATTGGCATAAATTGAATTTTGATTGGCATTACTAATTGGTAATCCATTGTAAAACCATTGATATATATTTGAGGGGTTAGGGTATTGAGAAAAACTCGTCAATAATACACTATCTCCAGGACAGATGACACTATTTCCATCAACAATTACTGAGTCTGAAGTCTCATATACTGTGTATGGAGCAGAGGATGCAGAACATCCATTTAAATCGGTATAAAAAACCTCATAGACTCCAGCAGAATCTACAATAATGGATTGAGACACCTCTCCACTACTCCATAAGTAAGCGCTACCCACAGGTGATTCTAAAATAACCGTAGTTCCTACACAAATGGAAGTATCGCTGCCTTGTGTGTCAATTATAGGGTTAGGAATTGAATTAATTATAATTTCTAAAGGATCTGATTCTCCAATGCATCCATCAATGTTTTCAACGGTGACTGAATATTGACCAGGTGTATTTACAAAAATAGACTGTGTCGTTTCACCATTTGACCATTGTATACTGGTTCCTGGATCTGTTGATAACTCAACAGAGTCACCCGAGCACAATGTTGTGGATCCATTCACCGTGATAAGAGGGACGTATGTTGGATGAATAGTAAAAGAAGTATAATACGGCTTACTCCACCCACAACAAGATTCACGAACCCGATACCTAATATTATAAACCGTTGGAATTGTGACAACAGGCATTGAAAAACTCGGAGATTGTTCCGTACTCGTTTGAATCGGATTCAATGCATCCACATCATAAATTACCCAATCCCATGCTATCTCCGTGCCCCAAGATATTCCATTAATATTTAAAGTTCCGCCTGAACAAATCGATGTAGGCCCATTAAAAATCATATTTGCGGGTCTAGTATCATCAATAATATGCACCCAGTCTTGATAATTTGTACCACTTGCCTCGATGTCATAAATACCCAGATTACTGTAATAGGTGTAAACTGGATTAGAATTATAAGTGTAGCTTGATATTCCAGGGTTCATATCATCAATTAAAGAAGAGCCATTAAGAATCCAAGGCGCACTTGCCGTGTTAGAAAAGACGACCTCAGAATTAACACAACCTTTTCCATTTATTGGATAATCCATTACAATTGTAGTCGGGTTTGGAACACTGGTAGATGGATTAGAAAACACGCCGTCTACTACCATGTGGGTTGAATAACCTGACGCGCCTGGCTGCCCAGTTCCACCTGCCCCGGCATTACCGCCAGCTCCACCTTGACCGCCAGCTCCAACCTCGGTGCTATTGCAAACTCTAGCCGTAGAACAAAGACCTCCATTAGACCCCGTAGCGCCCCCTGATGTAGTACTTGTGTTATTGCCACCACCACCGCAACCACCAGGACCACCTGTACCTCCAGGTCCACCACCACCTGGTCCACCACCACTAGGGACGATGCCTGGAACGTTAATCGTAATGTCTTGCATAATAACGCCTGTGTTTGAATTGAATCTGTAAATACCAAATGATCCACCCCCACCTAGACCTCCAAATCCTCCTTGTCCGCCTTCGCCACCAGAACCGCCTCCACCTCCGCCAGAACCTCCACCGTCATCACAGAAATCCCACCAGTTGATTTCAGTTTGTCTTCCACCACCACCACCGCCTTCACCACCACCTCCACCCGTACCGTCGCTTCCAGCAGCAGCATTACCATTCGGTGTCCAATAATTTAAAAATGAAGTGTTTGTTATTTCAGGTGTTGCAATAGCATTTGTACCAGTTACACCAGCTGCCCCATTCTGACCCTTTCTACCATCTCGATTAGAACTAGACCCACAACCACCGTTAACTCCTTGACTTCCAAAACTAAATCCGCCAGCAGCTCCACCACCACCATTGTTTCCATTATTCCCGTCCTGGTTATTATTAGAATTCCAATCCGATCCCATTCCTCCATTTCCTCCGGCACCACCTTGCATAATTCCAGTACCGACAAATCCAGCACCATTGCCCCCTACTCGATTTGTGGTGTTGTTGTCACAATGGCCGGTCAAGCCAGTAGCACCAATAGCTCCGTTAATTCCTGATGCTCCTGTAGAACCATTTAATCCATTTGTCGCAGCACCAATATTGAAGGTGCATCTATTGACCTCGTAGGAGGATGAATTGTCTATTAATAAACCATAATTGGACTTTCCGCGACCATCATTTGAGTTACCTGTAGCGTTAACGGTTATAATATCAAGATCTTGTAGTGTCCATCCTGAAATATTTTCAGACTTAAATCCAATTAGATGGGTAACCGCATTGTTCAAGACCTCCTCACCAGAAAATGTCAGAATTGTTGATTCAGCACTTGATTTTGTCCACACGCCACTGTTGTTCTGCCATGAACCATCGATAAAAGTGTTGTCATAGAGATATATGACGTTAGGCTCTGAATAGCTACCCCCTGTCATTCTAATATTAACACGATCACCACCAACCAGCTGCATTGCTCTCCATATATTTGCAACAGGTTCATTAGGGAAGCCTAAAAAATTATTATCACCATTTATGGCGTCAACATAAATCATATCACATGCCGGAGGAGTTATTGTGGTGATACAAGTAGCTACCGCATCTATCTCAGGGCAAACATCGGTATATGTTAATGAAACCGTATAACCACCTTGATCTGTAAAGGTGATATCTGTACAAGTTGACGTGGTATTTGATATGGTTACTCCTGATGATGGGGTTACCGACCACGTGTATGCTGAAATCGCGACACTTGCATCTTGATTTGGAGGGAGAGTGGTACAAAACTGAATGGGTACATCTGGTACAATTGTAGTACCACATGAAGGACTTATAATTGGAGCAGCGTAAGGGTGGTACGTGACTCTTACACACTCAGAAATAACTTGTTGCGTATTTATATCTGTACAATTACTAGAGATTACACAACGGTAGAGACGCGTTCCAGGTATTTCATTAGGTGTATACGAAAGTAAATTTGCTCCTGGTATATCTGTCCAATTAGAAGCAGTATTACAATCTGTATTGCTGCTCATTTGCCATTGAACCAACTGTCCTAAGCTCCACCCATTCCAGGTATTAACGGTAGCTTCTAAGGATGTTATATCTCCCGGGCATAAAACACGATCAAACGGAAAGGGCTGTGTTATTATTGATGGTGAAGATGCAAAGCTCCAGTTTATAATTAGTTGATCTACACCGTAACCTGCTCCATTTTGATCTGAACAACGATTGTGCATAGAAAGAAATGAGCCAGATGTGAAATCACCATTATAAAGATTGTTTTGACATGGCGGCTCATTCCAAAAATCAACATCACCTATTCGTAATCGACCACAACGGGTATCATCACTATTAAAAAAACAGATATCTGCATCGCAATTGCTTCCGCAACCATCATCTTCCCAACTTTCCATATCAATGTTTATTTCATTGATTTGCTGTGCATTAAAGGAAGCTGCATTTATTAATCCCGGATTCCATGTAGAACAAAACACAGCATCGCCACCATAAGTATTGCCGCATCCCCCATAAAGACCTGGGCCTGAATTTACATTTTGAAAATTACCTGCATTATACCCTACCCAAACTTTATATCTGGGATCTGGAAAGCTGTTAAACCCTCCAACGTCATTACCGCAATCCCAATCATGCCTAAAACCATTTATTTGGACATCAGCATTAACCAGCACTTGTGAATACCCATTGGCAGATATAAAAAACAAGGCAATACAGCAAACGATTAAACTGAGTTTTATATTATCGAAGCTTTTCATAGATTGGAACTAAAGATATCAAACATCTTTTAATTCATCAATATAAAACAGGACTATATTAAAAAAACAAAATGACAACCCCCATTATCGAGATTCTTTGAGGTATTTAGAACATTCTTTATCCAATAAAGAGACATATTCGTCGAGTTCTTCCCAGGAATGCTTTTCACTAGAAAAGTTTTCAATCCAAAGACTATATTCGAAAGGTACCTTTAGCTTAAACATACGAAAAGAAGATTTTATTTTATGTCCAATTTTGTTGATTTGAATTTCATCTTTAGCTGAAAAAGCTTTTTTTAAGGATTTTATATTCTTAGGGGTATCTTCACTAAAAACTTGAAGTATTTTACGAGCAAATTCTTTATTTCCATTTACCAAACTTAAAACACTTGAATGTAATGATTGAGGTGCTCTATCTTTTAATTTTGTCTTTTTGTTTTTCAATCCAATGTCTAGATTGAAGGCAATCTTTCTATTTAACTCACTAATTGTAAATGGCTTAGATATGTAATCCAATACGCCAGCCTCATAACATGCGTCAATATCTTTTTGAACGGTATTTGCTGTTTGAGCGATTATCGGTGTATTGATTTTCAATTCTTTACGGATGATTTGAGTCGCCGATATACCATCCAAGATCGGCATCTGAATGTCCATTAAAATCAAATCAAATTCCTGTTTTTTGCAAAACTCAATGACTTCTTGTCCGTTTTTAGCCAAACTTACTATACACCCATCTTGTTCTAGTATTGTTTTTAAATAAAAACTATTCACTTCATTATCTTCAGCAACAAGTATATTTAAGCCATTGAGGGATACATCTCGGGAAATTTCATTTTGATCTAAATTTTGATTTGACTTCTTAAAGCTTAATAAAATCGTAAATTTTGACCCTTTCCCCTTTTTACTGTCAACGATAATTTCACCTTTCATTTGATCTACGATTTCTTTAGTGATCATTAGCCCCAATCCTGTCCCTCCGTATTTTCTCACAATAGAATCATCTTCTTGATGAAAACCTTCAAATATTTTTTCAAGTTTGGCTTCCCCAATACCTATGCCCGAATCTTCAACAATAATAATAATGTTTTGAAAATCTTTTGTACTGCTATCATGTTGAACAGAAATTGACACAAAACCTTCTTTCGTGAATTTAATGGCATTACTCAAAAGATTATTCACGATTTGAGACATCCTCAAGGAGTCTCCCTTCAAGTTATAATGAATTTTTTTGTCAAAGGCACAAGTGAAATCAATACCTTTTAACTTGGCCTGCATTTCATAGGATTTGATATTTGAAGTGAGCACCTCTTTTAGATTAAAAGGGAAATGGACCAGCTTAAAGTTCTGTGATTGAACTTTTGAGATATCTAAAACATCATTAATTAAACCGAGTAACTGCACTGACTGATTGTTTAATATATCGACATATTTTTTTTGATTTTGATTGAGAAGTGTTCCTTCTATGAGTTTTGTCATGCCAATAATCCCATTTAGTGGAGTCCTCATCTCATGGCTCATTTTCGCTATAAAGTTTTGTTGAGCCTTACTAGCCTCCTTGGTTTTATTATAGGAGATTAACATGTTATTTAGATACTCTTTTTCGGACTCGGAAAAAATGATGTTAGAATAAATATTACCTGCCAATCGGCACGCAAAATTGAGAACATCTACATGATCTTCTGTGAAATAATTAAGCTCTTGGCTTGCAAAGCCAAATGCGCCTAAAGATCTTTCTGTTGTTGTTATCGGAACCCAAAGTCTAGACTTCACCTTGAAAGATCTTTTACTTGAAGTGATAAAAGATGGAACACCTTCTTTATCCATGTCAGGAATATGAAGCGGCTTTTGGTTTTTGAAAACCCAACCAGGATGACGGTCTAGAGCAGTATTTTCTACCTCAACAAGTTCATCTTCAGTGAAACCACTATTCCCATAGAGCTTGAGCTTTGCTTCTTTAGAATCCCAAAGGAATAAAGCACTATGAGGAACTTCAATATAACCATCTATAATTTCATATAGAGCTCTTGACAAAGACTCAGCATCAGTTGCCGTTACTATTAACTCTGATATTTTATTGTAAAAAGATAATTGTGATTTAACCGTTTTATCCATGCTTTTGCTAAAGTAAGCATTGAATGGCATCTTTTACAAATTTTAAATAAATAAGAGGCCGATATCAGATGCAATTAGTATATTTATTTTGAGTACTTTAGGATGAAAATAATGGGTTATAATGATTTACAGCTTATGTTATGTCAGTACAAAAAGAAAAAACTTAACACCATCAGAGGTTAGGTCGATTATAGATTATTCCAACAAGAAAAATTCTTTTGACAATATAACGGGTATTTTAATTGAATATAAAAATAATTTCATTCAGTACTTAGAGGGTGATGCAATTCGCATCTATGAGTTGTTTGAAAAAATCAAATCAGATCCAAGGCACCAAAAAGTAAGCTTGCTACAATATTCTCCTATTGAAGAAAGATTATTTGAGGGATGGAGCATGTCTCATCGGGATTTAGACATAATGATTGAAAAAGATGAACAATTATTAGAATGTGCTAAATCATTGGATGATGTTATTTTAAATAAATCCTTTTGGAATGGAATAAAAACCATTGAAGTCCTGTCTAATCTAAATTAAAGACGAATAGTCACACTTTCAATTGAGTTATCTCTAATGTTAAAAAATCAGAAAAACACGATGCTTTCAATCTAAAATTATGTATTAACGATAGTTTGTCATATATTTGCAGTTGAATTATTTAAAAAAAAGTTATGAAAAAATTATTTGTTTTATTATTTGTTGCAGCTGCATTTGCTGCATGTGGAGATGCTTCTGAATTAGCCTCTGCTGTTCAAGAAGGTACTGATAAAGTAGAAGACGCTGCTGACGCTGCTGCTGACGCTGCTGCTGACGCTGCTAAGGACGCTGCTGAAAACATGGATATGGATGCTTCTGGTGAAGCTATGCCTGCTGAATAAGCAACAAAATTTACGAAATTTTAAAAACCTCCCAACCTGGGGGGTTTTTTTATGTCTTATTTTTAAATTCTCGCTTTCTTTTGTTTAAAACCTATTCCTATTAGCACGGAAATGGCTTGCTCTTTGTTTTGCTCCTGTACCATTAAATAATCGTTGGTATACGTTGAAGTCAAAGTAATGTCAATTTCCTCTGAGGCGAACACCGATGCAATTGCTGCTAAAAAGCCTTTACAATAAAAGGGGTTTCCACATTTAATATTCAGCAAGACCCAATTGTCGGGATTTCTTTCATAAGGACCAAGTTTCGGGAGATTGGAAGATTCAGTAACCACGGTTATTTCATCATGGTCTCTGGTCACAATTAAATGCTTTTCAGGGTTTCGAACCACAGAAACCTTTGTGTAAACATAAAAGCCTTTCTCAACAGTAAACCAGCTTGATTGTATAACTGCTTTTAATTCTTCACTAATTTTTATCATAACATTAATTCTTATAAAGATAAATAATCTTTGATTTCCTTAAAAAACGAAAACTGATTGATTGCTCTATTTAAATTTTGATCCGTATCTGCTACTTTATAATAGATATCCAAATTTAAATAATCCGTAAGAAATCGAAGAGATTGAATAAGCGAAACGGTCATAGCGGCCAAACCTAAACCTTCCTCCTCTTCTTTCATCATAAATTGTTTCCCAATAGATAAATAGCCATTTTTAAGAGCTTCATAAATGTTAGAATCAAAACTCTTTCCCCTGATTGTAGAATCTTCTTTGGATATATTGGCAAACGATCTT
>Ga0209600_1001810_pt1 | contig 13376 bp, 7 predicted proteins | sample COGITO_mtgs_1104_FD_185518 | JGI IMG/M metagenome (GOLD analysis project Ga0209600, IMG submission 185518) | Pelagic marine microbial communities from North Sea - COGITO_mtgs_110421 (SPAdes) (version 2) | ecosystem: Environmental > Aquatic > Marine > Epipelagic ... | reverse complement strand
GTCACATGGAGTACTTCAAGTACATGAAGGATCTGTTGGATGAACGCGGTGCGGGACACATCCGGATTTTTGGAGGCGGAGGGGGAACCATATTGCCGAAAGAAATTAAAGAATTGCACGAACATGGCATCGAACGGATTTACCATCCAGACGACGGAAGGTCCATGGGGTTGCAGGGAATGATCAACGACCTGGTTCAGCGCAGTGACTTCAAAACAGTGGAATCCGCTGAATCCGTTGCGCAAGAATTTCAAACGCTCAATCCTGAAAACATTCAATCCATCGCTCGGTGCATCACAGCTGCCGAACTGGATCCTGAGGGGTTTCGGTCTGCATTCAGAAGCGTGCACAAAGAAATTCCGGCGGTTCCTGTTCTCGGGATTACGGGGACTGGAGGTGCAGGAAAGTCCTCCATGGTTGATGAATTGGTTCGCCGATTTTTAGCAGCTTTTCCCGACAAGCGCATTGGAATCATCAGTGTCGACCCATCTAAACGAAAAACAGGAGGCGCTTTGCTCGGTGATCGCATTCGCATGAATGCCATTAACAGCGAGCGGGTTTACATGCGATCTCTGGCTACTCGGCAATCAAACTTGGCCTTATCCAAGCATGTTTCGGAAGGATTGGACGTGCTTCGTGTTTCTGGATTTGATCTCATCATTCTTGAGACAAGCGGAATAGGGCAAAGCGATACCGAAATCATGGACCACAGCGATGTGGCCTTGTACATCATGACTCCCGAATTTGGAGCCGCAACCCAATTGGAGAAAATCGACATGCTGGATTTTGCAGATGTCGTTGCCATTAACAAAACGGACAAACGCGGCGCACTGGACGCCATTCGAGATGTCCGAAAGCAATTCAAGCGCAACCACGATTTATGGGATGCCTCCGATGCAGACTTACCCATTGTCGGCACCATCGCCTCGCAATTCAACGATCCCGGTACAAATCAGCTCTTCGGCATGCTGATGAATTTACTCACGGAACGCACCCAAGTTTCCCTATCTGTCGATGTGCCAAGCGTCGCAAATTTGAGTGAGAAGGTATTTGTCATCCCGCCCAAGCGCACCCGCTATCTGAGCGAAATAGCTGAGCAAATTCGCCATTATAACGAGTGGGTCAAGCGACAAGCTGAAGTTGCGGGTCAATTGCAAGCTCTCAAGACGGCGTCAAGCCTTCTAGACGAAGGGACAGATGCATCTGTGGCGACGAAGGCCAAGGAAGTACAGTTGGAACTCGACCCGAAAGTCCTGGAATGGCTAGAACAATGGCCTGAATTGCGCGGTCGGTATGAGGCAGACGTTTACACGTACGAGGTGCGCGGTCGTGCAATTCACGTTGACACCCACTCCAAAAGCCTCTCACACCTCAACATTCCCAAAATCGCCACCCCTTCCCTCAGTGGCTGGAAGGACCTGACAAATTGGGCTTTACAAGAAAATCTCCCCGGATATTTCCCCTACACAGCTGGTATATATCCATTCAAACGCCAGGGCGAAGATCCGGCTCGGATGTTTGCAGGAGAAGGTGGACCCGAACGCACCAACAAACGCTTTCATTATGTATCCCAAGGCATGCCCGCCAAACGGCTTTCAACGGCTTTTGACAGCGTCACCCTGTACGGACGAGATCCCCATCGACGACCCGATATTTTCGGCAAAGTAGGCAATAGCGGGGTCAGCGTCTGCAGCCTTGACGATGCCAAAAAGCTATACAGCGGATTTGATCTGTGCGATCCAAGCACCAGTGTCTCAATGACCATTAACGGTCCCGCTCCCATCATGCTGGCCTTCTTTCTAAATGCCGCCGTGGATCAGCATTGCGAAAAGTACATCCGCGAACACGGCTTAGAAACTAAAGTGGAAAACGTTCTTCGTTCGAAATGGGATGAAAAAGGTTTGGAACGGCCGATTTATGCCACAGCCCTTCCAGAAGGACACAATGGACTAGGATTGCTCTTACTCGGTTGCACGGGGGACGAAATTCTTCCCTCTGAAACCTATCAGAAGCTTAAAGAAGAAGCACTCAAGCAAGTGCGCGGCACGGTGCAGGCTGATATTCTCAAAGAAGATCAAGCACAAAACACGTGCATCTTCTCGACCGAATTCGCCTTGCGCTTGATGGGGGATGTTCAAGAATCGTTCATCCAACGATCCATCCGAAATTTTTACAGTGTATCCATTAGCGGATATCACATTGCAGAGGCCGGAGCGAACCCGATCACGCAATTGGCTTTTACTCTTTCGAATGGCTTTACTTACGTCGAGTACTATTTGAGCCGCGGCATGGACTTGAACGAATTCGGACCCAACCTGAGCTTTTTCTTTTCCAATGGCATCGATCCTGAATACGCTGTCATCGGTCGCGTCGCGAGGCGCATCTGGTCCAAAGCCATGAGAGAGAAATACGGCGGCTCTTCAAATGCTCAGAAACTCAAATACCACATTCAAACTTCAGGCCGTTCGCTCCATGCACAGGAAATAGACTTCAATGATATCCGTACAACCCTGCAAGCATTGTATGCGATTTACGATAACTGCAACTCATTGCATACCAATGCATACGATGAGGCCATTACGACGCCAACCGAACACAGTGTGCGACGTGCGATGGCCATTCAATTGATCATCAACAAGGAATTGGGCCTCACGAAAAATGAAAATCCATTGCAGGGCTCCTTTATCATTGAGGCCTTGACAGAGCTGGTCGAAGAGGCCGTGTTGTTAGAGTTCGACCGCATCACGGAGCGAGGAGGCGTCATCGGAGCAATGGAAACCATGTACCAGCGTTCTCGCATTCAGGAAGAAAGTCTGCACTATGAAACCCTGAAGCACACCGGAGAATTCCCCATCATCGGCGTCAACACGTTCCTCGCTAAGAATGGCTCACCCACTCTCACGCCTGGAGAGGTCATCCGAGCAGAGACCGGTGAAAAAGAAAGCCAGTTGGCGCAAGTCGAGCGAATGCACAGTGGCTATGCCAAAGAATCGGCACAAGCTATTGAACGCGTCAAAAAAGCGGCTGTTTCAGGTGAAAACGTATTTGAATCACTCCTAGAAAGCGCAAAGTATTGTACGCTCGGCCAATTGAGTGAAGCCTTATTTGAGGTGGGAGGCGCCTACCGAAGAAACATGTAATGGATTCAACCAAAGCGACGGCGGGAGTGGCTTGGATGCTCTTGGCCACTGTACTCTACACAGCGGCCAACCTTTGCGTCAAAGCGCTCGCTCATTTGCCTACCCAAGAGTTGGTCTTTTTACGTTCCATTGTGTCTCTGCTCCTCACGGGTGGATGGCTCTGGTGGAAGGGATATCCGCTGCTTGGTGTGAATCGTAAATGGTTGCTCATCCGAGGCATTTTTGGCACCATCGGGCTCGCAACCTTTTTTCATACGCTCCGCTTTATTCCTATTGCAAGCGCGACAGTCATCCAATACCTCTCCCCTATTTTCACGGTGCTCTTGGCACGGTATTTTGACGGCCAACGGTCTATGAGGCCCATACAATGGGCCTTCTTCGCAACGGCATTTCTAGGTGTGCTCATGGTCAAAGGATTCGACCCTCGCATCAATTGGTTTTATTTTTCGCTGGGAGTCATTAGCGCTATGGCCGCAGCTATGGCCTACCTCGCCACCATGAAATGCAGGGAAACTGATCATCCCGTGGGCGTGGTCATTTGGTTTCATTTGGTCGCCGTGCCCGTTACAGGAAGCTGGACAGCATTCACATGGGTGGCGCCTGTAGGACAAGAGTGGCTGTTAGCCTTGGCTGTAGGGTTACTGAGTGTGATTGCTCAAATTGCCATGACATTTGCACTGCATCAAGGACAGGCCAATGTCATCATGCCGTTTAAATATTTCGGTGCAGTGCTGGCTTTTGCCTTTGGCTTGCTCCTTTTCGACGAAAGGCTCAGTAAATGGGCGCTTGTTGGCATCGCCATTGTCATCGCCTCCGTTACAATCAATACGATCCTCAAGCGCCGTTGGGAACAAAGAACGGGCTAAGACTTGCGTGCATTCATCGCCAGGTATGAAGCAACAAAGGCAACGGGAAGATAGCCAGCTAAATCCGTGAGGAGCATCCACTTTGGCAAGGGAATCATTGCAGCGTTCGCTGCTCCCGCAAAGAAAAAAACCACGCCCAACACCCAACCCGGAAAGGAGGCCCGCAGCAGCGGTTTACATTGAATCCACTCCCTGCTCAGCGGAGCGACAAGCATAGCCAAGAAAGCGGCCAAAGCCGTGCCCAGCCAATGCGAAACCATGACCGCCCACTTAGCGGAAGACGGAAGCTCCTGAATGTGTGACTTCATCGCTTCGAGATCGTCCATCGGAAGTAATTCCATGGACGCTTCTGGAATCAATTGTCCAGAAACATCGTGAAGCCAGAGCATCAACATACTTCCCGCACCAATCGCTATTGGATAGACTAAAATCCAACGTATGATTTTCATAGCGCACAATGCTTTAAGGGCACTGCGTGTTCCCAAATGTGTTTTTGATAAGCCGTCTGCAGGCGCTGCGTCCATTCACCCATGGAAGCATCGAGGCCAATCTGACGGCCATCGATTTCGACTACATGAGCCAATCCCCCCATGGTCCCCGTCGTAAATACCTCGTCAGCCGTATAAAATTCAGTCAACGAAACTCGCCGTTCCTCCAACGGCATATTCAGAAGTTTCCCCAACTCCATCACCATCCGTCGGGTTAACCCAGGCAAACATGCTGTCGCAAGTGGAGTAATCAACCGGCCATTGCGAATGGCGAACACATTGGTCGCATTCGTTTCAGCCACAAAGCCTTCCAAATCTAACATCAGTGCATCATCCGCACCTGCCACATTGGCTTCAATCTTCGCTAGAATATTGTTCAATAAATTGGCGTGATGGATTTTTGAATCCAGGCAAGAAGGGCTGTTGCGGCGGATGGCGGAGGTCACCAACCGGATGCCTGCATTGCCATACACCATGCCTTTGTATTCAGCTAGGACGATTAAGGTAGATCCCATGGTATTCAATCGAGGATCCATCCCGCTGGTCGTTTTTTGCCCCCTCGTTAGGGTGATGCGCGCGTGAACGCCATCGCACATACCATTCGCCTCCAAGGTTTGAAATATCGCCGCGCAAACTTCTTCCCTGCTTGGGATGGATTCGAAGGCCAAAGCATGTGCCGAATCCAACAGGCGGGTAACATGCTCATCGAGTTGAAAGGCGCGCCCCTTCGTGATTCGGAGTCCCTCCCAAACCGCGTCTCCTCCTTGAACGACACTATCCAGCACACTCACCTTTGCCGCTGCCCTCGGGACCAGTCCATTGACCCAAACCATAGTGGATTCATTGCGAGGATCAGGTTGATTGAATTTTGCCATGGTTCAAATGATGGATTTCCGTTTGAGTTGATCGTATATCGGTTCTACTTCCTGAAGGAGGGGTTTAAGCGACTTGGGCAGCGTTGGATTGGAGTCAATGCTCCGCTCTTCCGCGGGCGATTCCCAGCCGGTGGAAGCATGCACGCGCTCATACCAATACTTAGCCCAAATGCCATCTTCCTCTCGAGGACCTCTCGGCCATTGGAGCATCGCTGAATCAAATAGCAGCCCCAACCAATCACAAATTGTGCGCAACGATGCCTCTGGATTGGCCACTAAAGCATCCGACTCAATGACAGCCACTGGCCACCCCGACTGCTCACAATGATTAAACCATTTCCACTGATGGTTGTACGCCAGGTCCATCGTGGTAGGCCGCTTGATATGGGCGCGGTAAGAATTCAAAACGTTTCGAGGGTCACGCACCAAAATGAGATGCTTGTGCATCTCAAAATCTGAGGTAGACCATCCTTCTAAGTGGTTTCCCATATGCTTCAAAAACACATGTTGATTCGCTCCTTCCCACTGCTTCAAAACTTCCTCACGCTTCCATGGCATCGACCGTATCACTTCTTTACGCGATGGGCGTTCAACACCCGTTTTTCGAAGGAAGTGACCAAACAAGGGCTCGTCGACTACCTTCATGTCGCTGCGTTGCGCAAAACTGTACATCAGCGCTGTACTGCAATTGCGCGGACCGGACCACAGCGAAATCACCATGAATATCCTGTTATCGAACGACGGTAACTGTGCCCGTATATGTCCGAGGTACCATCTCATGGACAGATTGTACCTCAAGACGGTACATGAATTGTCCGTCACGGACAAAATGGCCACCTGACTGGTGCTCTCCAATCCAAGGTTCTAAGGGATTGAATGATTCAAAGACTTTCTCCCCCCATCGATTGATGATCAGCAAATGATATGACTCCGTCATAAAGGACTCTCCCACAGGCAGAAAAGCATCATTGAGTCCATCGTTGTTTGGACTAAACGAATTCGGAACATAGATGGCGAATTCAATGGGGATGAAGTAGGCAACCAGTTCCTCCTGATCTTGATTGGGAAGCGTGATACTGGCCGATGTTGGACCAGGATTCGGCTCGGAGTAAGCAATTTCCCAGCGATCAAAGGCCCAATTTTCAACCGGAGCTGCCTCTGCGTTCAGCAAACCGGCAATTTCGAGTCCACCTTCCCACTCATCCGTCACAATCACGGCACCACCTTCTATTCGGACGATGCCCGTATTGGCCGGCTCTACCCGCACCTTTAAATCGGAGTGTTCGATGACATCAAAATTCGCTGTAATGGTCGCAGACTGGGTAACTGAAATGGTTCCTTCGCTCGAAGTCATGGATGGATTCACATCCGGACCCGTAGACGTCCAACCTGTAAATACGTGCCACTCGTCCAGACCAACGGCCGCCAGATCGTGACCGCCATATGACAGCAACTCAGTGGCTGGATAATCCAACAATGCCGAGCCATCAAGGTAAATTTCACCTGCTCCAGGCGGGTTAACCACGAACGTCAACTCCTGCGGATCGGCATTCGAGGCAAAGTAAGCCACCAAGGTCGCATCGCCTGTTAACGTGAAGCCCAAACTGGGATTCGAAGGGTCAGCCAGGACTATATCGCCTTCCACAACCTCCCAAAACAGGAAGATTTCACCGTATGCTTCCTCGGCCGTAAGATCCATAGGAACGCCCGCAAAATACGTAGCGTCCATAGGAACATCATACGGCCCAATTTCCACAGAATTCACTTGCACATCGCCGAGGCCATCAATGATGAGTGTGAGCGTAACAGATTCGACATCGTAGCAATCCTCAATACCACCGATTAACGTCTCTGCGCATCGTTCCTCAATGAAATCATGAATTTCCTGAACATTCGCCTCCCATTGCGGATAATTTCCGCCCCAGCGGTCCATGTGACGATCCATTTCGGGTTCAATGACCATGATCATGCTGTCGAGCACAGCGTGCATGTTATCGCAGCTGAAATGGGTGTTGCTCAAGTCTGCCCACCGGTTGATGTAAGTGGCCCAGAAATCCTCGTTTTCGAGCAATGCATTGAAGATGGGAATGTGTCCTTGCCCACCCGGATTGTCCAACGATTCGGGATTGCAAGGATCAGCGTCTGATGATTGCGACGGGATACCCGTGTAATTGGCACCGTGCCCAAACGTATTGTCCATGTCCCACAGGGCATACCTCCATTTTTTTCCGCTCCCATCCGGATGACGACCACGCCACCAAGCTGTATTCCAATTCAACCAATCGGCGCAAACCGTAAACGAATTGAGCAAGACATAATCGATCAAGCTCATGGTGTTAAAGACACTCTGCACGTACTCGTAGTTGTCCGCGTTGGTCATGTCTTGACCCGTAACAAAATTGACAAACGGATTCCAATCGTTGCTGCTTCCATACTCTACCCACGTGCCTCCCCACGTTTTGATAAAATCGACAAAGTGCCGAGGTTGGTCGTAGTACTCCGTAGTGAAGTCCAAGTCATCTACCTTTTCGCGGAATTCATACACCCCCCAATACTCGCCATTCAAGTAGACAATGCAGCTCTCGTTGGTTCGCTCATCGATCTTCAAATCAGCCAAATGACTGAGCGTCTGAACGTACGCATCCCGGATATGACCGCCTCCTGAACTGGGATAGTTGTCATTGGCCGCTGCTTTGAAAATCAGGCGTTGGTAGGCATCGCGCTCTTTCACATGAAACAAGGGCTGTGTGATGGCGTAGCTGTGGCCCATTTGATCTCGCGTGATGTAGTCAAACCCTTTTTGCGGATAAGCATTGGAGTCGTTCCCGTGCTCATTTGAATCGCCAGAAGCCTCGCACCAAAAAGAACCATCCGGATGGAAAAACTCGACGTGGCAGGGCTCATCCGCTCCACCGCCCCATCCACCTGGCCAATTGCCGTCCTCTTGCTCATCGCCAGACACCGAAACAACTATGATCGTGTGCGCGTCATCTCCTGTAAAATACGAATTGGTGGTGATGTGTGAATCGGTCAACGTGCCGGAAGGATCAAAGCATCGTGCGCGGATCACGGTCGTCTGATTGACCGCAATGGGTCCGCTGTAGAGCGCACTGCCCGCGTTGGGTGCATATCCGTCCAAGGTGTAGCGAATCTCAAATCCAGCTGGTGCAGTGAGCGTTACGTTGGTTCCCCCAGGGTAGTATCCTGCATCTTCTACAAACTCCGGTGTAGGCGCATAATCGTCAAACAAATCTGCAGCGACTCCACTTCCCGGAGTGGGATTTGTGCAAACCTTCCATTGTCCCAGAACTCCATCTTGATCCCGCGCCCAGCTGTGGTCAGCTTGGGTAGGCGTCCAATCTTCGTAAAAAGTATACGACTCCAACACGTTGCCGTTGGGATCGGAAAAGACGAGCGATTCACCCATGGTCTGGGTGATTTTAAAATTGGTATTCAGATTGCCTCCTACGTACAAATTTTCAGGGACCTCTCCTTCATTGGAGCAAATAACCAATAAATACCCCCCAGAATTAATCGTCGTACCTGCCGGAATTTCAAACATTTCCGGGTTGTCAGGATTGTCCGACAAAAAGTAGCCTTCTAAATCTACTTGCGAGGGACCTTCATTATAGAATTCAATGAAATCTTCGTTGTCGCCATTGACCCCTAGCGTGTAATTGGAGGCTGAAAACTCATTGATAACGACTTGAGCAGACGCACCAACTGCAGCTGCTAAAATCCAAATTACCGTCAATAATTGCTTCATCATAGTGATTGAGGTGCGACCCAAATTATTGGACATTTAAGCGTCCCGTGAAAGAAGTCGAATTTCCACTTAAGGTGTACATGTAAGAACCGCTTCGCAGACCATTTCGTTCAATGACGTGCGATGTTCCATTCACACGTTCATTGTAGACCACTCTTCCTGTAGCATCGGAAATCACCAGATGCAGGAATTCTCGAGAAGGATTTGAGAAGCGCAAGGTAGCCTGATCCCTCATTGGATTCGGGTACAACATAGGTGCAATGGCATCAATATTATCCGCTACCCCACTTGAAATAACGCATCCCTCTTCAATGACTGTCAAGGTGTTGTGGTAACTCTCATTCACTACATCGGTGATGAAGTCTATGCATACCTCCTCTTCAACGGCCGTCCAGTACAACCGCACCAATGGCACGTAGTCGTAATGCTTTGGAAAGCTCATATTGTCATAAGACAAGCCAATAACTTCCACCCCACCTGGCGCAAAGGATGGCACGATCGGATATTCAATGGGGTCGGCAATGCTTATCGCGGAAGAGATGGAAATGCCGCTCATTGAAAATTGGTAGCCTACAATCCGGTTGTTGGGATTGAGAACGTGGATGTCCATGTACTGCTGGCCCCAATTGACCGCACCGATGGTAAACTGCACCGTATCGAATGGATTGACAATGTGATTCACCGGAAAGTCGCATTTGTCGTGGTACCCCAAACTATCGGGGTGCTCGTGGAGCACATTGTAGAGTTGACACAAAGCAAGGTGCGCGGCATCGGTAACCGTGATGGCATCGTCTTGATCAATGTCCGTGCAAGGAAGGGGCTCGATGTCGTCGCCGAGGATGTGCTCTACGTACGAAACTGCATCCGCAAATTCTTGCTCACCGTTGTTATCGAGGTCGCCCATTAAGGCCGTTCCGCCGCAATCGCCGTTGCAATCGACTTGCTCGGTACCAAATGGGGTTCCTGTGCAATCGTTGAAGGGCTCGCAACCTTCCAGACTTTCCACAACAAGCTCTCCGGAGCTGCGGTCTAAATTGATACAAACCGCCGCGTGGTTGTTTTCGTAGGAGTTCTCCGATCGACCAAGCGCATCTGGAATGAAGTCATAATTCGCACGAACAACCAGGTAATAGGTTCCGTCTTGAACTTCCGTTACATCAATCCATTGACAGCTCAAACCCGCTCCGTAAATGTCTCCACAACCAGCTGATATGCCCATGTTACCGCAGCCGTATTGACCTGTGCCTCCTCCACTGCACTCCAGGTCCATCACACAGAAGCCATTTTTGAAGCCAATGGGAATTACTTGGCCTTCAATCGTAAACAAATCATATTTGGCGTAACCCTGATGATGCCAGTGGTTGTGGCAATCTCCCCACTCGAACTGATTGTTATCCGCTTGGCTTGGCACTCCGATGTAGTAATCCAGGTCACCTATATTCAGGATGTGGGTCGTAAATCGGACCAACTCGCGATCTCCATATCCATTCAGGCAACCCTCCTCGATGTAGCAATCTGATTCATTGACCTGCATCACCTCGGTCGAAAGGCTGTTCACAATGGCCTGAGCACTCACAATCAAATCCGGCCCCGTACAATCGGGGTCGCCCGGATAGACACAATCCCCGCTGTCTACTTCCGCAAGCGGATTGAAGTTGCACGCTGTGTCATCCATGCATCCTGTGGGTGGACCGACAAAGTCAAACTCCCAGTCAAAACCAGCTGCACACGGACCATCTGGATCATCCGTTCCAAGCCCCATGCGCACCCAATACGTAACACCGCCCTCGAGAAGCACTGTCAAATTCGCTTGCTCACCGCATCCCCCTTCTTCATCGTCGTAATAAATCGACCCCTCATTGGTGTCATCAAAATTGCCCATGTTGCAATAGTCATAGATCCAAAGGCGCGTGTCGCAGTCGACATCGCACGTTGAAAACAAGTACATGCCATTGGCTGATGGAGTAAATGTGTACCAGGCGTTTTCCGTGTCTTGTGCCACTACTCCATAGTCCGACTCATCCAAGACCAAGGCATCATTGCAAGTGGTCCCTGGAGCACAGTCGAAACTAATGGTCTCGCCATAGCCGTACGCATAGCCCGTCGCTATTTCAACGCTATCCTGGTAAATCCAGTACCCACCTGGAGCGTAAATGCCATCTCCGTAAGAATCAAAAATTGAGAACTGCAAGCAGGGCTCTTCGATTTCTGAATCGAAACATACAACGGCACCCTCGGATTCTCCTGAAGCAATAATTTCTCCATCATGGAGCAGTTCCCATGAAATCTCATTTGGCCAGTTGTCAGGCACAATGACAATCTCGATTTCCGTTTCATTGGCCTCACATTGTGCGGAGAGGCTCAAGGGTATCAGCATGGCTGGCAGCGCAAATAGCGCAAAAACCATCAAAACTCGTGAAGGTTCGAATCGAAGCATTGGTGGACAATTTCAGGTTTGAGGACGAAGATAACCAATCCTAAAGACAGGAACACCTTACGCCCTGAGTTGGTTGCATCATCTTGGCATGAATACCACGAATATCCCTTAATTTTGCAGCATGGCACATGAATCCTCACACGACCACGGGCATCCCAGCGAACCCGAGCAAAACGAAATCGGCGGACCCGTAATCTTCGCCATTATCCTTTTTGGACTCATAATCACCGTCATTGCCTTCCTGGCTTGACGGTCTGATTATCGCACCAGGTCCATTTCTTCGACCAGGTGCCCAGCACCGGCATAGACATCGGTAATCCAAAGGACGTACCGGATATCGACCATGATATTCCGACAGCGAGAGCCGTCGAACAGGATGTCGCTCATGGTGGATTCCCACGATCGATCAAAGTTAATGCCCACCAAATGGCCATCGCCATCAATGGTTGGAGAACCAGAGTTTCCTCCCGTCGTGTGATTCGAGCCGGTAAAACAAACGGGTAATTCTCCTTCTGAATTGGCATAAGCACCCCACTCCTCTGCGCGAAGTGCTTCAACCAAATCCAACGGGAGATCAAAGTCCGGATCGCCCGGAACATACTTTTGCAAAATCCCCTTGGCCGTGGTAAAAGGCAAATAATTCATGCCATCATACGGCGCGGATCCTTCGACCTTTCCATACGTCAGGCGCAATGTGCTGTTCGCATCTGGAAAGAATGCTCGCTCGGGAAAGAGCATGCGCAATCCTTTCGTGTACTGACCCGTCAAGGAATCCAAACGCAAGGAGGAGGATCCGTAACCCGCAGCAACTTTCTCAAAATACGTCGACCGCAACGACTTAATCAACCTAAAAACAGGGTCTTTCTCTAGTTTCGCGAAGGACTTCTGACTGGCCTTGGCCAAGAGCGATTCGATCTCGATTTGATTATCAAAGATTGATTTTTCATAGAGTTTTTCAGCCCAGATCTCAGGATCACCCGTTGCATCTTTCATGGCTTCTGGCACAAACTCTGCCCCTACATGGTTCAAATAAGGATCGACCAATGCTGCCATAAGCGCTTCATCAACAACCGCGTCGTATTGCCGAAAATGATCCGATGTCGACGATTTCAGAGCTTCAATGGTTCCATCGAGCTCACCCGCCGCCGCCAACGATTCCCAATTTTCAATCAAGGCAGCAAAAGACCAAGCGTAATTCAACACATCCGGCCCGTAGAACAGCCATTCAATGAAAAGACTTCTCGCCAACATATAGGGCTGTCGCTCCGCATTGGCATCCTGCATCTGCGCAATGAGCTGCATGGCATTCACATCTCCGTTTTCAGCAGCACGCTCCATAAAAGCGGCCTCCAACTCCAACTTTTTTCCGATAGCATCCAGCTCCGTCAACCCACTGTTTTGGCCAATCCACTTTTTCCAAGCGTTTGCGATGGAACTTTGTTTGTCTGCATAGGCAATGCGCAAAGCTGCCGATTGGGCGCGGGCTGAGTTAACCACCGAAAGCGAAGCATCACGCATATCGATTCGAGCCGGATTCAAAGTTTCCACCACGTACTTGACTGCATCGCTCGTGAGGTACTGCTCTGTTCGGCCTGGAAAACCAAACACCATGGTGAAATCGCCCTCCTTCACCCCACCAATGTCCACTGGAAGGTGATGCTTGGGACGGTAGGGAACGTTATCAGCACTGTAGTCTGCTGGCTCATTCTCGGCATCCGCATAAATGCGAAACATGCTAAAGTCCCCAGTATGACGCGGCCAAACCCAATTATCTGTATCACCGCCAAACTTCCCTACAGCCGAT
>Ga0209600_1001799_pt1 | contig 13417 bp, 9 predicted proteins | sample COGITO_mtgs_1104_FD_185518 | JGI IMG/M metagenome (GOLD analysis project Ga0209600, IMG submission 185518) | Pelagic marine microbial communities from North Sea - COGITO_mtgs_110421 (SPAdes) (version 2) | ecosystem: Environmental > Aquatic > Marine > Epipelagic ... | reverse complement strand
ATCGTGCCTTCATGCGCCATTTAGAAGAGTGAAAATTTGGCTATGCCACAACAACAACACTACCAAGGAGATGATGGCTGGGCAAAAATTGCTGAATACCTTGATGCCGTCTCGGCAAGGAACATTCTTCTGGTAACGGGCAATAGCATGTACCGCGCATCTGGCGCAGAGCAAGCGCTCGAGCCGATACTGCGTGAAAAAGAAGTTACCCATCTTACCTGTTTTCATACTAATCCTAGAGTCGAGGATGTCAGCCAGCTTCTAAACCAGATTGATAACAAGGAAAGTTATCAAGTAATCATCGCAGTCGGCGGGGGAAGCGTTATTGATACTGCCAAATTACTAAAAGCCTTTTGGATAAACCCTCTAAGCCTTGATGAGTATCTTAGCACTGAAGATGACAGTGAACTAAGCCCAGCTGCATTACCACTTATCGCAATACCAAGCACTGCCGGCTCTGGCAGTGAGGCCACAAGATTTGCCGTTGTTTACAAAAACAAAAAAAAATATTCAGTTGAGCATGATAAACTGCTTCCTGATTTTTCGGTGGTCATTCCGCCACTTCTGGCAAGCGTGCCTCAGCATGTAGCAGCATCTAGCGGCATGGATGCCCTTTGCCAGGGAATCGAGTCATACTGGTCAATTCATTCTACCGATGAGTCCAGAAAGTTAGCCGCAGAAGCAATCACGCTTGCCTGGAATTGGATTGAAAAAGCGGTTAACGATCGCAGCTCAGACGCTCTGAATCATATGGCGCAGGCTTCTCATTTGGCGGGCCGGGCGATCAATATTACTAAAACCACAGCACCGCACGCGATCTCTTACCCGATGACATCTTATTTCGGTATTACCCATGGACATGCTGTGGGGTTGCTCACCGCTCGGTTCCTAACATTTAACGAAGGAGTGACGGAGGAAGACTGTCTTGATGCAAGAGGCCCTGAGTGGGTCAAACAGCGACTACGTGAAATTAATATCAAGCTCGGAGTAATTACCGGAGATCAGGCATCAGATACATTGAGTAAAAAAGTGACAAGCCTTGGCTTGGAAGCCAGTTTTTCTCAGTTGGGTATTAAAACACAGGATGATATCGAGCTCATTATTGAAAACGGATTCGACCCGGAAAGGGTGAAAAACAATCCGCGAGCTATAAACGCAAGCTCGATGAGGAGACTGATCAGCTCATGGGGTTAATTTGGTGGGAGCTCAGGGCTGTATACGCCAGAGCAGAAAAATTATATAGATATAGATAATGGGACTAACGCGGTTTAATAAATTTTCGCTGAGTGTGAAATATATGCTTATACAGCATATGTTTAACCTCATTTCTGGGGTATTTGTTGGGGCAATGGTGGCTCGTCACTACGGCCCAGAATTATTCGGAGTATTCTCACTAAGCTGGTTCTATGTTACGGTAGTAGGCGTTGTTTCCGCGCTCGGTACAAATGATTTACTGGCGGCCCAGTGCATTAAAAAACCCTCATTAAAAGAAGGGCTTTTTTGGGCAGTATTATCTATTCGCTCATTAACATACCTTTTGTTCGCCGTGCTAGGTTATGTCATTCTTAAATCCTTTGATGTATCTGATATCGTACTAAGGGGATATGGAATGGGGCTGCTTGCTGGGCTGCTTCACAACATTAATTTATTCAATGTCATAGCTAAATCGGAACAGCGAAACGATAAGATAGCACAGATTGCGGTTATTAGCTTATTGGCATCTATCGCATTCAGAGTTTATATTGTATTGTCTAACAAGGATCTTGATTATTTATACTTCAACTGTATGCTGGTAAGTGTTGTTGATCTTGTGTTGATGATTGTTTACCTGAGGAGAGAGGATATGATATACTCCTTTTCGAGGCCTAACTGGCGCGGAGCATTTGAACTAATAAAAAATACTGCGCCTTTGGCGGTTGGAGGTATAGCTACGATGATAGGCGCTAACCTTGGCCTGATCTTATTGAGTGAGATGACCGGACTTGAATCTGTAGGGCGGTATGCGGTAGTGCTAAAGCTGTATATATTTTTTGCATTTATATCCTATGTAATTCACAGTAATTTGTTTTATTATATGGAATCAAGCGGCCTCAATGCCGAGAAATTCATTGGTGAACATTTAAGAGTGATTGTGAAGTCGGTAGCAGCACTTTCTTGCCTGGTAATCATAGCCTCATTTACAATTTTATCTCCTCTGTTAGAGATTCTTTATGGAGAGCAGTATAGTGGGGTGGGTTTGAAGTTTTCAATAGCAAGTATCAGTTTTGTCTTTGGTTGGGCTATGATACCCGCACAAATTAAACTGCTATCAGAAAAGCGAACCGGACGAATCATGACTATTGATTTCCTGTTGTTGGCATTCAATCTGTGTGGAGCTTATATACTCATTTCGCTGTATGGTGAATGGGGGGCATACTTTGTGATGCCAATCTCTGCATTCGTGCTTATGCTTGCTAACTATTACTATAGTGGACTTGGTAGCCAAATTAAATATGTTGCTCTATGGATTTTATCTCCGATTCCAAGCAGGGAAGCTTTAAGGAATTTTACCAGACATTAAGGCTCCAGCTTATACATTGAGTGGAGATGTAAGCATTGGTTATTAAAAGTAGATTGAACGAGGGCATAAAAAGAGCGGCTACTATTAGTTGCGCGGCCCAAATGACATTTGAGCTGCTCTATCAAATAATTGGGTAACCAGAGAGCCCTCTTAGGCAAACTAATTCTCATAGCATAAAACATTTACATTAAGCGGGAAATGCAAACTAACAAAATTATCCAACTGGCACTATTAGTATTATTGATGCTGTTATCGATGATGGCTATGTCGTCGCTTCTAGAGCTCAGATATAATACTAGGAATGTAATTTTAGGCGCTGGATGTTTTTCTGTTCTGTTATTGGTTGCGTGGCGCAATGTACCTATTGATGCCAAATTACTTTTTATCATCTTCCTCGGATACGCTTTGGGGGGCAAAGGATTTGCTTACGTCAGTCCATTTGAGCCGATATACATTGGTGAGATCTCGCTATCGCTGTGCCTGCTCGGTCTTCTTATGAGACCACGGCAGATGAGCCTTTTTGACACCCCTATCCACAGATTGATTTGGGTTTATGTTCTATATGCTGCCATCCACTTGATTGTTGATTACTCCAACTATAGATTGTTAGCCATAAGAGATAGCTCAATCGCTTATTATGCTCTGTTTTTTATGGCGGCGTACTGCCTGTTTTATAATAAGCATGTTGTTAAAGCATTTGAACGTATGATTAAAGTTGCAATCGTTCTGGGTGGCATCTCAATGCTATATCACATGTCGGGAATAGGCTTTGTATTCCCCGGATTTTCACCGCATATTGATACATTCATTCCGTTGTGCACTGCCTTAGTTCTTTATTCAGTGATCATAGGAATTGAGCAAAAAAAAATACATTACATTATTTTTGCTGGCGTAATAGCTATGATACTTATTACAGCAAAAACCGCTGGATTATTGGCAGTCGCGGCGGTTGTTCTATGTGCCATTCTGATTGGAAGAGTCCGTAAGTTAATTATGCCTTCGCTGGTCCTTGTTTCGTTAGGCTTAGTTGCTCTATCAACCATAGCATTTATTAATACAGACCTTGCGATTGAATTATTATTGGGCGGCGATACAGGCGAGGCTTTTGGAATGGAAGGTGGTGAATTTGTAGGTTTTTCGGGTACATCACAATGGCGTATGCTGTGGTGGACAACTGTTTGTGTCGATACTATGAGGGATAGTCCATTTTGGGGTCAGGGTTTTGGGGCAGATATAACAGGTCCATTTCTTGAGGCTTGGCTTGGGCCAGCGCATGCTGATCCTACAGGTCATGCCCGTTATCCTCATAATGTGATGATAACTAATTTCGGCAGGCTAGGGTTTATAGGGCTTTTTATATTTGGATTGCTTTTTGTGAATATTGGAATGTTGGCAGTAAAATTCTGCAGAAAATATTTTTGTAGTGTATATCGTAGAGACGCGGACCTAATATGCTTTGGCATTGTAATTGCGGGCATGGTCAACAGCGTATTGCAATCAACCTACGAAATTCCCCACGGCGCGATTATCCATTGGGTATGTTTGGCATACATGGCTGCGAGGTATTACAATCCAGAGGCCAATAACAATACCTTAGAGACTGAGGCTCCAAAGGAGCTGTGAATGCAGAAAACGCGCAACAAAATAGGCATATAATTACTGCTGCATGAGCAGCAATTTCCTAGGTTATTTTAAATCAGAAAATGGAAAAACAATTATTAAAAAAGCTATTCGATAGCCTTAACAATTCTGAATGTAATTACTGCGTTTTACGTAATTATGAAACATTACCAGAGTCCTTGGGAGGTAGCGATCTGGATTTAGCCGTGCTGCCTGTTGAGGAGGAGGCTGTTTACTTGCTGATCCGCGAAGTGGTGAATGAGTATGGAGGTGGTATAATTCTTGAATATAACGGCTCTCTAACAGTATTAAGATGTTTGGGCTGCCACCAGAATGAGTGGTGGGGTCTGGCCATTGACCTGTTTAGTTCTATCCAATATAAGGGAGTGGAATATATCAGCACAAATAGCTTAATTAACCGCGCTGTTGACTATAAGGGGATTAAGGTGGCCAATAATTACGATGCTAACATCGTGGCATTGGCAAAGGAGCTTTTAACAAATGGCAAAAGCAGGAAAGACTATTTTCCCAGAGCGGCGGAACTACAAGCTACTATAGGAAAAAATTCATTAGTTAGCCTGCAAGATTCTTTCGCCCCGGAAACAGTAAGCTATTTTGAGGAGATACTCACAGCGGGAGTTGAGGACCCTGATAAAATTGGAAAGTTAGTCTCCATGATGCGTCATGACATACTTGGTCGTAAATCTCTCTCGAAAGCAGCAGCGAGAATAAAAAATATAATATCACGATGTCGTAGATTGGTTCACCCTCCGGGTATGTGCATAGCTTTATTGGGAACTGATGGAGCAGGCAAAACGACGATGATTGACGCAATTACGCCAATCTTGGAACAAGCACTCCATAACAAAATTCAGTATGAACATATGCGCCCAAATTGGCTTCCAGCTATTGGCGTGGCTATGGGTCAAAGGGCGGAGGCTGATGGATCTGCAGTGACGGATCCTCATTCACATCAGCCGAGTGGCTTTATAGGTTCACTAGCAAGATTAATATACTACAGCCTTGATTACACGGTTGGTTATTGGGTGAAAATATACCCACGTCTAGTCAAGTGTCCACATATATGTCTTTTCGATCGTTATCATTATGACCTTTTGTTGGATCCTCGTCGTATGAGAATAGCCCTACCTCAATGGGTCATACGTATGGTTCTTTTTTGTGCTCCTCAGCCTAGGGTGGTGATTTGCCTGGGTGGAGAACCAAAGGCTATTTATGTGCGGAAGCCAGAAACCTCTCTGGTAGAAGTGAGGCGCCAAGTCAATGCGCTGAAAGCATTTTGCACTAGGAACTCCAGAGCTGTTTGGATTGATACAGAGGGAAGTATTAATAACTCAAAAAATCAAGTGATGAATGCGTTTTTGTCTAAGTCGTCAAAATAAATTAATAATAAGTAAACATATGAAAAAAATATATATTGTAGGTGCTGGGTTTTCAGGTGCAGTGTTGGCTCGAGAGCTAGCTGAAAAGTTAGGTTGGTATTCAGTAGTTATTGATTCACGTGAGCATGTAGCGGGAAACTGCCATACGGAAAGAGAAGAATCAACAGGAGTTATGGTGCATCGTTATGGGCCGCATATTTTTCATACTTCACGGGATGATGTATGGGAATATGTTCAGAAGTTCGGCGAATTTCGGTCATTTGTGAATCGTGTCAAAATTTCCATTGATAAGGGCGTGTTTAGCATGCCAATCAATCTTCATACGATCAATCAATTTTATGGGACACGAATGGACCCCACGGAGGCGGAGGCGTTTCTAAAAAGTATTGGTGATGATAGTATCGAAACTCCGGCAAATTTTGAGGAACAAGCGATGAAGTTTCTTGGTAAAGAATTGTATGAAGCCTTTTTTAAAGGATATACCAAAAAACAGTGGGGCTGCGATCCTACTGAGTTGCCTGCGTCGATACTCAAAAGGTTACCAGTTAGGTTTAACTACGATGACAATTATTATAATAGTAAGCATCAGGGAATGCCAGTGAATGGATACTCGGATGTCATAAGCAACATTCTAGACCACCCGTTGATTGAAGTAAGGCTGGGAACGAAATGGAATCCTAAGCAGGCTGAAGAATATGATCATGTTTTTTACACGGGAGCTATCGATGAATATTTTAATCACGAGGAAGGGCGTTTAGGGTATCGAACTGTCTATTGGGATCGAACAGAGGCTGCTGGTGACTATCAAGGAAATGCCGTCATTAATTATCCCGGAGAGGATGTCCCTTACACTCGTATCCATGAGCATAAACATTTTGCACCCTGGGAATCACACGAAAAAACAGCTGTATTTACAGAATATAGTAAAGAAACAGTTGCTGGAGATATTCCATACTACCCCAAAAGAATGGAGTCAGATATGTTGATATTTGAAAAATATAAAGAGCGCGCTGAAAATACCCCGAATGTTTCATTTCTTGGTCGTTTAGCAACTTATCGATACATGGATATGCACCAAGTGATTGGAGAAACACTTGATTATGCTGATCAAATAATAGAAGCAAAAAATGCTGGAGTTGCATTGCCAACTTTTTCTGGAATATGAAAATTAAGATTGTAGCGTCATGAAAGATCAAGCTGTTATCATTGTGGCCTATGCATGTACTCCCCGTGGTGGCACCGAGCATGGGCTAGGGTGGCAGTGGGTCGAGAATACAGCTAAAAAACATAGCAAAGTGGTTCTCGTGACTCGCCCAGGGAGAGAAGGCCTTCCTCAAGCTTGTATAGAGCATGGTATTGAGCTTATAGAAGTGGCTGTACCGGAACCTTGGAGACAATGGACTCAAAAATTCGGTGATGTTGGCATATGGATACGCATCTACATATGGGCCATGGCTGTTCGTCGCGTGATGAGTAATCTAAATAATAATGGGCAATATGCTTATGCCCATTTGATCACATTCCATAGTATATGGATGCCGTACGTGTTTGATCAGTTGACTTGTCCCAAAATTTGGGGGCCTGTTTCTGGAGGGGAGTATGTCCCTAAATCTTATTGGGGTTTAATTGGGCCAGAAAAATGGAAAGAGATATTCAGAAATTCTTTGAATAAATGTATCCGGAAAAGTATTGAGCGACGGGCTAAGAAATATGATGTCATTCTGTATGGCAACACCCAAACCCAGAAAAGTATAGAGACATCCCGGTGCGGAGTGAATCGAATTGTGATGCCAAATACGGTTGAAGATAAAAAAAATGATGAATCGAAAAGGAGCTGGCGCAAAGGGGACGTTTTGCAATTATCTTTCGTTGGAAGCTGTCAAGGACGACGAGGTATGCCGCTTTTATTTAGGGCCTTACAACGTATGGGTGATTTGGAATGGAAGTTAGATATTGCGGGGACGGGCTCAGCTTTAGAGTATTGGAAACAGCAAGTTTTGGAGTTAGGCATTGCTGATCGAGTAGTATTTCACGGTTGGGTAGGGAAGGATGTTGTAGACGGCATTTACAATAGCTCTCATTTTTTTGCATTTCCTACATTACGGGATGGTGGTGGATCGGGAATGTTAGAGGCGATTGAGCGTGGTGTTCCAGTATTGGCTTTGGATTGGGGCGGGCCAGCAGATGTAATTGGTGAATCTGGTGCTGGAAAGTTGTTTTCGGTGCATACTCCGGAACGCACGATAAATGAATTGGTTAATTGGTTTGACGAGTTTTTCCAAGATAAGGTCGATTATGAAGCGATGATTAATGCTACTAAGAATTTTGATTTCTCTCGTTTTCAATGGGGCGTAAAAATGGATTTATTAGAATCTGGATTAGAGGAAAGCAAACTTAATGCGATGAAAACATCCCACTCTTTATAGTAGTGGAGATGAAGTAGGTGTTCTTACGTCAATAAGCTGCTGGCGTTGTTATTTGTGGACAGGCCACTTTGGATTTGTGTTATTTTTTTCGGCGATGAAAGATGTTGAAATTCTAGATGCTTTACAGGGGAGTGGTGACGTCGTGAGGTCACTACGTTTTCACTGCTTAAGGCGGAATGGTCACTTGTTGTTGGCGTTGCCAAAGGATAAGGAATTGTCTCTTTTGACTTTGAGCCTGTATCAGCCGCAAACAAGTAAGGCAAAGCTGTTAGCTAAGGGGCTTTCTGCCATGATAAAGCTAGGCTTACACCGCCTATTGCCACGGTTGGACATGCAGATTAGGTCAGAGAGCGCACTTGCTGACTTTGTTTTGGGTCGTCAACGATTTGGGTTTTTGTTGGGTAACCCCGAAGCTGAGGCTCGAAGGGCTATTGTGCTATATCGAGATGGTAATGCGCTAGCGGTTGCAAAGGTAGGAGTGGGAGAGCTCGCAAGAATGTCAGTAGAGGCTGAAGCTGCCACGATAAAGTCACTACCTAAAAATCATGCTGGAATTCCATGTATACGCAAATATTCTGGGCGTGATGAGTGGTATTATTATTCGACATCATTAAGCAAGGGAGCTGGCCCAAAGTGGGGTAAAGATGGCCAAAGTTTGGCGGTCCTGGCTCAGTGGATGAAGCATTTTGAGGTTCAGAAGCTCAGGGAGACGAGTGTATGGAATTTATTGCGATCACATGATCGAGTCACTGAGTCGGACAGCTATGTGGATTTTATAGAAGGTTTGGGGGGGTTGGAGATAAAGGTCGGCTTGTACCATGGTGATTTTGCTCCGTGGAATATTAAAATATCAGACGATGGTGAAGTATGTGTACTCGACTGGGAGCATGCTCGTTTGGATGGGTTAGGAGGCTGGGATTGGTTGCATTACATGACACAGCATGGCACATTAGTATCGAATCATTCAGCGATAGAGGTATTGACCGAGTGTCGATTGTGGGCTTCAACATCCGAAGGCAGATCATTTTTGAGCGCGGCTGGGTGGGGCCGCTACACTGAAGAGTGGCTTGGAAGTTATCTGATGTATTCTGCTTGGATAGCCGGCTTTGAACGCGATGAGCTCCTTCAAGCGTGGAGCGATGGAGTTTAGAAGGCAGGAGACTTGAAGCTTAAGAAATGAAAATTCGTTCGGATATATTGCTAGTTGGGCAAACTCCGCCGCCATATCACGGTCAGGCTGTAGTTACCTCCATGCTATTTGATCATGATTGGGGGGATCTTAAAGTTGAGCGCCTGAGGATGGCATATAGTGATAGTATTGATGCCGTTGGCAGGGCGAGCTTCGGAAAAATTATCCATTTGTTTTCACTCATTCTTCAGACTTGGATCATGGTGTTTACTAAAAGACCTAAAATTTTGTATTACCTTCCTGCGAGCGCTAATAAAGCACCTGTGATTCGAGATGTCATTTATCTGACAGCTGTAAGGTGGGGCTTTTCAAAAACAGTCTTTCATTATCATGCTGGTGGACTGCCTGAATATCTGGAATCGGCTGGGGTATTGGGTCGTATCGCCAAACGCTTATATGCGAAGGCAGATGTGAGCATAGAAATCTGTAAAACGAAACATTCTCCAGGTGAGATGTTTAAAGCCCGACAAACGGTCTATGTTCCAAATGGTCTGGATGTTGAGTTGAAATCACGAGGAAGGGCGATAGACGGTCGATTAAGAGTGATGTTTCTCGGAGCTCTCAACGAAGGCAAGGGAGTCATGGACGCGATTAGAGCCGCTAAGATATTGAAAAATCGAGGCCTGGAGGTTGAGTTTCAGATGGTAGGAGCATGGGCCTCTGAGAAGTTTAAAGTTGAAGCTATGGCATTAGTTGCAGCAGAGGATCTCGGAGAGGTAGTTTATTTTTCTGGAGTGCTCAAAGGTGATGACAAGTGGCAGGCGTATGCGGATGCAGGGGTGTTCTTTTTTCCTTCGCACTATCAGTCAGAAAATTTTCCTTTGGTGCTTATTGAGGCGATGGCTTTTGGCTTGCCAGTTGTGAGCACGAATTGGAGAGGCATTCCTCAGTTGGTAGGTGAGAGTGATGCAGCTATTCTATGTGATATCAATGCTTCCGAAGAGTATGCAGATGCACTCGAAGAGCTCGCTAAGAATACCGAGAAAAGAAAACAAATGGGTCAGGCTGCAAGGGCGCATTATGAGGCTCGCTATACTCGCGAGAGGTTTATCTCTAGCATGGAAAAGGTTTTCAGAGATGCACTGACAAGTTAATGGCTATCGAATCAATAGATTAACCATGAATTTTTTGATCATATTTTTTGCCTGCGTTAGTCTGTTGGCAGCTGGGCTCGTAGGGACTACTTTAAGTGTGCCATTGCAGGCCCCTACCTCAGTGATGATCGGTTTCGCTGGCCTGTTTGCAGCTATTAAATTATGGCGAATGAGGATGGACGCGAAGTTGACGAGGCTCGGTCGCCATCCTTATATCTGGCTTCAGGCTTTAGCCTTGGTTGCGATTTTTTACTTTGCCATACGCGCCTATTGGTCGCCAGTACATGATTTGGGAATTGAAGATTTAATGTTAATCCTGCCTGCTGGTTTATTATACCTTGTTGTAGGATATAACGTGGGAGGTAAAGGGGGCATAAAATTGCGTGAGAGTATTGCCTGGGTAGTCATCTTTATTTTGCTATTGCACGTGGGCTCATGCTTTTTACAGCTCAAAGGCGGAGGAGGGTATTCTTTGTCGATATATTTTTCCGGATCATCTAGGGCTACGCCAACACATATAAATGGCATGTATGGTTATTATGGAAGCTTTGCCAATTTTGCGGTTATAGCGGGGTTTCTCTGCTTGAGCTTGGGTGTTTGGGGAAGGTATGGGCATGGGTTGCGGATATTGATTACCTTGTTGGGCATGTTGGCTTTAGGTTTAGCATTATGGTCGCAATCTAGATCAGCGGCGTTAAGCTCGTGCGCTGCCTTGGTGGTATTTATTACACTAGTATATATTTCGTTAGAGCAGCAAGGAGGCATTGTGAAAGCATGGATGCGTAGGGTTCTGGTATCGTTAAGCGTTCTAGTTTGTGCGCTTGTTGTGTTCGGCGGATTATGGGTCTTTGGGCAAAGAGGGGTGAACAGTTTGGGCATGATTTTTGATTCTGGAGTCAGGGTTCCTTTGTGGGCGATGGCGGCTGAGCAGTGGGCGCACAACATAGTCTTAGGTGCTGGTAGTCGTAGTTTTTCCTACGAATGTTTCACCTATTGGAGCGATGGATTGAATTCTGGTGAACTGAGCCCGGAGTTTGTCCGTAATGAATACCTGCAGCTGCTGACAGATTATGGGCTCATTGGTTTCATGTTAATAATGACATTGCTGTTTTCTCACCTTGTATTGGGACTGCGGCAAGTTTGCAGGCTCTCTGAAAAAGTTGGCGAAAACGGCTTACGGTGCGGATCAAATGCAATGGCCTTGGCCATTGCAGGCAGTTGCGGAATGGTTGCGATGGCCGTACATATCTGTTTTGATTATCCTACGCACCTGCTGCCAAATTTACTTTTGATGATCTGTTGTGCCGTGTGGATCCTGCCGTTGCCACTACTGAGTCACACGGATTCGGGTAATGAATTAGCCGTTAAACTACGAGGAAGTAGCAGCTGCCGTTTCATGGCCATTATGCTATCGATTCTTGGAGTAGTAGCTATCGGTTTAGGGGGCCAAGAGTTGTGGGCTGGATTACCACTCATCAAAAACAAAATAGCTAAGGAAACAGGAGCTTGGAAGCCGGAGAAAGTGGACCATGCAGTATGGATCCCCGCCCTAGAGGAATCGCTCGCACGTGCACCGCATTGGAGGCGCTATGAGCGCTTGGGCACACTGCATTACACAGGAGCCATGCGTGCAGCATCGCTTGAGGATCAAGAGCGCCTGATGAATCTTGCTATAGATAGCTATTTAGCCTCACTAGAACGGAATCCATACAATCTTGTTGCCAAACTTAACTTGGTATATCTTTACGTAGAGCAGAAGCAATGGTTCAAGGCAGATGGGCTTTATACGGAGATGTCCGAGTTCGCGCGGGCTCGAGAACGTCGTTTCCGCGTTCACAAGAAGTGGGGTGATATGCATTTACGATGGGCGAGTGATCTGATGGGAAAGCAGGCGTCGAATGAGGTGGAGATCCACTTTGCTGAAGCAAAAAGATTATACAACGCTAGTTATGATTACGCTTTGTATTACGATGTAGATGAATGGATAATGCAATATACTCGCTTGCTTATTGGATATGCTAATTTTCTGGGGCATGAAAACCGCTATGATGAGGCTCAAACATTATATGATGAAGCAAAGCAGCAGGGCATGGCGCGCAATATGCAAATTCACACCAAGCTAAATTTTTATTATGCGAAGCATCTCTATGCCCATGGTAATTATCTCTGGCATCAAAGAATGCCAGAGAAGGCATACGATTTGATGATAAAAGCCAAAGAGGCCCTAAATAAACATCAGGAATTGATGAACGGCGAGGCCGGTGAAATGTGGAACAGGCAAATGCTTGAAGTTCAAGAAATGATTCATTTTTTTGAAGAGACAGGTATTAGTAGGGAATCAAAATCATCAGGCCAGTAAGTGCCCTAAGAACAAAACGAGAACCGGCTATAATTCGCGATTTTAATGCAATGAACGACGATCGACACAACTACCATGATTTCTGGCAAATGCGTGGCAGGCAATCCATATGGGTGACAAGAAATATCAGTTACCGGTTTGGTGCTATGATTGCTATGGTAGCATCTAGGCTGGGCATATCACCTAATATATTGTCGCTGCTTTCCGCCGTTATCACATTCTGCTCATGTGCTTTGGCAGTTTATCTGGAGCAAGGAACCTGGCTGGCTGGTGTTGTCGTCATAGTTGGCCTGCAGCTTGGCTATGCATTTGATTGTGCGGATGGCCCTTTAGCCAGGGCCACAGGCAGGCAGAGCAGCTTCGGTTCATTGCTTGATAAGATATGTGATTTGAGCTCTGGAATGGTGTTCCCATGCGTATTGGCATATGGTGCGGGGCACTACTACTATCAGGGGGTTGTTGCGGCAGAGACGGATTATACCTTGAGAGTTCTTTTGGCTGTCATCATCCTAAGGTCTATTCTTAATGTATTATTATGGCTCAAGGAACTGGTGATCCATCAGGCAAGTCGACTTGAAGAGGACACAAGAGAACGCAACCTTTGGTGGCGCACCAAAAAAATAACAAGTCTCTATATTGATGAGCCGGTTTACCGCTTGGGCATAGGCCTAGCTTGGTCTCTTGATTGGTTTTGGGAATTTGTCATTATCTATTCTATCGGTATATTGATCATCACCTTCATTTACCTCTTATCTTCGAAGCGGGAAAT
>Ga0209600_1001787_pt1 | contig 13485 bp, 14 predicted proteins | sample COGITO_mtgs_1104_FD_185518 | JGI IMG/M metagenome (GOLD analysis project Ga0209600, IMG submission 185518) | Pelagic marine microbial communities from North Sea - COGITO_mtgs_110421 (SPAdes) (version 2) | ecosystem: Environmental > Aquatic > Marine > Epipelagic ... | reverse complement strand
ACGGTATAAGCCATAGTACCCAAATGACGGTGTAAAGAGATTTTAGCTAACCCATTTAATTCTGCTTGAATTAAAAAAGGAGTAAGACGAGTAAATGTAAATTGGTATCCATTCCGCTCAATCATCATTTCTCTTGATACAGATACTTCAAAGTACTTAATGTTATCAGAGCTTTTAACACATCTTAGAAATATCCAATCTTCATTATTGGCGTTTGCAAGATTAGTAAACAAGCTTAAAAAAAAAATAAAAAATATTATTTTCATACTTTTTGAATTAAGGAAGCGCTATTATTGGTAGGTTTGTTGACATCTTTTGATACTTCATGAAAGACAAGATTAGGTTTATTACATTCTTTTAAGAAAGCAGAACCTTGTAACTCTAAATTTAAATATCGATTAATATCTGTTTGATTAATAATTACAGGTTGTCGGTGATGAATTTCACTAATGTTATCTTTGGCCTCTTCTGTAATTAAACAAAATTGATCTTCTTCATAAATTCCTGCAAAGAATATTGGGTTGGTATCTTTTCTTGTAAAGTAATGTGGAGTTTTTTCTTTCTCTTCTCTTTTCCATTCATAAAAACCATCTGCAACAGCAACACATCTGTTGTTCTTGATTAGTTTTTTAAATGAAACCTTTTCATCAATAGTCTCTAATCTTGCATTGATTAACGCTTTAAAATCTTTATCTTTAGCCCAACCTGGAATTAAACCCCATTTAAGAGCCTCCAATGTATTTCCATTTTTATATTTTTTAATCACTGGAAGCTTTTGATAAGGGTGAGCATTATAATTTTCAGTATCTTCCACTTGAATTGCAGATTTAACTAACTTGCTAGTTTTAGTAACTGGATTTTTAACGACATATCTTCCACACATACTTTTATTTTAGCAAATAGAATAGATTAAGTCGATACGGTGGTTTTATGCATATTGGCCCGCAACATAACCAGAAGACCAAGCCCACTGAAAATTATACCCACCTAAATGTCCTGCTACATCCACTACTTCTCCAATAAAGAATAAATTATTGTGTTTATTGGACATCATTGTTTTTGAAGATAATTCTTTAGTATCAACTCCTCCTAAAGTCACCTCTGCAGTTCTATACCCTTCTGATCCTGTTGGATTGATTAACCAAGAATTTATATTCTCACTTAGTTGTTTTAATATTTTATTAGATAGCTCAGAAATATTTCCACTTACATTATTTTTACTACAAATTATTTGAGCTAACCTTTTGGGTAAAATTTCACTTACAATATTTAAAATATCAAATTTTGGATTTAACTTTCTTTTTTCCTCTAATAATTGATAAACATTTAATTTTGGTGAGAGATTAACTTTAATATTATCCCCTTGTTTCCAATAAGATGAAATTTGTAAAATAGAAGGGCCACTTAAACCACGGTGTGTAAATAACATTCCTTCTTGAAATAAAACTTTGTTAAATGAAACTATCGCTTCAACAGAAAGTCCTGTTAATTCTTTACAGATCTCTAATATCTTTTCATTAAATGTTAAGGGTACTAATGCTGGTAAGGTTTCAATAATATTATGATCAAATTTCTTAGCAATTTCGTAACCAAATGAAGTGGCGCCAATTTTAGGAACTGATAATCCACCTGTTGCGACAATTAAAGACTCTGACGAATATTTTTCAGTTTCAGTTGATACAAGATACTGATCATTATCTTTTTCAACACTTTTTATAATAAATTCTTTTAAAACTGTGACATTCGCTAATTCACATTCTTTAAGTAACATCTCAACAATTTGTTGAGCACTATGATCGCAAAACAATTGTCCTAATTTTTTTTCATGAAATTTAATTTCATGCTTATTGATTAAATTAATAAAGTCATTTTGAGTATATTGGCTTAATGCAGATCTTACGAACTTCGGGTTTTGTGAAAGAAATTTATTAGGATTAGTGTTAATGTTAGTAAAATTACATCTACCCCCTCCAGAAATTCTAATTTTTTCACCAATTTTTTTATAGTGATCAACAAGCAAAACTTTACGGCCACGTTTTCCAGCTTCAATTGCACTCATCATGCCTGCAGCTCCTGCTCCAACTATAATTACATCGTATTGAATACTCATTATCAGTAGTGAGTTTTATTTACCAAATATTTTTAATTTAACCCCATAATCAACAGCTAAACTGTAATCAGGATCGTTGTCACTATCAACTACCAACTGACCTGTTTTACTTAAAAGCTTATGACAATCTTTAGTTAAATGTCTTAATTTAATTTTTTTTCCAAAACTATTATATTTATGAGCAACATCTTCAATTGCTTTTAATGCTGACTGATCAATTACTCTAGATTTTGCAAAATCAATAATCACTAAATTTGGATCTTGTTCAGGATTAAATAGTTCTAAAAAACTATTTGCTGAACTAAAAAACAAAGGTCCTTCAATTTCATAAACCTTAGCACCCTTATCTGTTTTTGAAGGTCTCTCAATAGCTCTAATTCTTGAAGCTGTTTTCCATGCATAAACTAATGCAGAAACAATAACCCCTACAATCACTGCAACCGCTAAATCTTCTAACACTGTTACAACCGTTACAAGCACTGTAACTAATGCATCACTTTTTGGAACCATCATTAAAAACTTAATTGAATTCCAAGCAAAAGTTCCAATCACCACCATAAACATGACTCCTACTAAAGCTGCAATAGGGATCATCTCTATATAGTTTGATGTATACAAAATAAAAATTAATAAGAATACTGCAGCAGCAATTCCAGCAATACGAGTTCTACCACCCGATCTTACATTGATCATTGATTGACCGATCATGGCACAACCGCCCATTCCACCAAAAAAACCAGTAACTGAATTTGCAAATCCTTGGGCTAAGCATTCTTGGCTAGCACCACCTCTTTTATTAGTAATCTCTCCTACTAAGTTTAAAGTTAACAAACTCTCTATTAATCCAATTGATGCTAAAATAAATGCATAGGGGAAAATAATCTTTAACGTTTCAAAATTCAAAGGAACATTTGGAATTGAAAAATTAGGCAAACCTCCTTTAACGCTTGCTAAATCGCCAACACTTGGAATATCAATTTTAAGAACAAGAACTAATACAGTTGTTAAAAGTATTGCGACTAAAGTCGATGGAACGACCTTTGTAATTTTAGGTAAAAACCAAATTACAAACATGGTTAGTAATACAAATAGTATAGAATAAAGTAATATGTCTCCTGAAATCCAAACAGATTGTCCAAGATCATTTATAGTTTTAAACTGACTTAATTGAGAAATACCTATCACGATTGCAAGACCATTAACAAAACCTAGCATCACAGGTTCAGGTACCATCCTTATAAATTTTCCAAGTTTAAAAACACCTGCTATCAATTGTAAAATTCCCATTAAAACAACAGTTGCAAATAAGTATTCAACACCATGTTCTGTTACTAATGAAACCATCACCACAGCAAGAGCACCCGTTGCACCTGATATCATTCCAGGTCTTCCACCAAACACTGCAGTAATTAATCCAACAATAAATGCTGCGTACAAACCAGATAAAGGGGCAACACCTGCAACAAAAGCAAAAGCAATAGCTTCAGGAACTAAAGCAAGCGCTACTGTTAATCCTGATAAAATTTCTACCTTAAATAAAGAAAAAGAAACTCCACCTTTTGGAATATAGTTCTGAGCATTAAAACTTAAGGACTTTGCAAGTTCTAACATTGCCTTAGACGGAGGTGTGGTTTTTTTCATCTAGTAATTGATTTTTAACTATTTAATTAATTAAATTGATTGTCTTTTAATTAACTCTTCAATTTGTTCAATCATTACCTTAGATGACTTCATTGCAGGGTAAATTTCTTGAGCTTTTTGGTAGCTTCTCTTAGCTTTATCATAATTCTTTAATTGTATATTAACCATACCCTGGCCTGCTAAAGCTCCAAAATGTCTTTCTTCTAATTCTAACACTTTATCAATATCATCTTGAGATTTTTGAAATTCTCCAACCATATAAAATACAGTTGCTCTTTTATTCCAAGCCTCCGCCCAAGTTGGATCTAATTCTATGGCTTCTGTAAAAACATCGATGGCTCTATTCAATTGTTGATCTTGAACTAGTCTTGATCCTTCATCTAAAATAGATGTTAGTTTTTGATCGGTTGGATGAGTGCTCCATAACATCCAAATTTGCTGAGCTATTCCTGATGATAAAGATGGAATGTTTTTTTTTAATTCTAAGAATAATTTATCCAGCTCAACATCTCTATCATTTGCACTTAAAGTTGTTGTTGAAATAAATAAAATAATAATTGATAGAATCTTTTTCATTAAAAACGATAACAAAAAAATAATATTAAGTCTTTATAGATTTTCTAAGATAGCTTTTTTTAGAGTGTTACTAATGATTATTGTGCCTTGGTCATTTGGATGCATGCCATCACTTAAATTAAATTCAGGTTTTTGTGCTACACCTTCAAGTAGAAATGGAATTAATTGCAACTTATACTTATTTGATAAGTCAGAGAAAATTGTATCGAAAGATTTTTTGTACTCAAAACCATAAGATGTTGGTGCAATCATTCCAGCAATAATTACTTTAATATTTTTGCTTTTTGCAATTTTAATTATTTCTTCTAAATTATTTTTTGTCTCCTTAGGGTTAATGCCTCTAAGCATATCGTTAGCTCCAAGGCATAAAATCATAAGATCAATACCAGGCTCTGATAAAGTCCACTCAGCTATATTTAAACCTCCTGCAGAAGTGCTACCTGAGACACTGCCATTAATAATTTCTATATTATGTCCTTCTAAACTTAAGTTATTTTGCAAAACTACTGACAAATGTTGTTCATTAGGTAATCCATAACCAGCCATTAAACTATCTCCAAATAATATGACTTTTTCTATTGCACTCACTTTTATGGTGACTAGACAGAGTACAATTATTTTAATAATAAAACTTTTATTCATGAGCATTCTTCTTAAATTAAATAAAGTAAATCTTAAATACCAAACTGGTAAAGACAATATCAGAGTTTTAAAAGATATTAACTTAACTACCAAGAAAAAAGAGACAATTTCTATTGTTGGAGAAAGTGGATCTGGAAAAACTAGTCTTATAATGTTAATTGGAGGTTTAGAAAAAGCTACCTCAGGAAAAATATTTTTTCAAAATCATGAAATTACAAAGTTAAGTGAAGATGAAGTATCTGAAATCAGAAGAAAAAATATTGGTATTATATTTCAGTCATTTTATTTAATTCCAAATTATACAGCAGTTGAAAATGTGGCATTAACTCTTGAATTAAATAAATTTAAGAACCCTGAAAAAGAGGCAAAGCTATTATTAGATCGATTTGGACTGAGCCATCGATTTAATAATTTACCAAGTCAACTATCTGGGGGTGAACAACAAAGAGTTGCTATAGCTAGAGCCATTGCAATGAAACCAGAATTAATCTTAGCAGATGAGCCCACTGGAAATCTAGATACTGAAAATTCAGTAATGATTTCAGATATATTATTTAAATATGTCAAAGAAGAAGGCTCCTCATTAATCATGGTAACTCATGATCCAAAATTAGCTAATAAAGCAAAACGAAAAATTAGAATTAAAGATGGAAAAATTAAATAATCCATCAGAACTAAATTTAATTTTTAGATATGCTTTAAAAGATTTAAGCAGAAATTATAAGAAACTATCTAGTATCATAGTAACACTTTTTATTAGTCTTTTTATTTTAAGCGCCATCTTCACAATTGAAGATAGCTTAAAAAAAGAACTTAATGATAATGCTAAAGCATTGTTGGGAGGAGATCTTGAGATTGATTATAATCGTAATAAAGGAAATCTTGAACTAGTTGATAAAGTAAAAGAATTTGCAACAATTTCTCAAATGATTGAGTTCAGTACAATGGTCTCAACAACCAATAGAGAGAAAAACAAATCTCTTTTTACAAGAATAAAAACAGTAGATACTAAATATCCTTTATATGGGGATGTTAATTATGAGCCAGCTGGTGCATTTGATAGAATGCATAACGAACCAAATACATTGTTAATTAATGAAAGTTTATCAAAAAATTTAAATCTAAAAATTAATGAAAAAATTAAAGTCCAAAATCAATTATTTACAATTATTGGAATTGTAAAATCTGTTCCAGATGTAAGTGGTTTTGTTGCATTTGGAGATTGGGCCCTTGCAGGTGAACAAACATTAGAAATTCTAAAACTAAATGGAATTGGTAGTTTTTTAAATTATGAGTACAAAGTAAAGTTTGACCCAACTGCTGATGCTGACAAACTAGAAAAAAAAATTGAAAATATATTTAAAGATGATCAAAAAGTTAAGCTTAGATACCCTGAAAATTCAGCTAGTGGATTAAAGAGAATTATCAATAATTTTTCACAGTTTTTATCGTTAGTCTCAATAAGTGCGATGCTAATTGCTGGAATTGGAATAGCAAACACTCTTTTATCTTTTATCAATCAAAACAATATGTCCATAGCAGTTAGAAAAGCTGTTGGATTTTATTCAGGCAACATAAAGACACTTTATTATCTTCAATTATTGATCTTACTTTTAGTAATCACAACTTTTGCTTACGGCTCAAGTTTTTTAATTGTTCCTGTTGTAGATCAATATTTATCAGATGGATTAGGGCTTAATGTTTCGCCGGTTTTTTCTGTTTTAAATTTTATTAAAATATTTTTAGTTGGATTATTGGTTCTTGTGATTTTTTCAATTCCAACCATAAGTTCAATTGATCAGGTAAAAGCGTCAAATTTATTTAGAAATGTATTTCAAAATTTAGAATTTTATTATTCAAAAAAATCTATAACTTTAAGTCTAATATTATTATCTATTTTAGTATTATTGTTCAGTTTTGGGTCTGAAAGACCTATTTATAGTCTTGGATATTTTGTGGCTTTTTTTGTTTGTTTAATTGTATTTTTCCTACTTTCAAAAATAATTATTTATTTCTTAAAAAAATTTAAATCTACCTCTAATATTTCTTTAAAAGTATCTATTAAGAATATTACTCAAACAAAAAGTATTACACCAATTACAATTATGTCTTTAGGCCTAGGGGTAACTTTATTATTAACTCTAGCTTTAGTTGGAACCAATTTTCAAAGAGAAATAGCTAAATCTATACCTGATATCGCCCCTGACTATTTTTTTGTTGGAATTCAAAAAGGAGAAAAAAAAATATTTGAAGAAAATATATTAAAAATGGATGCTAATGCAAAAATTGAAGTGGTACCAATGGTGTCCTCTGGAATTATTAAAATTAATGGTGTTAACCCAAATACATATATTAAACCAGATAATGATAGTTATTGGGTAATTGGTAGTGATAGAAGATCCTCTTGGGTAGATGATATTCCGGAAGACAATCCTTTAACTGATGGTGTGTGGTGGGATCTTACTAAACCTGATAAACTTCAAATTTCTTTAGATGCAGAAGTTGCAAAAAATTTAAATATTAAATTGGGCGATGTGTTCACACTTAATATTTATGGTAGAGAAATTGATGGTGAGATAGTTAATTTTAGAGCAGTTGATTACCGTGATCTTAGTATTAATTTTGCAATGTTATTTAATCCTCAATTTGCAAACAATATTCCTCATGAATATTTAGCAACAGCTAAATTTGAAATGATCGACAAGTTTGATGAGACTTCGATGCTTGAAGTACTTCCAAGCTTATCCATGATTAAGATCGCAGATTATTTGAATAAAGTAACCGATGTTTTAAATAAAGTTTTTATAGCTGTAACCCTTATTTCAGCAGTTACTATTATTATAGGATTAATTGTTATTTCTAGCGCTATTATGGTTCAAGGAAAGATTAAAGAATATCAAAACTTAGTTTTTAAAATTTTAGGATTTTCCAAAAAAGAAGTTATTTTATCATCCCTAATTGAATTTGTAATAATTTTTAAATCAGTAATATTAATTGCTATAATCTTTGCTGTAATTGCATCTAAATTTATAATGGAGAATATTTTTGAATTAGTTTGGGCTTTTGATTTTAAAGTATTGATTTATCTTAGTTTATCAATTGGCACTGTTACATTACTTTTAATCATGCTAACAAATCTTAAATACTTAAATCCTAAGGTTTATCCATTAATAAGAAACCAGTAATTAAAATTTAGTAATTTTACTTTCTAAAGACATTAAATTTAATTCAACTTTTAACTTGGGAAATCTTTTTTTGATTTCTTTTTTTAGTTTAGAAAATGAGTCTTCATGAATTTTTTTTTCATTTGTAACGTTAAATTCTTTTTTTCCATTTGCTATTTTTGCAGCTCCACAATCTTTATGATTAATCACAATCAATTTTTCTATTTTATGTAATTGAATAGAAGTAGCTAAATTATTATAAAATGTTTTGTGCCATTGTTTAAATTTGTTGTGTGTAACTCCTACAGCTGCACCTGCAATTGTAAAAGCACTATATTTACCCGTTAATTTTTTTTTCTTTAAATGATTATGAACTAAATGTTGAAATCTTGGGTCCATACAAGATAGCACCATTGCTTTATATTTTGATTTCATTAATTTATCTCAACCTTAAACATTGCTTCATTTCTTCTGTTCATTGGAAGGGTAAACGGACTGTCATATGTTGCTCTAATAGGTAAGCTTATAATTGATATATTATTTTTTTTTAACTCTTTTTCTAATATTTCCTTATGCTTTATAAAATTACCATCAGAAGCTCTGCCAGAATATCTAAGAACAGCATAATATCCTCCTTCGATGTTAATAATTTTTACATCTTCTCTAAGTGGATTTGGCACATTTTCAGAATTAAATTTTGAAGGTAAATAAAATTGCATAGTCATATTACCTTTTTTTTCAACTTGAGTAACTGGTGTTGTCATTGCAATTTTTTCTTGAGTTTCGTTTCTACCAGATATGTAGTTAAATAATTTTCTAAAATTACTATCTATGCCAGCTCTAGAAGTTTCTACAGCTAAACGATCTGAATATTTTCTAATTTCATATACTTCATTTTTATCAATGATCTCATATTTTGCTTCCTCATTAGCCATAACTCTAGAATACTGAAGAATAAATAAAGTACAAAATATAAGAATTAATAATTTTTTTAACATCATGAATTACAAGACTTTATATTCAAAATTTTGTGTAGTTTCATTAATTTGAATTAACTTAGCTCCATTTCTTTCATGGAATTTAGTTGCCATATCAGTAAGTGGGGAAAGTGTAACTAATCTATTTAAATGATTAGATTTTTTGATCTTTTTAAACACTTCTTTTACTATTAATTTTCCACCACCCTTCTTTTTTGACCATACAGTATAAGCAATTGCTATTTGACCACCAGATTGGTCTCTCATAGCAGTTTGCAAAAATGCATCAGTACTTAATTTTTCCAATTCATCCACACTTTTTGGAACTTTATTAGTGTAAGCAAAACACATAACAGCATGAATTTCACCTAGGTATTCAACACCATATATTTTTCTACCATATCCAGTTCTAAAATTGTTATCTAGTTCTGGTCTTACAGGATCTTCTTCAATATTACATTCTTTAAGCTCAACAAGTTTAGCACCTTTAACCCAGCCAAAAAAGTTATCAATATTTTTACTTAATACTTGTCTATTTTTTCTTAGTCTTGCTTTAATTCTTGGATTAAATTTTTTTTTCATATCTTAACTGGTTTTATCTTAACATTTATTAAAAATTAAAGGTTTGTAAATAAATCATATCAGATAATCATACAAAAGCTTTGTGCTAGTTACAAAAATTAAAGCATATATAAAATTATAAAATAATTTTTCTTCTATAATTTTAAGTAATTTATATCCAATTAATATACCTAATAAAGCAACTGGAAATAATAATGCTGACTGCTTAAACGATTCAAAATTTGTCATAGATAAATTAATATATAAAGGAAGTTTAATTAAATTTACAAAAGTAAAAAAAAATATTCTTGTACCTACATAAATTTCTTTTTTCATTCTAAGTGGAAGTAAATAAAGACTAGTCGGAGTTCCACCAGCATGAACACAAAAACTTGTAAAACCTGCAACTGTGGAACAAATTCCACCTTTGAAGAAATTTTTTTCTGATTTAGTTTCTTTATTTTTTTTAAAAAAGAAATAATGCCCAGCAAATAAAAATCCCATTAAACCAATAATAAATTTTAATAAATCTTCAGAAAAATATGAAAAAGTTAATGAACCAATAATTATACCAATAGCAGCAAACGGAACCATTAATTTTAAAGTTCCTAAATCAAATTCTTTTCTATATTTGTAAACTGCAATAAAATCTGAAAATATTAAGATTGGTAAAATAATTCCTAAGGCTTGATTTAACGGCATCACTATTGTCATTAATGGAACGGAAATTAAGGTCATAGAGCCACCCAAGCCTGATTTTGCAATTCCGTATAAAATTATTGCCGGTATAACTGTTAAGAAAAATATTAGATTTATTTCCATTTATTAAGAGAGTTGAGTAATTTTGAACCTAGTGGACTAATTGGTTCCTGAAGTACAATTTCTTTTCCAGTTTTTTGTTTTACTAGTTGTAATAATTTAGTTGCTAATCCTTGTTTTCTAAAAATTGGATTAACAAAAATATATTCTACTTCACCTTTCTTGTTAAATCTAACAAATCCAAGTGTTGTATTTTCATTTTTGTATGTGAATACACCGTCAGCCTCATCCAATATATAATTTGAAAAATCAATGCTGTTCATAAATCTTAGTAATTTAGAAGAAGAATTATGATACCAATAGCGACGATTATAGAAGTTAAGACTATATAATTAAGCTTAATTTTAAATCTTTTTAGAAAATATTCAGTAATTTTTTCCCAAAACAAGACAATTAAAAAAATTATAATTGCAGGTAAAATATATTTTATCATATTTTAAGAATTATTATCACTTACGTAAACTGAAACACCTCTAGTATTCAAGTCTACATCAAACTTTTTATGTAATGGCGGAAAGGCCCTTTGTGAACAATCTAATCTGTCACATGTTCTACAGGAAACACCAATTGGAATCTCAGTTGATTTATCGTTAATATTAACATTTTCTGTATAAACGAAATCTTTTGCATACTTAGCTTCACATCCAAGTCCTATTGATAAAATACTTTTTGCTTGGCCAAATCTTCCAATGCCTTTTTCAACTGTTCTTGCAATACAAACATATTTTTCACCATTGGTCATTTTACTCACTGCAGCTTGAATAACACCTGGTCTAGTTAATGCAGAATAAACATTCCATCTTGGACAGGCCCCACCATAACGAGGAATATCAATTCCTGATAATGAAAATCTTTTTGATATATTTCCTGCCATATCTACTCTTAAAAAATGAAATGGAATTCCTGGAAGTTTTGGATCTTGTAAACATGTAACTCTGTGCGTTACTTGTTCAAAGGATGTTGCAAATGTATTTTGTAATAGTTCTAAATCGTATTTAAGTTTTTTACATTCTGAATGAAATAATTTATATGGCATTAATATTGCTGCTCCACAATAATTTAACAAAGCTACTTTTGTTAATTTTTTAGACTCTTCAGATGGAAAGCTAAACGTTGACAAATATTTATCAATTTCTTTACTGGCTCCTTCTTGTGCTATTTGCGCTGCTGCATGTAATTTTTTTGTCTCTAAAGAACTATAGTCACTTAAAAAAAGTTCTTTTTTATTTTTGTTATAAATTTTTGAGAAAGGTTTACTCTCTTCAGGTATTACATCTAAAACTTTAATAGAGTATTCAGATTTTAAATAATCACATAATGCAATATATCTTGTACGATTATTTTTTTGAATCTTTTCAAAAACTTTGTTTGCAAATTCTTCTAATTTAGGAAAATAATTTTTATTTACTTGTAAAAAATCAGAAATAACCTCTCCAGGAAAAGAGTTTTTTCTATTATCAACTATTTTTCCTGATATCTTTTCAATTTTATTAATTAATTCATGGTCTTTTTTTTTTAAAATATCTCCAAGTCTTACAATCGCCTTGCCAATTTTAGGATTTGTACTAACTAAATCTTTAACTTCTGGACCCAAAATATCTAAATCCTCAAACAAACTGTCATCAAGGATTTCAGATATTGTATTTTGTAAGTTGATATCGGTTTTTGATGTTAGATCAGATAAATTGATATTTAATTTTTCACAGACCAATAAAAGCAAATCCCCATCAATTTTTCTTTTACCGCTCTCTATCAAATTAAGGTAACTTGGTGAAATGCCTAAATCTTCAGCTAATTTGTTAGCTTGAAGCCCTAATTGTCTTCTAAATGACTTGATTTTTGGTCCTATTTTTAAATCTAATTGACTCATATTTGCTATTTGTAAATTTTGTAAATTTATATTTACAATTTTTTTCTTTGATTTACAAGGGTTTTAACGAATTTAGTAGATATTGTAAATTTTGTAAATTATAAAATTTATATGAATAAAAACTTAAAAAATAACGAAAATGAAGCTCAAATCATAAAAAAAGAGGATTTTGATCAGCACAACAGTAGAGGTATCTACATGAGAGATGATCATTGTGATTGGGGTTCTAGTGGAATGAATGACCTTATTAAGTCTCTAGACGATAATAATTAATTCTTTTCTACTAATTCAATTTTCTTAAAACTACTAACATCATAGGACTACCATTAATGAGTGCAGAAAATATCTCATACGATCTAAAAAGATTTGCAGGAATAAAACGTGATTATACAGACGATGAAGTTGAGCGTCTTCGAGGTTCAATAAAAATTGAGTACTCTATGTGCAAAAATCAATCACAAAAGTTATGGAATTTATTAAATTCAGAGTCTTATGTTAATACACTTGGGTCATTATCTGGTAACCAAGCAGTTCAACATGCTAAAGCAGGATTAAAAGCAATTTATCTTAGTGGATGGCAAGTAGCTGCTGATGCGAACACCGCAGGTGAAATGTACCCTGATCAATCTTTATATCCATATGATAGTGCACCAAAATTAGTTGAAACTATGAATAATTCTTTAGTAAGAGCTGATCAAATTCAACATATGGAACTTCAAGATGGCGATATGAAAAAAGAAAATGCAGTTGATTATATGTTGCCTATTATAGCTGACGGTGAAGCAGGATTTGGTGGACCCTTAAACGTATTTGAATTAACTAAAAAATTTATAAGAGCTGGTGCAGCAGGAGTTCACTTTGAAGATCAACTAGCTAGTGAAAAAAAATGTGGTCATATGGGAGGTAAGGTTTTAGTCCCTACTGGAACAATGGTTAAAAATTTAAAGTCAGCAAGGCTTGCTGCAGACATTGCTGAAGTACCTTTGATTATTTTAGCTAGAACTGATGCTAATGCTGCAAAATTAATTACTAATGATTTTGATGAAAATGATAAACCATTTTTAACTGGTGAAAGATCTCCTGAAGGATTTTTTTATGTCAAAGATGGAATTGAACAAGCTATCT